>Ga0208938_1001881_pt1 | contig 11635 bp, 14 predicted proteins | sample AD_UKC125_MetaG_FD_184434 | JGI IMG/M metagenome (GOLD analysis project Ga0208938, IMG submission 184434) | Active sludge microbial communities of municipal wastewater-treating anaerobic digesters from USA - AD_UKC125_MetaG (SPAdes) (version 2) | ecosystem: Engineered > Bioreactor > Anaerobic >... | reverse complement strand
GTGCGGTACCGGCAATTCGGCCTGCTGGTTCTCAAGTGGACGATCCTGGCGGGGCTTGGGTTCTTCGGCGTCCTGATTCTCGAACGCCTCGCCTGAGCGATGGCCTCAGTGGCTGCGGCCGCCGCGGTACATCCCGCTGGTGCGGCGCTGCAACCCGTGGGCGGCGGCCAGCTTGTTCATGGAGGCGCGCGCGTGCGCGTGGGTGATGGCCAGGCCCAGTGCGTCGGCTGCATCCTGGCGCGGCAAGGCCGGCAGCTGCAGCAGCCGCTTGACCATCTCCTGGATCTGTGATTTGGCCGCACGGCCGTGGCCGGTGATGGCCTGCTTCATCTGCAGCGCGGTGTATTCGGCCACAGGCAGGTCGCAGGACACCAGCGCCGTCACGCAGGCGCCGCGGGCCTGGCCCAGCAGCAACGTGGCCTGGGGGTTGACGTTGACGAACACGATCTCCACCGAGGCCTCGTCCGGCTCGTAGCGCACGCGCAGCTCGCGGATGCCGTCATACAGCACCTTCAGGCGCGCCGGCAGGTTGCCCATGTCCAGGTGAGTGGTCTTGATCACCCCGCTGGCGACGTAGCTCAGGGAATGACCGACCACGTCCACCACGCCAAAGCCGGTCGTCTGCAGCCCCGGGTCAATTCCAAGGATGCGCATGAAGTTCAATATTCATAGCAGCCGATGACCATTCCACGGCGGGTTATGCGCCAAAATACCACCGAACCGAGTGAAAAAACACCGGTGCGGCAAAACACAGGGCGTCCACCCGGTCCAGCAGCCCGCTGGCGCCGGTGACCGAATGGCCCTGGGCGCCCCAGTTCGGTACGCCGCGGTCGCGCTTGAGCGCCTTCATGACGAGGTGCCCCATCGAGCCCGCCACGCAGGCAATCAGGGCTGTCGCGATCGCCTGGCCCGGCTTGAAGGGTGTGATGCCTGACAGCAGCCCGCCCAGCGCACTGCCCGCGGCCACACCCGAGGCCCAGCTGACCCAGTTGAAGCTTTGGCTGACATTCGGGGCGTGCGGTGGCCGGGGCCAACGGCGGCTGACCAGGTGCTGGACCAGGGTGCCGGTCTGCACCACAAAGACCAGGAAGAACACCAGAAAGGCTCCGCGGTCGTTCCAGTTCGGAAACTGCAGCAGCAGCAGGGCCGGCACATGGCTCATGCCATAGACGCACACCATGATGCCCCACTGCAACTTGGCGTTGCGCTCCAGAAAGCGGTACGGGTCGTTGGCCAGCGCGCTGACCACCGGAATGGCCAGAAACACGTAGACGGGGATGAACACCGTGAACAGGTCAAAGTACCGGGCTGCCACCAGCCAGAACTGGATCGGCAGCACCACGAAAAACGCCAGCACCAGGCTGCGGTGGTCTCCGCGCCGCGTGGGCGAGAGGGTGATGAACTCGCGCAGTGCGAAGAAGGCGACGATGGCAAACAGCGTGGTCGCCACTCCTTCGCCCGACGCCCAGCCCACCCAGAACACGATCACCATCGCCCACGACGTGCGCAGCAGGGCTCGCGCCTCGGCCAGCCGGGCGTTGATCACTTCCGCCTGCGGTGTATCGCCCCGTTCGCGCAACGACAGCATGAAAACCGCGACATGGGTGATGAACAACAGCCCGAACACGATGATGAACAAGGCGCTGACCTGCTGCTCGGCGGTGAGGTTGCGCAGGAACTGGTTCATGGTGCATCCTCAAACATCGCGCAGGGCCAGCACGGCCAGCCGGGCCCGGTCCAGAAAGGCACGCCGTTCCTCGCCCGGTTCCAGCTGGATCGGCGCACCAAACGTCACCGAGCACAAAATCGGCACCGGCACCACTTCGCCCTTGGGCATCACGCGCTGCACGTTGTTGATCCAGGCCGGCACCAGCACCACTTCGGGGAACTTGCAGGTCAGGTTGTACAGCCCGGCCTTGAACGGCTGCGGCTCCTCGGCATTGCCACGGGTGCCTTCGGGAAAGATGATCAGCGAATCACCATGCTCCAGCGCATCAAACAAGGGCTGCAGCGGGTCTTCGTCGCCGGTGCGCTCGCGCTCCACATACACCGCGTTGAACACCGCCGTGGTGATCCACTGCTTGAACGGGGTCTTGGTCCAGTAGTCCCTGGCGGCGATCGGCCGTGTGATGCCTCGCAACTCCAGCGGCAGCGCCGCCCAGATCATCACCAGGTCGGCGTGGCTCTGGTGGTTGGCGAAGTAGATGCGCTGCTCGGCCTTGGGCGGGCAGCCATGCCAGCGCGCCTGGGCCCCGGTCAGGAACCGGATCAGGCCCAGCAGGAAGAGGCTCATCAACTTGGCGCGCATGGCGGGGATGATAGCGGCGCTCGCCTGGCCTGCCGGCCCGGATGCACGAAAATACGGCACGCGGGTTCAGGCAGGGGAGACCGCGGGCTTTGCGGGCTACTCCCGCGGGATTCAACAACAATGGACTTTCGGCTGATTCTTGGTTTTGCACGGCCCTGGCGCGGCACGCTGGCGCTGTGCGCGCTGCTCATGCTGGCTGAAACCGGTGTGGCACTGGCCGTGCCCTGGCTGGCGGGCCAGTTTGCCGGACGCCTGCTCTCGGGCCTGGCGCAGGCCGGCAGCCTGCTGCTGGTGGCGCTATTGGCGCTCTTTGGTGCGCAGGCCCTGCTGAAGTTTGCCAACAGCTGGTTGCTTGGGCGCACGGCGGAATACATCCTGGCTGACCTGCGCACCCAGTTGTATGACCACCTGCAGGCACTGCCGCTGGCGTATTTCCAGCAGCGCCGCCATGGCGAGATCCTGGCCCTGCTGACCAACGACGTGGCGCGGCTTGCGGGCTACATCAGCGGCACCCTGCTCAGCGTGGTGCCGCTGGCGCTCACCGTGGCCGGCGCTGCGCTGATGATGCTGCGCATCGACGCGCGCCTGACGCTACTGGTAGTGCTGATGATTCCGCTGTTCTACCTGGTTCTCAAGGTGATGGGGCGCCGCCTGCGCCCCTTGTCCAGCCAGTTGCAGCAGGCGCACGCCGATTCGGTGGCCATTGCCGAAGAAAACCTCGGCATGTTGCCGGCCATCAAGACCTTCACGCGTGAGCCGCTGGAGTCCGCGCGCTACCGCGACAAGATCGAGAGCATCCTGCACCTGAGCAACCAGGAGCGCCTGATCTACGCCGCGCTCGGCCCCGGCGTGCAGTTTCTGGCCGCCGCCGGCATGGTGCTGATCCTCTGGCAGATCAGTGGCCCGGCCTCGGGGCGCACACCGACCGACATCGTCAGCTTCCTGCTGTACGCGGCCCTGCTGACCCGCCCGATCAGCGGCCTGGCCGACCTGTACGGGCAGACCCGCCAGGCGCACGGCGCGCTGGAGCGACTGAGCGCGGTACTGACCGAACTCCCGGAACCCGCATCAGGTGAAGGGCAGGCGCTGCCCCCGGTGCTCGGCGACATCGCGTTCCAGGCCGTCCGGTTTGCCTACCCCGGCCGCCCGGCGGCGCTGGACGGCATCAGCCTGCACATCCGGGCCGGCGAAACCATCGCGCTGACCGGCGCCAACGGCGCGGGCAAGAGCACGCTTGCCCATCTGCTCATGCGGTTGATCACCCCCGCCAGCGGGCGCATCCTGATCGACGGCATGGACATCGCCACCGTGACGCTGGCCAGCCTGCGTTGCCAGATCGGCGTGGTGCCGCAGCATGTGCTGCTGTTCAATGGCAGTGTGTTTGACAACATTGCCTACGGTCTGCCGGATTCGACCCCCGAGGCCGTCATGGCCGCCGCCCGCGCCGCCCAGGCGCATGCGTTCATCACGCGCCTGCCACAGGGCTATGACAGCATCATCGGCGACCAGGGCATCCGGCTTTCGGGCGGCCAGCGCCAGCGCATTGCGCTGGCCCGCGCGCTGCTCAAAGACCCGCCCATCCTGGTGCTGGACGAAGCCACCGCCATGTTCGACCCCGAGGGCGAAAAATCCTTCATCGCCGACTGCCACGACACCCTGGCCCGGCGCACCGTTATCCTCATCACGCACCGCCCGGCCAGCCTGGCGCTGGCGGATCGGGTGCTGCGGCTGGAGCACGGGGTGCTGGTGGATGTAACGCAGAAACAGGCTGCGCCAGATTGATGACCCTGGTGGAATGGCACCCAATCTTTGCCAAATTTTGCCAAAATCTTTAAACTCCGGGCATGACCACCATGAACATCTCTTTGCCCAGCAGCCTGAAGTCTTTTGTCGATGAGCGGGTGAGCCAGGGGGCGTATGGCACCAGCAGCGAATACTTGCGCGATCTGATTCGCCAGGACAAAGATCGGCTGCAGTTGCGCAGCCTCCTGCTTGCGGGGGCAGCGTCTGAACCTGCGGGTGAGGCTGACGCTGCCTACTTTGCCGGCTTGCGTCAGCGGGTTCAGCAGGCCGCCGCGCCAGGCCAACGCGATTGAAAACCAAGCCCATCATTGCTCGGGCACAGGCCAACCTCGACATCGACGAGATCATCGCGTATTACCTGGGCGAATCGGCTCAGCAAGCGGCCCTTGGTTTTATAGATGCGCTGGAAAAGGCTTACGCCCACATTGCCCGCAGCCCCGCCACCGGGTCTCTGCGTTATGCCTACGAGTTGAATTTGCCAACGCTGCGCTTTTGGCCTCTGACGCACTATCCGTACCTTGTCTTCTACCGTGAGCAGCCGGATCAGATTGACGTTTGGCGGGTTTTGCACAGCAAGCGGGACATCCCCAGCTGGATGGCCGAATGAGTTCCGACCTTGGTGCGCGCCACTCCAACCGCCCGAAGGGTCGTTGGGCGCAATGGCGCGCCCTGAGCGCGGCACACCAGCGCGCGCTGCTGGCCGCCGCGTTCTGGATGCCGTTGTTCTGGCTCGGCCTGCGGGTGTTCGGCCTGCCACGCTTTCAGGCGCGATTGCAGGGCTGCAAGGCAAACGCAGGCAAGGCGATGAGCCTGCCCGACATCCAGGCCTTGGGCGAACTCGTCAACATCGCCGCGCGCCACACCTTGGGCCCGCGCACCTGCCTCACGCGTTCGCTGCTGCTGGGCTGGCTGCTTCGCCGTCGTGGCGTGGCCAGCGACCTGCGCATTGGTGTGCGCCTGACGAATGGGGTACTTGATGCCCATGCCTGGGTCGAGTGCGACGGCATCCCCGTCAACGACCGGGCTGATGTGGGCGCTCAGTTCGCCTCGTTCGGCGACCTGGTGCCGCTCGAAGCCTTCGACGCGTAGAGATAATCACTTTATGAGCAGCATCCTCGACGAGCACTTGGGCTATGTAGCCGACCCGGTCCGGCTCGACCAGTTTCGCCAAGCTATCGCAAAGACGGTTCAACCCGGCAACCGCATCGCCGACGTCGGCTGTGGCTCCGCCATCCTCGGCCTGCTGTGCCTGCAGGCCGGTGCCGGGCATATCGACGCCATTGACTCCACCGCCGCCATCGAAATCGCCCGCCAGTCGCTCACAAAGGCTGGCTGGGGCAACCATGCCAGCTTCATCCACGGCACATCCTTCCAGGTCAAACTGGCCGAGCCGGTGGACGTCGTCATTTGCGACCACGTGGGCTACTTCGGCTTCGACTACGGTCTGATCGAAACCCTGGCCGACGCGCGGCGCCGCTTTCTCAAGCCCGGCGGCCGTTTGATCCCCGGCCGGCTGCGGCTGCAACTGGGTGCGGTCGAATCGGGCAAATGCCAACAACTCGCCGAAGGCTGGGTCGCGCCGGGCATACCCAGCGAGTTCCACGGGCTGCGCCAGCACGGCATCAACACCAAATACGCGGTCAACCTGCAAGCCGACGAAGTGCTGGCGGGCCCGGCGGAGCTCGGTTGTATCGACCTGCGGGTGGACAACCCGGAATTTTTTTCTTGGACCGCTGAGCTGGCCATGGCGCGCGACGGCACCCTGCATGGCCTGGCCGGCTGGTTTGAGTGCGAGCTGGCGGAAGATGTCTGGATGACCAACTCCCCGCTGTCCGCCCAGGCCATCAAGCGCCCACAAGCCTTTTTGCCGATCGACGGCCCGCTGGTGGTCAAGGCGGGCGACGTCATCAGCGCCACCGTCATGGCGCGCCCGTCTGACAACCTAATCGCATGGGATGTGCGCCACCCGGCATCCGGCCGCAAGTTCAGCCACTCCACCTGGCTGGGCGACCTCTTGATGCAGGAGCAGCTCGCCAAGATCCGCCCGGACCACGTGCCGCAGCTCAGCCGCGTGGCGCGCGCGAAGGCGGTTGTGCTGGACTATTGCGACGGCCACCGCACCGTGGCGCAGATCCAGGCCGTCGTGCTGCGCGAGCACCCGGATCTGTTTCCGTCCCCTGCTGAAATCAGCCGTTTCGTGGCTGCCGTGCTGAGCAGCAGTACCGAATGAACACCGAATTTTAATTGGCGCTATATTCGTAGCTGAAACCACAAAGGGGAATGCCATGGATGCGATCTACGCTGACTATTCGATCAGCATGACCGAGTTCAAAAAGAACCCGGCTCAGGTGTTGCGGGCAGCGGGCGAAAAGCCGGTGGCTGTGCTGAACCACAATCGCCCGGCGTTCTACATGCTGACCCCCACGCTTTTTGAGGCTTTGGTTGAGGCGTTGTCCGACCACCGACTGGTTGAGTTGACGCGCCAGCGCCTGGCGCGCAAGGACACGGCCATCGAGGTGGATATTGACCACATCTGACGCGACACCAGCCGCATCGAAATACCGGCTTAAATTTCTGCCAGAAGCCCTCGAAGAATGGAAGGCTCTCGATGGAAGTGTCAGGGAGGTACTGCGCAAGACACTCAAAAAGCGTCTTGAACAGCCATGCACGCCTGGCTCGCAATTGCACGGCGATCTGCGCAATTGCTACAAAATCAAGCTGCGCAAACAGGGCTACCGTCTGGTTTATTGCGTTGAGGACGACGTCTTGGTCGTCCTCGTGCTGGTGGTTGACAAGCGCGAGGACATGGCCGCATACCGATCCGCCGTCGAACGTTTGCTTTCCCCATGAGCGTTCACTACACCGAACAACCCGCGCGCCCGCTGGCCCCGGTGCAGGATGTGCCCTTCCACCAATGGGCCTTTCCTGACGGCACCCTGTGGACGCAATTCTTCCGCCAGGGCGCGGGCTACCTGCTGCGCTTCCCGGACCTGGCCGATTTCGAGGTCTCCGCCGATGGAGCGCGCGTGCAGGGCTACCCGGCTCCTGGCGTGACCTCTGCCACGGTCGAGCACCTGTACCTGAACCAGGTCCTGCCGCTGGCGCTGAGCCGCCAGGGCAAGCTGGTGCTGCACGGCAGCGCGGTGGACATCGGCGGGCAGGGCGTGGCCTTTCTGGGCGAGTCGGGCCGTGGCAAATCCACGCTGGCAGCCAGCTTTGCAACGGAAGGCACGCGCTTTCTGACCGATGACGGCCTGCTGCTGGAATGGGTGGGCGATGCCTGCGCGATCATCCCCAGCCACCCGTCGATCCGCCTGTGGCAAGACAGCGAAGATGCGCTGATGAATCCCGATGCGGCCACAGCCCCTGCGGTGAGCTTTACCTCCAAGTCGCGCTTCCTGGCCGGCCAGGGCATTCCGTTCTGCGATGAGTCACGGCCCCTGCATCGGGTATTTTTTTTGGGCGATGGCGCATCAGAGACTCCGACTATCGAAGCCCTGCGCCCCGCCGAGGCGCTGATCGAACTGGTCAAACACTCTTTTTTGCTCGATATCGAAGCCCGCGAGATGCTCATGCGCCATTTCGACGACCTCACCCGGCTGGCGGCGCTGCCCATCTACTTCCGGCTCGACTATCCGCGCGACTACGAGGCCTTGGGCGCCGTGCGCGAGGCCATCGTCCGGCATGCGCTTGATCCCCATCAAGCCCGACCACAAGAACCCGCCTGAATCGGCGCCGATCGGAATTTTCCGATTGCCCGGACGCCCGCGCCGCAGGCATGATGGAATGCATTGAAGAAGTCCAAAGTGGCAGCAATATATAGCGACATGAATCTGTCAGACAAAGTCACCATCCCCACCCAGGTGATGGCCCGCACGGTGGGCGATGAAACCGTCATCCTGGACCTGGCCAGCGGCACCTATTACGGCCTGGACCCGGTGGGCGCGCGTATGTGGCAACTGATGAACGAGGGGCAACCGCTGGCCGCCGTCTGCGAGACGATGCTGGACGAGTACGAAGTCACGCGCGAGGCGCTGGAGGGGGACATCCTGCGGCTGACGGAAGAACTGCGCGCCAAGGGACTGGTCAGCCTGGCGTGAAGCGCCGGACCAGCACGCCATGAGCGGAATCGCCGGTCTCATCCAGTTCGACGGCGAACCTGTTCCGGCCAGCGGTGTGGCGCGCATGCTGGGCAAGCTGGGGCGTCGCGGCCCCGATCGCCAGACCATGCACTGCGATGGCAACACTGGCTTCGCTCAGGCATTGCTGGCCACTACCCCTGAAGCTAACGTCGAAACCCAGCCTTGGATTCATCCAGGCAGCGGCTGCGTAGTGGTTTCCGACAGCCGGTTGGATGATCGGCCAAAGCTTTTGCGCGAACTTGGCATCATCCGCCCCGCCAACGATGTTGGCGATGGCGAACTTCTTCATGCGGCCTGGCAGCGTTGGGGCACACAGTGCGCTGACCGGCTGCGTGGAGACTTCGCCTTCGCAATCTGGAACCCCCGACAGCAAACGCTGTATGCTGCGCGCGACCCCATGGGTGTTCGCCCCTTCGTTTTCCACTTCGTCGCCGGCAAACGTTTCGTTTTCGGCTCCACCGTGGAAGCGGTACTGGCGCAAGGTGACGTTCCAGCACAGATGGACGAGGGCCGTATCGCCGATGCGCTGTTCGGCGAAACCGAAGGCATCGACCTGACCACCACGTTCTACCGAGCGGTACAAAAACTCCCACCCGCCAGCTGGTTACTTGTCAAAAGCACCGGAGGAATTCAGCAGCAGCGCTACTGGTGGCCTGTAGGTGATCGACCGGTTGGCCTGCCACGGAGTACCGAAGAATGGGTCGAGGCTCAGAGAGAACAGCTTGACCGCGCTGTTAAGCGCCGGCTTCGCAGCCATAGGCCAGTGGGCTCCATGCTTAGCGGGGGCCTTGACTCGTCTTCTGTGGTGGCGCTGGCGAGCAAGGCCTACACCGCCGAGGGTCGACCGCCGTTCCCGGTGTTCTCGGCCACCAACATCGGCGATCCGGATTGCGCTGAAACCGGCAGCATCCACGCCATGCTGTCGCGGCGACATTGCAGGGCTACCCTTGTAGATCTGGCCTCCATGCCAGGCCCGCAAGTGAGCGACTGGTGGGAAATCTGCAGCGAGCCTTTTGACGGCAGCATCACGTTGGCTTCGTGTCTGTACCGGGCAGCCTCTTCGCAAGGCGTCGTGAGCCTGATGGACGGCGTACCCGCCGACAATCTGTTCGTCGGTGGCTATCCTGCTAGGCGCCTGTTCCGACAAGGGCGTTTCAGGGAGGCCTGGCGCGCCGCATTGGAACAATGGACTTTCCAGGGCATCGACAGCCCGCGCTGGTTTGCGCTGCGGACCATGGTCGGTTGCCTCGCGCCAACGGCCATGCACTCCCTTCGCGACCAATGGAAGGAAGCCGCTGAATGTCGCGCGCTGACGGCCGCCAGCCTGGCCAGTGGGGAACTCATTCGCCGGGTGAACATGCGCGAACGCTACAGGCGCTACCGGAGCACCCTCAGGAACAGTTACCAGTGGCACCGTACCGGCGAAGCGCTGAGCTGCATGGCTGCGCCCTACATCACCGTCGGGCTGGAACGCTTTAATAGGGTGGCGTCCCTTTTCGGGGTCGAGCCTCGGCCGCCGTTTACCGACCGAGACCTGATCGAGTTTCAGGCTTGGGTGCCTGTCAAGCTTCGAAACCGGGACGGCCATGCAAAGTGGATCCTGCGGGAGGCCATGCATCCGCTGCTCCCGTACAACATCGCATGGCGAGCCGACAAGAGCCATATCGGCTGGGCCTTCAATCGCGCGGTTCTGGCCGGGCATCTGGAAATCGACCAGTCCGACGTACTGCAACCACCCGCTGTGGCATGGCTGGATGCCGCGCGGCTCAAAGCCGCATGCGAACAGCCGGAAGATAGTTCGGTCAACGGGCTGGCCGCCGCGTTAAGGTTGCTGGTGTGGGTGCAAAACCAAGTCCCCGCTGTTCATCCTTAACTTATACTTCTCCACCAAGGGTCCAGATCAGAATCGGGCGCCACACGCATATTGAATGGAGAATAATCAGATGACCAGTGACAAGTCCAATTGTGAGACTGGGATTGCTTTTGCTGACGGCAACGCTCGGCAGCCTTATCAGACACCCCGGCTTGTCGTGTTCGGGAATGTGGGTAGCCTGACCCAAACTGGGACGATGGCTAGCCGAGAAGACCTTCTTGAAAACGGATGGTGTGTTTTACCCAACGCGACTGGCAACATGTGCTGAAGTTCCCGTTCAGGTCCAGCTTGCCCCGGAAACTGGGGCGATACTAGAAAGTGTTGATGGCTTTTCTCAATGCTTGATCGGCAAGCGATGGGTTTCGCGGAAACCGAATGATCTCATCGCTTGATTGGCCTGCGTCAGTTATTTCCGGCGGTAACTTGGACAAGGATTTTGCCGACTCTCAGGAGCCTGGCGGACTGCTGATGGAGGCTGAGCGCGAGGGGGTGGTGGCACTGGTATACGCCAGATTGCTCCTTGCGGATGAAACTGCTGGCAGCCGGCGCGACAAATCCAGAGAACTTGTAGTAAGGTCTTTCAAGGCAGCTGCTCTGCAGGGAGTCCTGTCTTCCATGCTCATTGAAAGCGAAACCCGCCACCTTCTGTCGGTCATGGATCAGGCAGCCATCCCCGGCCTGCTCCTCAAAGGCCAGGCCATCGCCCAATGGGCCTACCCCGACCCTTCCCTGCGCGCCAGCGGCGACATCGACGTGCTAGTTGCCACGCGCGATGCGGCAGACCAGTTGGCGCATCGCCTGTGCGAATCCGGCTACGAACTGTTCCAGCCCTCCGGTGACCTCGTGGCGCTGGAAATGATGCTGCGCCGCGAGGTCGCGCCGGGCGTGTGGGTGGAGATCGACCTGCATTGCCGCGTGATCAATTCCCCCCTGTTCAGCGAGCGCTTCACGTTTGACGAGTTGATGGCGGAGTCCATCGCCTTGCCGCGCCTGGGCGCCAACGCGCGGGGCCTGGGGCCGGCGCATGCCTTCATCCATGCCTGCATGCACTGGGCGGCGACACTGGCTGTCGGCGCAGAGATCCGGCTGAAGTGGTTGTATGACATTCCGGCGTTTGCCAAGGTCTTCACAAAGACCGACTGGCAGCACCTGCAGCAATTGGCCGTGGAGCGTGGGCTGGCCGGCGTTTGCCTGGGCATGATCGAGGCGGCGCAGGCCACCTTTGGCGCGGACTTCGTGGCCGTGCCGGCCGACCTGACCACCGCGCTGCGCGAGGCGGCACGCCATGAGTCGCTCGACGTCACCCGCCTGCGCGACTGGCGCTACATGCAGTTGCAGGCCTTCCTCGCCCAGCCCACCGCGCGCCTGCGTGCGCGCTACCTCTGGCAGCGCCTGTGGCCCAGCCGCGATTACATGGCGTATCTGTATGGCCGGCAGGATCTGGGCTACTGGGGCCTGATCGGCATCCGCGTGCGCACGGCGCTGCGGCGATTGCTGGGGCTGAAGGTC
>Ga0208938_1001875_pt1 | contig 11652 bp, 12 predicted proteins | sample AD_UKC125_MetaG_FD_184434 | JGI IMG/M metagenome (GOLD analysis project Ga0208938, IMG submission 184434) | Active sludge microbial communities of municipal wastewater-treating anaerobic digesters from USA - AD_UKC125_MetaG (SPAdes) (version 2) | ecosystem: Engineered > Bioreactor > Anaerobic >... | reverse complement strand
CGTGCAGATGTACGTCATCTTCACTCGCTCCGATCGTCCACAGAGCTGGCGCTCCTTCCCTCACGGCTATCTCCCCCCCTCGCAGTCGCCCTGACTATCGACGGAGTCAAGTGTGGGTAAAGGTCAGCGCTTGTGGGAGAGGGGTCGGGGGGCGAGATGGGGAATTCGTGGAGCATGGCTCCGCGCCCATCGAGCAATTCCGGCGTGCAAGCCGGAATGCGCCCTGCAAGGGAGGGAAACGGTCATGGTTTCATCATCCGGGGTGTCTTGCCTAGCCATGACCGTTAGCCGAACGCGCCAGCAGCGTTTCGAGTGCAGCACGCAGCGGTGACGCCGGCAGCGATTCGCTCAAGTGCTTCAACTCCTGGCTGGCCCTGCTGCTCAACGGTTTCAGGGTGGGCTGAATAGCCGCAGTCTCGCCTTGCCGGGCATGCACCTTCACCTGCACGCCGGTGCACACGAGTCCCCGCTGCGAGAACGCGTCGACCAGCGTGGGCGCCATCTGGCGTAGCTTGCTTGCCACCGCGCCGCTGGTCGCATGAATGACCACTATCCCGGATTTCAGATTGGCCACGCTGCTGGCCTGGCCCAGGTGGGGCGGCGCGATCTCCTGATACCAGCCAGCGAGCCTGAGCAACAGTCGCGCATGCGCCAACACCTGGCCAGCGCCTTCGGGGGTATCGAGATAGGTCTGGAGCAGGTCAGGCATCGGGAATTTCAGGCGCAGGGAATGTCTGCATCTTATGCCCGTCGCCAGGCGTCTGGCAACGTCCGCCAGGCGAATCCGGGCACCCGGCCCGGGGTTCAGGCGGCTTCGAGTGGCGACGGGCGGCGCTCGTAGATCACGAAGTCAAACGACGGAAGGTCCGCCGCAGTGTCTTGCCGGCCGGCAAGCCGCGAGACTTCCCGCCACTCGGCCGCCGTCACCGCCGGGAAGAACGCGTCCCCGGCGGGGTCTGCCGCGACTTCGGTCAGGTACAGACGCTGGGCAAGCGGCAGTGTCTGGCGATAGATCTCCGCGCCGCCAATGATCACCACCTCGTCGGCGTCGCTGGCGAGGCGGATGGCCTCGGCGATCGAGCTGGCCAACGTCGCCCCGCTCGCGCGGTACGCCGGGTTGTGGCTGACGACGATATTGTGCCGTTGTGGCAAGGGGCGAAAGGTGGGCGGCAGCGACTCCCAGGTTTTTCGGCCCATGATCACCGGCTTGCCGCGCGTCGTCTCGCGAAAATGCCGCAAGTCTTCAGGCAGGCGCCAGAGCAACTGCTGGTCGTTGCCGATGGCGCCGTTTCCGGCAACGACCGCGATCAGGGAAATCATCGGCTCAGACCGCTACCGGTGCCGCGATGTGCGGGTGCGGATCGTAGCCTTCGAGTTCGAAGTCCTGAAAACGGAAGGCCAGCAGATCGTCGACCGCGGGGTTCAGGCGCAGCACCGGCAAGGCACGCGGCGCGCGGGTCAACTGCAGGCGCGCCTGTTCGACATGATTGCTGTACAGGTGCGCGTCGCCGAAGGTGTGCACGAAGTCGCCAGCGCGAAAGCCGCAGACCTGCGCCAGCATCAGCGTCAGCAGCGCGTACGAGGCGATGTTGAAGGGCACGCCGAGAAAGATGTCGGCGCTGCGCTGATAAAGCTGGCACGACAGCCTGGGGCGCGGATCGGCGTCGGTGGACACTGCCGGGGCGACGTACAACTGGAAAAACGTGTGGCAGGGTGGCAGCGCCATGCGTTCTACATCGCCCGGGTTCCAGGCGGTCACCACATGCCGCCGCGAATCCGGGTTGTTTTTCAGGCCCTCGACAAGTTGCGCGATCTGGTCGATTTCGCGCCCATCCGGAGTTTTCCAGTGACGCCACTGATGGCCATAGACCGGGCCAAGATCTCCGTTCGCGTCGGCCCACTCGTCCCAGATGCGCACGCCGTTTTCCCGCAGGTAGCGGACGTTGGTGTCGCCCTGCAGGAACCACAGCAGTTCGTGGATGATCGAGCGCAAGTGGAGCTTCTTGGTGGTCAGCAGCGGGAAACCCGCGCCCAGGTCGAAGCGCATCTGCCAGCCGAACACCGAGCGCGTGCCTGTGCCGGTACGGTCTGCCTTGGCGGTACCGTATTCGAGGACGTGCCGCATCAGGTCGAGATACTGCTGCATGTCGTGTGCCTGTCGATCTGCGAGGGCGCATTGTACTGTAACGTAAAGGGAGCACGCTGACCTCGCTTTGGTAGAATGCCGCTTTGCCCCGATTGCGCCAAAACCCATGACACGCCAGATTCTGGTCACTTCCGCCCTGCCGTATGCGAACGGCGCAATCCACCTCGGTCATATGGTCGAGTACATTCAGACCGACATCTGGGTACGCTTCCAGAAAATGCGCGGACATGAATGCTGGTACGTCTGCGCCGACGACACGCACGGAACGCCGATCATGCTGCGCGCCGAAAAGGAGGGCATCACGCCGGAAGCGCTGATCGAACGCGTGCATGGCGAGCACACACGTGATTTCGCTGGCTTCCACGTCGGTTTCGACAATTACTACACGACCCACTCGGACGAGACGCGTTCCTGTGCCAATGAAATCTACGCCCGCCTGCAGGCGGCCGGCCTGATCGAGACGCGCACCATCGAGCAGTATTACGACCCGCTGAAGCAGATGTTCCTGCCCGATCGCTTCATCAAGGGCGAATGCCCGAAATGCGGAGCGCCTGACCAGTACGGGGACAACTGCGAAAGTTGTGGGTCGGCGTACACTGCCAACGAGCTGAAGAACCCGTATTCGGCGGTTTCCGGCGCCCGGCCGGAACTGCGGCAATCGGAGCACTTCTTCTTCAGGTTGTCCGACCCGCGTTGCCAGTCCTTCCTGCGCCGCTGGACGCGCGGCGAAGGCCGGCTGCAGAACGAAGCGGCCAACAAGATGCAGGAATGGCTCGGCGGCGAAGGTGAAAACAAGCTCACCGACTGGGACATCTCGCGCGATTCACCGTATTTCGGTTTCGAAATCCCCGATGCGCCAGGGAAGTACTTCTACGTCTGGCTGGATGCGCCGATCGGCTACATGGGGGCATTCCGGAATCTCTGTGCCCGCGAAGGGCTGGACTTCGACGCCTACTGGCAGCCGGATTCAACGGCCGAGCTCTACCACTTCATCGGCAAGGACATCCTCTACTTCCACGCCCTGTTCTGGCCGGCGGAACTCGCGCACGCCGGTTACCGTACGCCGACCAAGGTCTTCGCGCATGGCTTCCTGACCGTCGATGGTGCCAAGATGTCCAAGTCGCGCGGTACCTTCATCACCGCCGAGAGTTACCTGGCGCAGGGCCTTGACCCGGAGTGGCTGCGCTACTACTACGCGGCGAAGCTATCGAGTTCGATGGAGGACATCGACCTCAACCTCGATGACTTCATTGCCCGCGTCAACTCGGATCTGGTCGGCAAGTTCGTGAATATCGCCAGTCGTTCGGCGGGGTTCATCGTCAAAAACTTTGCCGGCCAGTTATGCCCCTGCGATGAATCGCTGCCGGCGATCCAGGCCATCCGCGAGCGGCGTGCGGCGATCGCCGAATACTACGAAGCGCGCGACTTCGGCAAGGCGATCCGCGAGATCATGGCCCTCAACGACATCGCCAATCAGTACGTCGACAGCGTCAAGCCCTGGGAACTCGCCCGCCAGGCGGGTCGCGAGCACGAGCTGCAGGCCGCATGCAGCAACGCGCTGAACCTGTTCCGGCTGTTCGCCATTCTGCTCAAGCCGGTCCTGCCGGCTCTGGCGTCCAGGGCTGAAGCCTTCCTCAACGTCGCCCCCTTCGTCTGGGACGACAGCGCGACGGTGCTCGCCGCCGGGCATGCGATCAACGCCTATCGGCACCTGCTGACGCGGGTTGACAAGAAACAGGTCGAGGCCCTGGTAGCAGCCAACCGCGAGTCGCTGGTGGCGACCCCGCTAGCGGCGCCACAACAACACGCCCAGCAGCAGGAGCACGCGGCAACCGTCGCCGTCGCGCAGGCCGCTGTCGCAGCGGCCGCCGTGCCGCACATCGGCATCGACACTTTCATGAACGTCGACCTGCGCATCGCACGCATTCAGGAGGCGACGCAGGTCGAAGGCGCCGACAAACTCGTGCGTCTGCTGCTCGACATCGGCCCGCTCGGCTCCCGGCAGGTTTTCGCCGGCATCAAGTCAGCCTACGATCCGGCGACGCTGGTCGGTCGACTGACGGTGATGGTCGCCAACCTGGCGCCGCGCAAGATGAAATTCGGAATGTCCGAGGGCATGGTCCTGGCCGCCTCCGACCCCGAGGGGCAGACGCCCGGCATCTTCCTGCTCTCGCCCGATGCCGGCGCGCAGCCCGGCATGCGCGTCAAGTAGACCGGCACATGAACGTTGGCCAACGTTCGCAGGTGACGGCGAAAGTGATGGGCTATGCGCTGCTTGACGCCGTCGGCATGCTCGTCTTCGCCAGCGGCCTGATGTGGCTGGCCCGGCACGAGACGCTGTTCATTCCCGGGTTCCCGACCAGTACGAGTACGGCCGTGCTCACCGTCGTCGCCGGCATCGCCCTGATGCTCTGGTCAGCGGCCCGGATTCTGCGCGAACTGGCGAAAACCCCGCGCGACCGAGAACAGGCCTGAATCCGTGACAGCCGACCGGCGTTCGCTGATCACACGGCGCTCAGGCCGTGGTTGGCGATTGACTGCCGCGGCCGATTCCGGAGATACTTACGTTCCCCCTGAAATTCCGATTCCCCTTCGCTGCTTCTGCGAGTCGCACGCAGCTTTCCCGTTGTTGCCCCGTGTCTTCGTCCCTGCCATCAAAACCGTGGTACGTCTGTCTCACCAAGCCTCGGCGCGAAGCCCTCGCGGTGCGCAAGCTGGAAGAGCAGGGCTACGAGGTGTTTCTGCCCCTGCTTACGCAGTGGGAAAAGAAGAAAGCGGGCTGGACCAGGAAACAGCAGGTGATGTTCCCCCGCTACGGTTTTGTACGCTGCAGTCGATCCGGGCAGAGCATCGCTCCCATCCGCAGCACGCCCGGCGTCACGGGTCTGGTAACCTTCGGGAACGTGCCGGCCACCCTGCAGGAACCGACGCTGGACGCCATCCGTTCGCTGGCAGAGCGCCAGGCCACCGTTCTCGAGGGTGAAGAATTTCCTTTTCAGGCAGGGGATTGCGTGGAAATATCGGCCGGTCCGCTGAAAGGTCTGTCCGGTATCGTTTCCCTGGTTGCGGAAGTACGGGTAACAGTGCTGCTCAGCTTGCTTGGCCGCGAAAAGCCCGTGGCGATACTCGCCGAACATTTGACGCGGATTTGAAAGGCGTCGGATTTGCAGCATCCATTCTGCTGAATGCGCAAACATTCGGGCATGGCGGTAGCGTGCCTGACAGAGCTTCGCAATACACCCACCGTCAGACACCGGGTTGCGACGGTGCAACACTTCATCGAGGAGAGTTTTTTGGAAAGCAATGGGAAAGTAGCCCTGATTACCGGCGTCACCGGGCAGGATGGTGCCTATCTGGCAGAGTTGTTGCTGAACAAGGGCTATGTCGTCCACGGCATCAAGCGCCGGTCGTCACTGTTCAACACCGATCGTATCGACCATCTCTATCAGGACCCGCACGAAACAGGGCGGCGCTTCATCCTGCATCACGGCGACCTCACTGATTCCACCAGCCTGATCCGCATCATCCAGCAGGTGCAGCCGGACGAGGTCTACAATCTCGCCGCGCAAAGTCACGTCGCGGTCAGTTTCGAAGAGCCCGAATACACGGCCAACGCCGATGGCATCGGCGCCCTGCGCATGCTGGAAGCGATCCGCATCCTCGGCCTAGAGAAGAAGAGCCGCTTCTACCAGGCCAGCACCTCGGAACTCTACGGGCTGGTGCAGGAAATCCCCCAGAAGGAGACCACTCCCTTCTACCCGCGCAGTCCCTACGCCGTGGCCAAGCTCTACGCCTACTGGATTACCGTCAACTACCGAGAGGCCTACGGCATCTACGCCTGCAACGGCATCCTCTTCAATCACGAAAGCCCGGTGCGTGGCGAAACCTTCGTCACCCGCAAGATCACCCGGGCCATCGCCCGTATCGCCCTGGGCCTGCAGGATTGCCTCCACCTCGGCAATCTGAGCGCTCTGCGCGACTGGGGACACGCCCGCGACTACGTCGAAATGCAGTGGTTGATGTTGCAGCAGGACCATCCCGAAGATTTCGTCATCGCCACCGGCGTGCAATACAGCGTGCGCCAGTTTGTCGAATTCGCGGCTGCCGAACTGGGTATCAGCGTGCGCTTCGAAGGCGAGGGTGTCGATGAGGTCGGTATCGTCGACTCCGTCGAGGGCGACCAGGCCAAGGTCAAACCGGGCGCCGTCATCGTCAAGGTGGACCCGCGCTATTTTCGCCCGACCGAAGTCGAAACCTTGCTCGGCGACCCTGGCAAGGCCCGCGAAAAACTCGGCTGGACACCCACCACCAGCCTGCAGGAACTGGTCAAGGAAATGGTCGTGGCCGACTACAGTTCGGCGAAACGTGATGCCCTGGTGAAGCTTGCCGGCTTCAAGATCTTCGACCACCACGAATAAGGGCCAGAGCAATGACCGAAACCCGGATCTACGTCGCCGGCCATCGCGGGATGGTCGGCTCGGCCATCGTGCGTATCCTTCAGCGGCGTGGCGAAACCCGGCTGATTACGCGCAGCCACGCCGAACTCGACCTGACTGACCAGGCTTCCGTGCGCGCCTTCTTCGAGGCGGAAAAGCCCGAACAGGTCTACCTGGCCGCCGCCAAGGTCGGCGGCATCCACGCCAACAATACCTATCCAGCGGAATTCATCTACCAGAACCTGATGATCGAGGCCAACATCGTTCATGAGGCCTGGCGTGTCGGCGTGCAGAAACTCCTGTTTCTCGGCAGCAGTTGCATCTATCCCAAACTTGCCGCGCAACCGATGAGTGAAGAAGCGCTGCTCACCGGCACGCTGGAACCCACCAACGAACCGTACGCCATCGCCAAGATCGCCGGCATCAAGCTGTGCGAAAGCTACAACCGCCAATACGGCACCGACTACCGTAGCGTCATGCCCACCAACCTCTACGGGCCGGGCGACAACTATGACCTGCAGAACAGCCACGTCATCCCGGCGATGATCCGCAAGCTGCACCTTGCCAAACTCGCCGCCGACCACGACTGGCAGGCCATCGAACGTGACGAAGCCCGGAACGGCGCCATTCCCGAGGATCTCAAGCGCCAGTTCCACGCCACCTGCAGCCGGCAACTCGCGCCGTGTCTCTCGCTTTGGGGTACCGGCACCCCGATGCGCGAATTCCTCTACGTTGACGACATGGCCGACGCCAGCATCCATGTCATGAATCTCGACCGGGCGACCTACCAGTCGCACACGCAGGTCATGCTCTCGCACATCAACGTCGGCACCGGCGAAGACATCACCATCCGTGAATTGGCCGAACTGGTGGGCAAGGTCGTCGGCTACACGGGTCGTATCGAATTCGACCCCAGCAAACCGGATGGCACGCCGCGGAAGCTGCTCGATGTCTCCCGCCTGCATGCCCTGGGCAACCAGGCCAGCGTCGGTCTGGAAGAAGGGTTGGCCAGGGCCTACGCCGACTTTCTCGCCAGGGAGGCCCGTCCCTGATTCAGCGCCTGGGTGCAGCCCCTTGAAGATCAGCCGATTTCGACGTCTAGGGAATCCCCATAGGTTTCGATTCCCAGACGTTTGGCCACCGGTTGCGCCCGCGCATCGATCATCGGCGAGATCACGATCAAGCGATCGGCCTTGCGCTGGTGCCGCTGCTCATAGAACCTCGCCTTGCGCTCAAAGATATACATTCCGGCCTTGTCGATCGACGACTTCAATTCGCAAATCAGCAGCAGGCCATTCTTGATGATCACATCCAGCTCCACCTGCTCGGGCCGCCCGAACACGACGCCCTCATCATCGTATTCGTTAACATTCAAAACCCGCACCCCGAAGTTCTCCTCCAGAATGCCGGCCAATGCGTCCCGGAAAGCCTTTTCCGACTGAGTACCCCAGCGCGCACCGAGAGCACCGATGCTACGGTCGTGCTTGCGGGCCTGCGCCATGATTTCTTCGTGCATTCGGTCGAATCGCTCCCCCGATTCCACCCATTTGCGGTTCTGTTCCTCCCATTTTCGGTCTTGCTCAGCCTTCTGCTCGTCCCACTTGCGGTTCTGTTCCTCCCATTTTCGGTCTTGCTCCGCCTTCTGCTCGTCCCACTTGCCGTTCAGAAACTCCCACTTGTGGTTCTGAATCTCCCATTTGTGGTTCTCCTCATCCCATTTGCCGTTCTGAACCTCCCACTTGTGGTTCTGTTCTTCCCATTTGCGGTTTTCCTCCTTCCTTTGCTGGTCTACTTGGCGGTTGTACTCCTCCCATTTCCGCGATTGCTCCTCCCGATCGCGGCGCAACTCAGCCAGCATCTCGTAAAAGCGGTCGTGCGTGTCCGCACGGTCGGCGTATTCTCTTCTGGTCAGATCGAGGATATAGGCGCGAAAGTCCGGGTCATCCCGCAGCCAACCGGGCAGTTCCCGCTTGATCACTTCTTTCAGGGATTCCGTGTTCATCGGCCAGACTCCTCAAGTTCGACTCAACAACCACGGGTTGCGCCATGCCGCCGTGCTTGCGGGCTAGCAACGCCAAACGCACCATAGTGAGTATATTGGCGTAGCGCAACCGCGGTCAATCCGGGGAAGCTTCCATCCCGTGCACCTGCGCGAAGCCGACAGAAAACACGCTTCAATGGAGCAGGCCGCAGCAAGGCCAGCAACCCGGTAGAGTGTTCCTGCGGCGCCAGCCAGTGGCCATCAGGCAGAAAGGTTTCCCGCAGCTAGCACTGACAGCCACCGCGATCACGGAGTCTTGCTCCCCGCCCTCGCTTCCCTTACAATCCTTGTTCAAAAATTGAACAGCCATCATGACCCCTACCGATCAGGTCCAGTTGCACATTCTCAAGATCGTCGAAGAGCAGCCCGAGATCAGCCAACGGCAACTGGCGGAACGGCTAGGAGTCAGCCTGGGCAAGATCAACTACCTGCTGAAAGCCTTGCTGGACAAAGGCCATATCAAGGCCGGCAATTTTCTTCGTGCGGAGGACAGGCTCAAATACGCCTACCTGCTCACCCCGGAAGGCATGAGCGCCAAACTGCAACTGACGCGCAGCTACCTGGCACGCAAGGAGCAGGAGTACCTGGCGATGAAAGCGGAAATCGAATCCATGCGCGACGAACTGGCAAGATACGACGAATTGGCATGAATGGTGGCCCGGGCCGTTGACGTTTCGGGGGCAATATCCGGGGCGCGACGGGTAGCTCACCGGATGGCCTGAGGCGCAAGGCCATTCCGAATAATGTCCGGCAAGCGACCGGAGCACGCCGCAAGAGCCAGGGAGTATCGTTCGCGACCGGGAGCGGCAAGTAACAAATGACCTCATGTGCTGAATGATCGAACATTCGGGCATGGCGGTAGCGTACCTGAGAGCAGGCGATTCGCGGAGAAATCCCGGAATGTATCTTTTCTTGAATTCACCCTTACAACTATCGTCTCTTTGATCGCTACGTCTGCCCGATCGCCAGCCTGGCCGTGCTGGACTGGATGATGCGGTACCGGACAGTCTCGAACAAAAGCTGTGGCAAGATATCGCAGTCGTCGAAGGAGAAAGCAAAATGCGCTACGTCACCAGCGTCGAACGCCTCGCCACCCAGCGCGGCGTTCAGCAAGGCGAACAGTTGGGCGAAGCAGCGGTCATTCAACGCCAGCTTACCAAACGCTACGGCACCCTCAACGCGGAAACCCTGACGCGGCTGCAAACCGCGACATGCGAACAACTGGAAATCTGGGCCGAAAACCTCCTCGATGCGGCTACGCTCGACGAGGTTTTCAAGGACAACTGAGTTTCACCCGAAGGAAGCCTTGCTGGGGGATTGCCAGATCACAGCAGGGAGACTGGAAAGGAACGTCGCCATGCCCTACGTCACCTCTGCCGAACGATTCGGCATCGAAAAAGGATTGCAACAAGGATTACAGCAAGGTCGTCAGGAAGGACGTCAGCAAGGCCCCGTCAAGAAGAGGCCGTAGTTTTCCTGCAGCGACTACTCACTCATCGTTTTGGACGTTTGCCGGATGCGGTTTGCGCTCGCCTGACCAGTGCCAGCATTGAACAACTAGAAACCTGGATGCTCAACGTGCTCGATGCTGATCGAAATCGCTCGATGAATGAGGCGCTTACAGCGTATCACCCCATCCGTAAAGCGATGGAAATGCGCCCCCCATTCGACGAGTGGTGTTGATGCGCGCCGCGTCCATCGCGTCAAATGGCCCATCCGCATCGCATTCGTCAGGCAAGACAGTCCTCTGACCCGGCCGAACACCATGACCGAACCCACCGCACCGCAGTCCGTCGCCGACGATTACGACAGCCCCTGGAAAGATGTGCTCGAACACGCCTTTCCCGAGTTCATGGCGTTTTACTTCCCAGAGGCGCACGCCCAGATCGATTGGGCCCTTGGCCATGAGTTCAAGAACACCGAACTGCGGCAAGTGGTGCGCGACGCCGAACTCGGCAGACGCCTTGCCGACGCACTGGTGCAAGTCACCCTCACCAGCGGTGAGCCGCGCTGGATCTACATTCACATCGAAGTCCAGGGCCAGCGCGACGCCGATTTTGCGCAACGCATGTTCACCTACAACTACCGTCTCTTTGATCGCTACGCCTGCCCGATCGCCAGCCTGGCCGTGCTGGCGGACGACGACGATGGCTGGAAGCCCGACCACTACGGCTTTGAAGTACTCGGCTGCAAACACCACATCCTGTTCCCGGTGATCAAACTGAGCGAACTGGCCGACCAGACCGAAGCGCTCGACACACACCGCAACCCCTTTGCCCTGGTCACCGCCGCCCACCTGCGCACCCGGCAAACCCGCCACGACCCGGAAGCCCGCTATCAGGCGAAGCGGACCCTGGTTCGCCTGCTCTATCGCCAGGGTTGGGAACGGCAACGGATTCTCGACCTGTTCGCCGTACTGGACTGGATGATGCGGCTACCGGACAGTCTCGAACAAAAGCTGTGGCAAGATATCGCAGTCATCGAAGGAGAAAGCAAAATGCGCTACGTCACCAGCGTCGAACGCCTCGCCATCCAGCGTGGCGTTCAGCAAGGCGAACAGTTGGGCGAAGCAGCGGTCATTCAACGCCAGCTTACCAAACGCTTCGGCCCCCTCAACGCGGAAACCCTGGCGCGGCTGCAAACCGCGCCGTGCGAACAACTGGAAAGCTGGGCAGAAAACCTCCTCGATGCGGCCACGCTCGACGAGGTTTTCAAGGACAACTGAATTTCGCCCGAAGGAAGCCTTGCCGGGAGATGTCTAAATAAAGGCAGGAATCTTCGCCAGCGGATCACCCGAAAGCACGCGATTAGGCGAAGCAGATGCTGTTGCCGGAGCCGAGATCACCTACACGAGCGAAGATTCATGAAAAATCAGACGCCGCCGAGCGACGACTACGACACGCCCTGGAAGGACGCGCTGACGCGCTACTTCCCCGAGTTCATGGCCTTCTACTTCCCGCGCGCCGCCGCCGAAATCGACTGGCGGCAAGCGCACGTCTTTCTCGACCAGGAACTGGCGCAGGTCGTCC
>Ga0208938_1001865_pt1 | contig 11687 bp, 8 predicted proteins | sample AD_UKC125_MetaG_FD_184434 | JGI IMG/M metagenome (GOLD analysis project Ga0208938, IMG submission 184434) | Active sludge microbial communities of municipal wastewater-treating anaerobic digesters from USA - AD_UKC125_MetaG (SPAdes) (version 2) | ecosystem: Engineered > Bioreactor > Anaerobic >... | reverse complement strand
CCAGGGTGAAGAACCGGCAGTTCTCACGGCGCGGCACGCGCACCCGGCAGACCGGCCGGCAGTAGATGCCGGTGGAGGTCACACCGGTGAAAAAGCTGCCGTCGAAGCGCGCGTCGTGCGCCTTCAGCACCAGGTAGCGGGCGTCATCGGCGGGGTCGGCGGCGGGGCGGTTCATGCGGGGGATGGTACACGCGCGGCTGTCGGATACTGGCCGTTTCCGGACATCTGGCACCGGGGCGGGCGGCCTACAATGCAACGAGACCATCCACCGCATTTCAGGGAACCGCACCATGCAGCTGGCAGCTTCCATTTTCAAGGCCTACGACATCCGCGGCATCGTGCCGTCCACCGTGGACGAGGCCGTGGCCGAGGCGCTCGGCCGTGCCTTTGGCACCGTCGCCCTGCGTGAGGGCGAGACCACCGTGGCCGTGGGCCGTGACGGGCGCCTCAGTGGCCCTTCCCTGTGTGGCGCGCTGGCGCGCGGCCTCGTGGCGGTCGGCATTCAGGTCATCGATGTGGGCAGGGTGACCACGCCGATGCTGTATTTCGCCGCCAGCACGCTGTGCACAAGCGGCATCCAGGTCACGGGCAGCCACAACCCGAAGGACTACAACGGCTTCAAGATGGTGATGCGCGGACGCGCCATCTATGGTGACGAAATCCAGGCGCTGCGCACCCTGATGACGGACGAGACCTGGGTGCTGCGTGAGGGCGGCTCGGTGCGGTCCGTGGACGTGTTTGCCGCGTACCGCGACCGAATCGTGAGCGATATCAAGCTCGCGCGGCCGATGAAGATCGTGGTCGATTCGGGCAACGGCATCGCCGGTGCGTCGGCCCCTTCCATCCTGCGTGCGATCGGCTGTGAGGTGATCGAGCTCTTCAGCGAGGTCGATGGCAATTTCCCCAACCACCACCCTGATCCGAGCAAACCCGAGAACCTGCGTGACCTGATCCAGGCGCTGCAGGACACCGGGGCCGAACTGGGCCTGGCCTTCGATGGCGACGGCGACCGCCTGGGCATCGTCACCCGCGAGGGCAACAACATCTACCCGGACCGGCAGATGATGCTGTTCGCCCGCGACGTGCTCACCCGCGTGCCGGGCGGCACCATCCTGTTCGACGTGAAGTGCTCGCAGCGTCTGGCGCCGGCCATCGAGGCTGCGGGCGGCGTGGCGCTGATGTACAAGACCGGCCATTCGCTCATCAAGGCGAAGATGAAGGCCATCGAGGCCGAAGGCAAGGCCGCGCCGCTGGGTGGCGAGATGAGCGGGCACATCTTCTTCAAGGAGCGCTGGTACGGCTTCGACGACGGCACCTACGCCGGCTGCCGCCTGCTGGAGATCGTCAGCCGCAGCCCGGATGCCAATGCGGTGCTCAACAGCCTGCCGACGAGCTTTTCCACGCCGGAACTCAACGTGAAATGCGCCGAGGGCGAGCCGCACCGGGTCACCGACGCCCTGCAGAAAGTCGCCGGCCAGGCGTTGGCGGCTGCCGCCACCGCGCAAGGGCGCGACCCGGCACTGGCGCACATCAACACCATCGACGGCCTGCGGGTGGACTGGCCCGACGGCTTTGGCCTGGTGCGCGGCTCCAACACCACGCCGGTGCTGGTGCTGCGCTTTGAAGGCCACACGCCCGAGGCGATGCACCGCATCGAGGCCGACATGCTGGCCCTGCTGCGCAGCGTCAAGCCCGACGCCACCATCGAAGCGGCTGCCCATTGAGGCGCCGGGTGGGCGGGACGGGTCCTTGGCCGGGTCACGGCCCTTTCACGCCCACCGAATGATCCGCGCCCTGTACTCCCTGCTGACCTGGCTGGCGCAGCCGCTCCTGCGGCGCAAGCTGGCACGCCGGGCCCGCGCTGAGCCCAGCTACGCGGTGGCGGTGGAGGAGCGCTTTGGCCACTACAGCATGCCGCCGGACGCAGGCCGGCTGTGGATCCATGCGGTGTCGCTGGGCGAGGCGCGCGCCGCCGGCATTTTGCTGGAGCACCTGCGCACCGCGTGGCCGGGCCTTCGGCTGCTGCTGACCCATGGCACCGCCACCGGGCGGGCGGAAGGCGCACGGCTGCTGAAACCCGGCGACCTGCAGGTCTGGCAGCCCTGGGACACGCCCCAGGCGGTGCAGCGCTTTCTGGACCACTTCAAGCCGTCCCTGGGCATCCTGATGGAAACCGAAATGTGGCCCAACCTCATTGCGGGCTGCGCCGACCGCGGGGTCCCGGTGGCGCTGGCCAATGCACGGCTCAACGAGCGCTCATTCCGCCAGGCGCAGCGCCTGGGCTGGCTGTCGCGCCCGGCCTACTCGGCGCTGGCCGCGGTGTGGGCGCAGACCCCGGCCGATGCCGGGCGCTTGCAGGCATTGGGGGCGCCCGTGGACGGCGTGTTCGGCAACCTGAAGTTCGACGCCACCCCGGACCCGGCGCAGCTTGAAACCGGCCGGCGCTGGCGCAATGCCGCCGGAAAGCCCGTGATCCTGCTGGCGAGCAGCCGCGAAGGCGAAGAAGAGGCCTTTTTGGAACAAATACTGTCCTTTCCCAGCGTCAATGGGTCATCAGACGCTATAAAAAACGGAGTGATTTCCGCTCCGGAAGCCGAGGGATTGGCCGTCCAGTGGCTCATCGTCCCGCGCCATCCCCAGCGCTTCGACGAGGTGGCGCGGTGCATCGAAGCCCGTGGACTGACGGTGTCGCGCCGCAGCACCTGGGGCGACAAGCCGCCGCCTGCGCCGGACTCGGGCGCCGTCCAGATCTGGCTCGGCGATTCGCTCGGCGAGATGGCGGTCTACTACGCGCTGGCCGATGTGGCGCTGCTCGGCGGCAGCTTCGAGCCCTTGGGCGGCCAGAACCTGATCGAGGCCGCCGCCTGCGGCTGCCCGGTCGTGATGGGGCCGCACACCTTCAACTTCGCGCAGGCGGCGGAATTGGCACAGGCCGGTGGCGCGGCCGTGGCGGTCAGCGACATGGCCGAGGCGGTGCAGCGGGCTCGGCAATGGGTGAACGACCCGGCGCAGCAGACGCAGCGGGCGGCGGCCGCGGTGGCCTTTGCCGCGGCGCACCGGGGAGCGGCCAATCGCACGGCCCAGGCGGTCATTGCCCTGAGGAATTCCAAAGACTAGGACCGCACAGCGTCCGGGCACTGCGGGCAAGAAAAAGCCGGGCTGGGCCCGGCGGGTATTGCAGGGGCGCGCAGGCGTGGCCGCCTATTTGGCCAGCAGGGTATTGACCGCGTTGAGGTCTTCCAGCTTCAGCGTGCCGGCGGCCTGGCGCAGGCGCAGGCCACCCACCAGCACGTTGTAACGGGTCTGGTCCAGGTCGCGCTTGGTCGCGAACACCTTGGTCTGGGAATTGAGCACGTCCAGGTTGATCCGCACACCGACCTGGTAGCCCAGAACGTTGGCGTCCAGCGCACTTTGGGTCGAGGCCTCGGCCGTTTCCAGCGCCTTGACCCGGCCCAGGCCGGACTTCAGGCTGTACACCGCGGCCCGCGTGAACTGCGCCACGCTGCGTTCAGCCGCATCCACGTCGGACTTGGCCTTTTCTTCCAGGGAGAGCGCCTCCTTGACCTGGTTTTGCACCAGGAAGCCCGAGAACACGGGCAGGTTGAAGGAAAGCCCGACGGTGCCGGCGGTGGTCCGGGTGTAGAACCCGGTCGAGGAGTTGCCGCCCGGATAGCGGGTGTTGCCATAGCTGGCCGTCAAGTCCAGGGTGGGCTTGTGGCCGGCGTAGGCCTTGGCGACCCCGAGCTTGGCGATGTCCAGCGCCAGGCGGCTCTGCTGGACGGTGGGGTTGTTCTCGTAGGCGATCTGCACCCAGGGCTCTGGCTCGCTGGGCGTGACGGGCGGCAGCACCACCGGGCGCGCCAGCGGCTTGAGCTCGTTGGCCGGTCGGCCCACGATCAGCTCCAGCGCCAGGCGCTTCACGCGCACGTCGTTTTCGACATTGATCTCCTCGGCCAGGATCAGGTCGTACTGGGCCTCGGCTTCGCGGCTGTCGGTGATGGTGGCGGTGCCGACCTCAAAATTGCGCTTGGCCGATGCGAACTGCTCGGCCACCGCCTTCTTCTGCTCCCGCACCAGCACGAGGTTGTCCTGCGCGGCCAGCACGTCGAAATACGCCTGCGAGACCCGCAGGATGAGGTCCTGCTCGACACTGGCCAACTGGGCCTTGGCCACCTCGACCTGCTTGCGGCCTTGCTCATAGGTCGCCAGGTTGGCTGGCCGGTACAGGGGCTGCGAGGCGGAAATGTTGGCGTTTTCGGTGCGGAAACTGTTGTCGAAGGTCGCGTTGCCGGTCTTGTTTTCAAACTGGGTGCCGGAATAACCCGCTCCGATGCCCACGCTGGGCAGGATGCCGGAGGTGGCCTGGTCTGCCTTGGCCACACTGGCGGTGTACTGCGCCAGGGCGGACTGGTAGCTGGCGTCGTAGCCGCGCGCCGCCTCATACATCTGCACCAGGTTCTGGGCCTGCGCCGATCCGCCGAACAGGGTTGCCAGGGCAAAGGCAAGGGGAAGGGGGCGTGGCAGCTTCATGGGGGGTCTCCGGATAGTCGTCAGGCAGGATAGGGGCTCAGTAGCGCGGCACGCTGGGGTCCACCTCGCGCGACCAGGCATCAATGCCGCCCGCGATGTTGGCCACATGGGAAAAACCGTGGTGCTTGAGGAAGGATGCGACCTGCATGCTGCGCCCACCGTGGTGGCACAGACAGGCGACGGGGCGCTCCGGGTCAAGCTCGCGCAGGCGAACCGGCACGGCACCCATCGGGATCAATTGCAGCTCGAAACCGTCGGCCTGGATGCTGGCCACTTGCCACTCCTGCGGTTCGCGCACGTCCAGCACCAGCGGGCGCCCGTGGGTTTCGGCCGCCTTCAGCCAGCGGGCCAGATCATGCGGGGGGACCTGTTCGATCATGGGGGTCTGTCTCCGGTCTCGTCAGAACCGGAAGCGCGAGGGCGCGACAAAGTTCAGCAGGCGCGGCGTGACGGTTTCCCAGAGCGTGGTGGTGGTCCAGGTGGATTCGCCCGTGCGGGTCATGACCGTGGCCGACATGGCCGGATCCTCGCCCACGATGCCGACCAAGCGGCCACCGACCTTGACCTGATCCAGCAACACCTGGGGCACCTCGGCCACCGACCCGCTGAGCACGACCACGTCAAAGGGCCCGTCGTTCTTCACGCCCTTGGCGGCATCGAGCTCCAGCACCTCGGCATTGTGGATGCCGGCCTTCTGCAGGTTGGCGCGGGCCAGGCGGGCCAGTTCAGGTTCGATCTCGACCGTGACCACACGCTGGGCACGATGCGCCAGCAGGGCCGCCATGAAGCCGGAGCCGGCACCGATTTCCAGCACCTTTTCATGTTTCTGCACGTTGGCGTCCTGCAGCAAGCGGGCTTCGACGCGGGGTGCCAGCATGGTCTGGCCGCGGGCGCCGCCTTCGCGCAGGGGAATCTCCATGTCCATGAACGCCAGCGCCTTGTGCGCCAGCGGCACGAAATCCTCGCGCCGGACGACCTCCAGCAGCTGCAGCACGTGGGCGTCCAGCACGTTCCACGGCCGGATCTGCTGTTCGATCATGTTGAAGCGGGCCTGTTCCATGTCCATTTGGTACTCCTAGGGGTATATTAACCGATTACCACCAATTTTACCGGCCCAGGCTTTCAGCCGCCTGATCAGCCTTGGCGCCGCGACGCCGGCGCATCCATTGGGCCAGGTCATCCATGTAGCAGTACACCACGGGCACCACGACCAGTGTCAGCAGCGACGAGGTGATGACCCCGCCGATCACCGCCTGCCCCATGGGTGCGCGCTGTTCCGACCCCTCGGTCAGGGCAAAGGCCAGGGGCACCATGCCAAAGACCATGGCCAGCGTCGTCATCAGGATCGGGCGCAGCCGCACGCGCGCGGCCATGAGCAGGGCGGCGGAGCGTTCCATGCCGTCCTCGCGGGCGCGGTTGGCGAAGTCCACCAGCAGGATGGCATTCTTCGTGACCAGGCCCATGAGCATCACGATGCCGATGATCGAGAACATCGAGAGCGCGGAGCCGAACATCATGAGCGCCAGCACCACCCCGATCAGCGTCAGCGGCAACGAGGTCATCAGGGCCAGCGGCTGCAGGAAGCTCTTGAACTGGCTGGCGAGGATCATGTAGATGAACACGATCGCCATGACCAGCGCGGAGACGGCGTAGGCAAAGGACTCGGTCATGTTCTTGGTCGATCCGCCGAACTGGTAGCGGTAGCCGGGCGGGAAGGCGATGGACTCCAGCGCGGCCTTGATGTCGGCGGAGACCTCCCCGGTCGAGCGGTTGAAGACGTTGCTGTTGATGGCCACTTCGCGGGTCAGGTCGCGGCGGTTGATCTGGTTCGGCCCGGTGCCCTCGCGCACGGTGGCGAGCTGGTTGAGGCGCACGATGCGCGGACTGCCGTCCGCGTTGACGCCCGTGGTGAACGGCAGGCGCTCCAGATCGCTCAGGGCATCACGGGATTCGGGCGACAGGCGCACGTTGACGTCGTAGGTCTGGTCGTCGCTGGCGCGCCAGTTGCCGACCGTCTGCCCGGCCACCAGCGTGCGCAGCGGGCCCGCGATCTGCGCCATGCCCAGTCCGAGTTCGGAGGCGGCATCGCGGCGGACGTCAACTTCGATGGTGGGCTTGTCCGCCCGGTTGCTGGAGTCCAGGTCCACCAGCCCGGGCGTGGCGCGGATCTTGTCCATCACCAGCCGGGTCAGGCGATCGAGTTCCTTCAGGTCCGGACCCTGCAGCGAGAACTCGATCTGCTTCTGCCCACCCACCGGATCGAGCAAGCCCACGTGTGTGACCGTCACGCCCGGCACCTGCGCCAGTCGCGCGCGCAGAACGGCGGACATCTCGTCCACGCTGCGCTTGCGCAGCTTGCGGTCGAACAGGCGCACATAGATGCTGGCGGAGTTCTTGCCCTGGGCATTGGCCGTGTTCAGCGTGGCCAGCGTGTAGTTCACCTCGGGGAATTCGCGGAGGATGGTCTCGACCTGGCGCGCCTTGGCCTCCGTCACTTCGAGCGAAGAGCCCACCGGGGTGTAGAAATTCACCGTGGTTTCCGAAAAGTCGGACTTGGGCACGAACTCGGTGCCCAGCAGCGGCACCAGGGCAACGCTGACGATGAACACCACGACGGCCATCGCCACGGTGGCCAGACGGTGGCGCAAGGACCAGTCCAGGATGTCGTGGTACAAGTCGGCCAGCCGGTCGGTCGAGCGGTCGAAGAAGCCGGTGACACGGCCGATGGTCTTGTCGTAGAACGTCACCGGGGCATGGCGCTTGCCGTGTGCCTCGATGCTGGGGTCGTGCCAGATGCTGGAGAGCATCGGGTCCAGCGTGAAGCTCACGAACATCGAGATCAGCACCGCGGCGACGATGGTGATGCCGAACTCGTGAAAGAACTTGCCGATGATGCCGCCCATGAAGCCGATCGGCATGAACACGGCCACGATGGAGAAGGTCGTGGCCAGCACCGCCAGCCCGATCTCCTGGGTGCCATCCATCGCCGCGTCAAACGGCCCCTTGCCCATCTGGACGTGGCGCACGATGTTTTCGCGCACCACGATGGCATCGTCGATCAGCAGGCCGACGCACAGCGAGAGCGCCATCAGCGTGATCATGTTGATGGTGAAGCCGAAGATGTACATGAACAGGAAGGTGCCGATGATCGAGATCGGCAGCGTCAGCCCTGTGATGACGGTGGATCGCCAGGAGTTCAGGAACAGGAACACGATCAGCACAGTCAGCAACGCGCCTTCGATCAGCGTGCGCCGCACGTTGTCCACCGCGACACGGATTGCACGCGAGCCGTCGAAGATCGGCACCAGGCGCACCCCGGCCGGCAGCTGGGGCTGCAGCTCGGCCATGGCCTTCACCAGCCCGTCCACCACCGCGATCGTGTTCTCGTCCTGGGCCTTCTGCACCGACAGCAGCAGGGTGCGCTGGCCGTTGTAAAGGGCCAGGGTGTCGATCTCCTGGGCACCGTCCGACACCGTGGCCACCTGGTCCAGCCGGATTGGCGCGCCATTCTTGCGCCCGACGATGATGGCGCCGAAGTCCTCCGGCCGCTGCATGCGCGCATCGATCTTCACCACGCGTTCTTGCGCGAGCGAGCGCACGGCGCCCATCGGCAGGTCCTGGTTTTCGTTGCGCACGGCATTGGCCACCTGGTCGGGCGTGATGCCCTGCGCTTCCAGGGCCAGAGGCTTGAGGTACAGGTTGATCTCGCGCTTGGTGCCGCCCACCAGTGTCACCGCACCCACGCCACGCACGTTTTCCAGGCGCTTGCGCAGGGTCTGGTCGGCCCAGTTGGTCAGCTCGACCGCCGACAGCGCGCGGCCCTTGGTGTTGTCCGGCAGCACCGCCAGTGACCAGATGGCGCGGCTGGCCGGGTCGAAACGCAGCACCCGCGGTTCCTTGACCTCGGTGCGCAGATTGGGCCGCACGGTGGCCACTTTCTCGCGCACGTCCTCGGCCGCCTTGCGCCCGTCGATGTGCAGCTGGAACTCGATGATCACCACCGACTGGCCCTCGTAGCTGCGCGAGGTCAGCGCGTTGATGCCGGCGATGGAGTTGACCGCCTCCTCGATCTTTTTGGTCACCTCGCTCTCGACGATCTCCGGTGAGGCGCCCGGGTATTCGGCCGTGACCACGACCACCGGGAAGTCGATGTTTGGGAACTGGTCCACCTGCAGGCGCTGCAGCGAAAACAGGCCCAGCACCACGATCGCCAGCATCACCATGGTGGCGAACACCGGGTTCTTCAGGCTGACGCGGGTGAACCACATGGGGTCAGCGGGCCGTGGAGGAAGCGGACGCGGATGCGGCGACGGACGGTGCCGATGCCGGGCCGGCGGCAGGCCTGGGCGCGGTGAAGCGCACAGCGGTGCCTTCGACGAGGGCGCCGACCGCGCCGGTCACGACCTGGGCGTTGTCAGCCAGCCCGCTCACCGCGACCACGGCTTGACCGTCGGCATTGCCCCGCGCGCCGGGCACCACGGTGCGGTGCACGATCTTGCCGTTGTCGATGACCTGGACATAGGGCTGGGGTTTGTCGGTGCGCAGGGCGCTGACCGGAATCGCCAGCGTGTTCAGCCGCCCGGTGCCCAGCGTGCCCTCGGCAAACAAGCCCTGGCGCAGCACACTGGACGGCTCCACGGCCAGGTACACCAGGATGCTGCGGCTGCCGGCCTGGGTGCTCGGGTTGATGCGCACCACGCGGGCCTTCACGGGCTCGGGGCTGCCCTCAATCTTCAGCACGGCCTGCTGGCCGATCCGCACGCCCGGGGCGTCACCGGCACTGATGGCGGCTTCCAGTTCCAGGCGGCTCAGGTCCACGATCTCGACGATGCGGGCATCCACCGGCACGCGCTCGCCGGACTGCGCCAGGCGCTGTGAGATCAGGCCCGAGATCGGCGCCGTCAGGACCGTGTCGGCCAGGGTCTTGCGCGCCACATCCGCTGCCGCCATCGCCGCCTGGTAGCTGGCCTTGGCACCACTCAGGGTGGAGTCAGAGGTGTCCAGCGCCGTCTTGGAGATGAAGCCCTTTTCCATCAGCGCCTTGTTGTTGTCGAACTGGCGCTGCGCAATGTCGATCTGGACCTTGGCGGCATTGGCCTGGTCCTGTGCCTGGCGCAGCCTCGCCTGGTACTCGGTGGCTTCGATGCGCGCAAGCACCTGTCCGGCCTTGACGGCGTCGCCCTCGCGCACCGTCAGCCCCTGCAGTTCGCCGGCCACGCGCGCCTTGACGACGGCCGATGTCACCGCCTTGAGGGCGCCCGTGACCGGCAGGCCCTGTTCGAGCTCGCGGACCTGGGCCCGGGTGACGTCGGTGGTCGCCAGCTCGATGACCGCCGCGGTCTTGGCCGACGCCTGCGCCAGCGCCTGCTGCTGCGCCTTGCGCACCGACAGGGCGCGCCCGGCCAGCACGGCCACGAGCAGCAGCACCACGGCCACCGCGATCCATTTCCACCAGCGCTTCATGCGGTTGGCTCCTTGAGCAGCCCGCGCACCATGAGATCGGCGTGCTGGGCGATGAATTGTTCGGGGTCGATGGCTCCGCCCACGCCGCAGCAGGGCGCCAGGGAGTGCTTCCACATGACCAGAAAGATCAGCGGCGCCATGATGGCGTGCACAGTCAGGTGCAGGTTCACGGCGCGGAACTCGCCGCGGTCGATGCCGCGTTGCAGCACGCGGCTCACCAGCAGGGTACCGGGCGTGACCACTTCATCCTGGTAGAAGCGCGCCAGCTCCGGGAAATTGCTGGCTTCGCTCATGATCAGCTTGGAAATGCCCGAGGCCTTGGTGGCACCATAGCGGGCCCACCATTGCTGCATCAGGTGCGCCAGCAGCTCGCCCGTGGAGCCGGCGAAGCCCTCGATCTCGGAAGCGCCCTCGGTGACGGTGCGGGCCAGGTTCTCACGCACGACGGCCTTGAACAGCTCTTCCTTGCTGGGGAAATACAGGAACAGCGTGCCTTTGGACACGCCAGCGCGCACGGCCACCTCTTCGGCGCGGGTGGCCGCATAGCCCTTTTCCACGAACAGGTCGAGCGCCGCCTCCAGCAGTTCGCCCGGGCGGGCCTCCTTGCGGCGTTCGTGTTTGTGCGCGTCCAGGGCGGGCGCTGCGGAAATGGGTTTGCTCACCGGGGGTATTTAATGACTGACTGGTTAGTAATGTAGCCACTCCGGGCGGTGGCGTCAAGCCGCGAGGGTCCGCTGTGAGCCCTGCCCGGCGATGGCGGGCGGGCAAATTTTTGTAAAGCTGCCCGGCGCGGAAAAAACCAACAGGACCCGGATCGGTCCTGTTTTTGTAGCTGTCAGTGACCCATCGGCGCCGGGATCGGGCCGAAAAGATCGAAAAACTCAGTTGAATGCCGCGATCCCGGTGATCGCCCGGCCCAGGATCAGTGCGTGCACGTCGTGAGTGCCTTCGTAGGTGTTCACCACCTCCAGGTTCACCAGGTGGCGCGCCACGCCGTATTCGTCGTTGATGCCGTTGCCGCCCATCATGTCACGCGCCAGGCGGGCGATGTCCAGCGCCTTGCCGCAGCTGTTTCGCTTGAGGATGGAGGTGATCTCCACTGCTGCCGTGCCTTCGTCCTTCATGCGGCCCAGGCGCAGGCAGCCCTGCAGGCCCAGGCTGATCTCGGTCAGCATGTCGGCCAGTTTTTTCTGGATCAGCTGGTTGGCGGCCAGCGGGCGGCCGAACTGCTGGCGGTCCAGCACGTACTGGCGGGCGCGGAAGTAGCAGTCTTCCGCCGCGCCCAGGGCGCCCCAGGCGATGCCGTAGCGCGCGCTGTTGAGGCAGGTGAACGGGCCCTTCAGGCCCCGCACCTCGGGGAAGGCGTTTTCTTCCGGCACGAAGACCTCGTCCATCACGATTTCACCGGTGATGCTGGCGCGCAGGCCCACCTTGCCGTGCACGGCGGGGGCCGACAGGCCTTTCCAGCCTTTTTCGAGCACGAAGCCGCGGATCTGGCCGCCGTCGTCCTTGGCCCAGACCACGAACACGTCGGCAATCGGCGAGTTGGTGATCCACATCTTGGCGCCGGAGAGGCTGTAGCCGCCGTCGACCTTGCGGGCGCGGGTGATCATGCTGCCGGGGTCGGAGCCGTGGTTGGGCTCGGTCAGGCCGAAGCAGCCGATCCACTCGCCGGTGGCCAGCTTGGGCAGGTA
>Ga0208938_1001864_pt1 | contig 11688 bp, 4 predicted proteins | sample AD_UKC125_MetaG_FD_184434 | JGI IMG/M metagenome (GOLD analysis project Ga0208938, IMG submission 184434) | Active sludge microbial communities of municipal wastewater-treating anaerobic digesters from USA - AD_UKC125_MetaG (SPAdes) (version 2) | ecosystem: Engineered > Bioreactor > Anaerobic >... | reverse complement strand
GGTGTTACGTTTATGGTGTTGGCTCCCGAGAGCGAACTGGTTGAGCAACTTGTAACAGATGAATATCGTGAGGCGGTTGATGCTTATTTGGAAAAAACAAAAAAGAGAACCGAGCGTGAACGGATAGCTGATAAAACGGTGAGTGGCGTCTTTTCGGGTTCTTATGCCATACACCCTTTTACAAAAGAGTTGTTACCTATATGGATTTCAGATTATGTTTTGGCTGGTTATGGCACAGGAGCTATTATGGCAGTACCTGCTCATGATAGTCGAGATTATGCTTTTGCTAAGCAATTCAATTTACCTATTATTCCTTTGGTTGAGGGATGTGATGTATTGGAAGAGAGTTTCGATGCTAAAGAGGGTATTATGATAAATTCCGACTTTCTGAACGGCCTTACAGTGAACGAAGCCATTTCCGCCGCTATTGAAGAAATAGAGCGACGGGGAATAGGATACCGCAAGGTGAATTACCGTTTGCGTGATGCCATTTTTTCACGCCAACGTTATTGGGGAGAACCATTTCCTGTCTATTACAAAGATGGTATGCCTTATACACTCGATGAGAGTAAATTACCTCTTGAACTCCCCGAAATAGATAAATTTCTTCCCACCGAAACCGGAGAACCTCCTTTGGCAAGGGCAAAAAATTGGAAAACTGAGGAAGGGTATCCGCTTGAAGTTTCTACTATGCCGGGCTTTGCCGGATCATCAGCCTATTATCTTCGGTATATGGATCCTCACAATAATGAAGCTTTGGTTTCAAAAGAAGCAGTTGAATATTGGAGAAATGTCGATTTATATATCGGGGGGACTGAACATGCTACGGGTCACCTTATTTATAGCCGTTTTTGGAACAAATTTCTTTTTGATCTTGGGGTATCGTGTGTAGAGGAACCTTTCCAAAAACTTATTAACCAAGGGATGATTCAAGGGCGGAGTAATTTTGTATATCGAATAAAAAACACCAATACTTTTGTTTCTTTCAATTTGAAAGATCAGTATGACACGATGCCTATTCATGTTGATATCAGTATAGTGCATAACGATGTTTTGGACATTGAAGCTTTTCGTAACTGGAGCCCCGAATACAAAGATGCCGAATTTATCCTTGAAGATGGAAAATATATCTGCGGATGGGTAGTGGAGAAAATGTCCAAATCTATGTTCAACGTGATAAATCCGGATGATATTGTAAAAAAATACGGAGCCGATACGTTACGTCTTTATGAAATGTTTCTTGGGCCTATTGAACAGTCCACACCATGGGATACGAATGGGATTGACGGGGTTTATCGGTTTTTGCGTAAGTTTTGGAATTTGTTTTTTACTAAAGGTGAGTTTACCGTAACCGATGACGAACCATCGAAAGAAGAGTTGAAGTCGTTGCACAAACTCATCAAAAAGGTTACGTTCGATATTGAAAATTTTTCGTTTAATACAGCTGTTTCTGCATTTATGATTTGTGTGAACGAATTAACTTCTTTGAAATGCAATAAGCGATCAATTTTAACCGATCTAACTATTTGTCTTTCTCCGTTTGCGCCTCATATTTCTGAGGAATTGTGGCACAAATTGGGTAATGAAACTACCATTTTTGATGCTCAATGGCCAACATATAACGAGGAGTATCTGAAAGAGGATGTATTTTCGTATGCAATTTCTTTTAATGGGAAAACGCGTTTTACACTTGATTTTCGTCCAGATGCTACTCGCGAAGAAATCGAAAAATCGGTTTTGGAACACCCGAATTCTCAAAAATGGCTTAATGGCAAAGCGCCGCGCAAAATTATTATTGTTCCCGGAAAAATAGTAAATGTCGTTATCTGATGTGATATGGGGAAGCAGCTTCAATATACTTCTAAAAAGTTTTATGTAAAAGATTTTTTCACCATTTTTGTGGGAACTTTTATGTATGCTCTGGGTATAACCCAATTTATTATGCCTCATAAGTTTGTGACCGGGGGGCTTACGGGTGTGGGAGTATTATTGAATTATGCATTTAATTTTCCTGTCTCCGCATCGGTTTTAATTTTAAATACTATTCTTCTGTTGATTTCGTTTCGAATCCTTGGATCGGAGTTTTTGATAAAAACAATTATAGGGGTTGTTTCTTTGGCATTTTTTATTGGAATGTTCGAAGGTTTTTCTTGGGAGCCTATCATGACTAATGAACCGCTTATTGCCGGATTAATCGGGGCAATTATGTGTGGGGTGGGTGTGGGATTAGTTTTATCGGTAAATGGCAGTACAGGAGGCACCGATATTATTGTAATGATCATCAATAAATATCGCAATATTACGCCGGGAAGAACCATGTTGTTGATCGATTTGGCTATCGTATCTTCTTCATATCTCATTTTTCATAGTATAGAGACAATCGTTTATGGCATTATTATCATTGCTGTAATGGCTACTTCGCTAGATTGGGCACTCAACGGTATACGTCAATCGGTACAATTTTTTATTTTTTCTTCGAAATACGATGAGATAGCCACTCAGATAAATTTACAACTCCATCGGGGATGTACTGTGCTTGATGGAATTGGCTGGTATTCAAAACAGCCGCAGAAAGTGTTACTAGTAATTGCAAAGCGAAGCGAGTCCAATTCTATTTTTCGTCTTGTAAAAACAATCGACGATAATGCTTTTGTCAGTCAGGCTTCTGTTATCGGTGTTTATGGTAAAGGTTTCGATGAAATAAAATAGTCGCCTTATCGATACCTCTAAAACAAACCATTCTGTTTCTTAAAGTTTTAATGGAGAGGGTGAGATATTTGTGTCGTGACTTTTATTTCTTTAGGGATCAAATGGCTAAAGAATGTTCAAGTAAAATCTTAAGTCCAATGCCGATTAAAATCAGACCTCCCAGAATTTCTACTTTCAAATGAAAACCTTTTCCTAAGCGAATCCCTATTATCATTCCTGAGATGGAAAATATAAAGCTGATCAAACCGATTATTGCCACACTTTTCCAGATGACCTGTGGATAGGGAACAAATATAATACCTGTTGCCAGCGCATCGATACTGGTAGCTAACGCCAATGAAATAAGCTTTAAAAAACTAAACGGATTTATTTCGGGTTGGCATTTTGTATTCTGTTTTTTAATTCCTTCGAAAAGCATTTTTCCCCCAATGAGTGCCAACAAGCCAAAGGCTATCCAGTGATCGCTTTTTTTTATGATTTCCATAAAATTCAGTCCTGCACAATAACCTATGAGGGGCATTGCTGCTTGAAAAAAGCCAAATAGAAAAGCCATTGCCAATGTAGGGATGATATGTAATTTTTTTACACATATGCCTTTGCTTACCGAGACGGCAAAACAATCCATTGCTAAACCAATTCCGATGATAATTATCGAGCAAGTGTCCATAATAATTAAAAAAAGCTACTCGATACGAGTAGCTTTTAACATGAATAGTGATTTATTCTTCTTCTTCTTCTTTTGTTACCTTTTCAAAGGTACGAGAATGTGTAGATACATTCATTTTTTCAAAATCTTCTTTTGAGCCAACGATAATCTTTTCGAATTCACGCTGACCGGTTCCTGCAGGGATACGGTGACCGCATATAACATTTTCTTTCAATCCTTCCAAGGTGTCTACTTTTCCATTTATTGCTGCTTCACTGAGCACTTTAGTGGTTTCCTGGAACGATGCTGCAGACATAAAGCTGTTGGTTTGCAATGCTGCACGTGTAATCCCTTGTAAGACCTGATTTGCAGTTGCGGGAATTGCATCCCTTGCTTTTACAGGTTTTAGGTCGCGGCGTTTCAACGAACTGTTTTCATCGCGAAGTTTGCGGGCCGTTACAATTTGTCCCGGCTCAAATATTTGAGAATCACCCGGATCAACAATTACTTTTTTACCCCAAATGCGATCATTTTCTTCCATCAATTCGTTCTTGTCGACCAATTGCTTTTCCAAAAATCGTGTATCACCCGGATCAACAATTTCAACTTTGCGCATCATTTGACGTACAATAACCTCGAAATGTTTATCATTGATTTTCACACCTTGTAAACGATAGACGTCTTGAATTTCGTTCACGATATACTCTTGGACAGCGGTAGGTCCTTTAATAGCCAGAATATCTGCAGGGGTAATAACTCCGTCAGATAAGGGCATTCCTGCACGAACAAAATCATTTTCCTGAACAAGTATCTGTTTGGAAAGAGGAACAAGGTACTTTTTAACTTCTCCTGTTTTGGAGGTAACAAAAATTTCTTGATTCCCTCGTTTAATTTTTCCAAATGACACTTCACCGTCAATTTCAGAAACGATAGCAGCATTCGAAGGATTACGTGCTTCAAAAAGTTGTGTTACACGAGGTAATCCTCCTGTAATATCCCCAGTTTTACCTATAGCTCGCGGTATCTTTGCTATGATATCGCCCGCTTTAATATCGTCGTTTTCATTTTTAACAATATGAGCGCCCAAGGGCAGGGTATATGTGCGTATAATATCTCCATTTTCGTTTACAATGTAAGCTGATGGAGTTTTTGTTTTATCGCGTGATTCAATGATCACTTTTTCTTTTAATCCGGTTTGTTCATCTGATTCCACTTTATAGGTGACATTTTCGATAAAATTTTCGAAATGAATTTTCCCACTCACTTCCGAAATAATAACGGCATTAAATGGGTCCCATTCGCAGATGAGGTCACCTTTCTGTACTTTGTCCCCTTCACCATAATATAACTTTGCTCCATAAGGTACATTGTGTGAGAGCAATACGATTTTCGTGTTCGGATCCACAATACGCATCTCTACCAGACGGCTTACTACTATTTTGTAAGGTTTGCCTTCAGTATTTGTTTCTTGCGGATCGACTACTCGAAGTTCGTCAAACTCCAGTATCCCGTCATATTTGGCAACAATATTACTTTCGGCCGCTATATTTGAAGCAATACCTCCTACGTGGAAAGTTCGAAGAGTAAGCTGAGTTCCTGGTTCGCCGATAGATTGTGCAGCGATAACACCAACAGCTTCACCTTTTTCTACCAGACGGCCGCTGGCGAGGTTGCGTCCGTAGCATTTTGTACAAACACCACGTCGTGCTTCACAAGTGAGCACAGAACGGATTTCTACTTGTTCGATGGGCGATTCTTCAATTTTTTTTGCAATTTCTTCGGTTATTTCTTCTCCCGAACGAACCAGAATTTCTCCCGTAAAAGGATGTTGTACATCATGAACAGAAATGCGCCCCAATATGCGTTCATAAAGAGATGCTACGACTTCATCGTTGTTTTTTAGCTCTGTGGCAACTAATCCTCGGAGTGTTCCACAGTCTTCTTCTGTTACAATTACGTCCTGTGCTACATCTACTAAACGGCGGGTAAGGTAGCCTGCGTCGGCTGTTTTAAGAGCCGTGTCGGCGAGTCCTTTACGTGCTCCGTGAGTAGAAATAAAGTATTCAAGTACCGATAATCCTTCTTTAAAGTTTGCAAGAATAGGGTTTTCAATAATTTGAGCACTTTCTGCACCGCTTTTTTGTGGTTTGGCCATCAATCCGCGCATACCTGATAACTGCCGAATTTGTTCGCGTGAACCACGTGCACCGGAGTCCAACATCATATAAACCGAATTGAATCCTTGATCGTCTTCTGACAATCTTTTCATCAGAATATTGGATAACTTGGAATTGATATGGGTCCATGTATCTATTATTTGGTTGTATCGTTCGTTATAGGTAATGAATCCCATGTTATAGTTTTCCAGAATCTGATCAACTTGTGCGTAACCTTCACGAATGAGTTCCTCTTTTTCAGGCGGAATAATAATGTCTTCCAGATTGAATGAAAGACCGCCTTTAAACGCCATTTTATAACCGAGATCTTTGATATCATCCAAATATTGAGCTGTGCGGGCTATTCCGCATTTTTTCATTACTTTGCCGATAATATCGCGAAGCGATTTCTTTGAAAGGAGCTCATTAATATAACCTACTTCTTTTGGAATGCATTCGTTTGTGATTACACGTCCTACCGTTGTTTCGTGCATCTTTCGGATTGGATTTCCATCTTCATCTATATCGTCAACGACAACTTTTACTAATGCATGGATATCTACTTTCCCTTCATTGTAAGCAATAATGGCCTCTTCTTCACCATAAAAAATCATCCCTTCACCTTTTGCTCCCGGACGAATTTTGGTAATATAATACAATCCAAGCACCATGTCTTGAGATGGGATAGTGATAGGTGCTCCATTAGCCGGGTTTAGGATGTTATGCGATGAGAGCATCAGAAGCTGAGCTTCCAATATGGCTTCGTTACCCAACGGGAGATGAACGGCCATTTGGTCACCATCGAAGTCGGCATTAAATGCAGTACAAGCTAATGGATGGAGTTGAATAGCCTTTCCTTCGATAAGTTTTGGCTGGAACGCCTGGATACCCAATCGGTGCAATGTTGGAGCACGGTTTAGGAGTACCGGGTGTCCTTTCATCACATATTCCAGAATATCGTAAACAACAGGTTCTTTGCGATCGACAATCTTTTTCGCAGATTTTACAGTCTTAACGATACCTCTTTCGATAAGTTTACGGATAATGAACGGTTTATACAGTTCGGCTGCCATGTCTTTCGGCAAACCGCATTCGTGCATTTTTAGTTCGGGGCCAACCACAATAACCGAACGAGCAGAATAATCTACACGTTTACCCAATAAGTTCTGACGGAAACGTCCTTGTTTTCCCTTCAAACTGTCGGAAAGCGATTTTAATGGTCGGTTCGATTCCGTTTTAATTGCACTGGATTTTCGTGAATTGTCGAAAAGCGAATCAACTGCTTCCTGAAGCATCCGTTTTTCGTTCCGAAGAATCACTTCGGGAGCTTTGATATCGATGAGTCTTTTCAGTCGATTATTTCGGATAATTACCCGGCGATAGAGGTCATTCAAATCGGAAGTTGCAAAGCGTCCTCCATCCAGTGGTACTAACGGACGGAGTTCGGGTGGAATAACAGGGATCACTTTCATGATCATCCATTCGGGCTTATTGATGTGCCTTGAGCTTCTAAAAGCTTCAACCACCTGGAGCCTTTTGAGAGCTTCGTTTTTTCGTTGCTGTGATGTATCTGTGCTGGCGCGGTGACGCAACTGGTTTGCCAGTTTGTCAAGATTGATGCGCTCCAGAAGATCCAGTACAGCTTCAGCTCCCATTTTTGCAATAAATTTGTCGGGATCTGAATCTTCCAGTTGTTGATTTTCTTTTGGCAAAGAATCCAACAATTCCAGGTATTCATCTTCAGTAAGGAGGTCGTTTTCTTCTACTTTGTCTCCCAAAACGCCGGGTTGGATAACTACATATCTTTCGTAGTAGATAATGGAATCGAGTTTTTTCGTTGAGATTCCCAACAGATAACCTATTTTGTTGGGCAATGTTCTGAAATACCAGATATGAGCTACGGGCACAACCAATCGGATGTGGCCGGTGCGCTCTCTTCGTACTTTCTTTTCGGTTACCTCAACGCCGCATCGGTCGCAGACAATCCCTTTGTAACGTATTCTTTTGTATTTACCGCAATGACATTCATAGTCTTTTACAGGACCAAAAATACGTTCGCAGAAAAGTCCGTCACGTTCAGGTTTGTAAGTACGATAATTGATAGTTTCCGGTTTCAATACTTCACCATAAGAATTTTCAAGAATTTCTTCGGGTGAAGCCAAACTGATAGTAATTTTTGAAAAGTTACTCTTTATTTTATTGTCTTTTCTAAATGCCATATATTTATAATGTTGTGTTTATAAAGAGTTGTCAATATTTTTGAATTGAAAACGATTAGAATGAATATTTTCATCTATAGTTCGTTTTCGAAGTTACAGATTAATCAAGAGAGATGCTTAATCCCAATCCTCTGAGTTCATGAAGCAATACATTTAGCGATTCAGGAATTCCCGGCTGCGGCATAGGATCGCCTTTTACGATAGCTTCATATGCTTTTGATCGTCCTATCACATCATCGGATTTGATGGTCAGGATTTCTTGAAGGGTATGAGCTGCTCCGAACGCTTCGAGAGCCCAAACTTCCATTTCTCCAAAACGCTGTCCTCCGAATTGGGCTTTACCGCCTAGCGGTTGTTGCGTAATGAGAGAGTAAGGACCTATAGAGCGAGCATGCATCTTATCTTCAACCATATGTCCAAGTTTCATCATATAGATGACACCCACTGTAGCCGGTTGGTCAAATCGCTCCCCTGTTCCTCCGTCATAAAGGTAGGTTTTTCCGTAACGGGGCAGTCCTGCTTTATCAGTCCATTCATCTAGGTCCTCAAGCGTTGCACCATCGAAAATTGGAGTTGAAAAACGAACACCCAGTTTTTCTCCTGCCCATCCAAGAGCAGTTTCAAAAATTTGCCCCAGGTTCATACGTGATGGAACACCTAAGGGGTTCAAGACGATGTCTACCGGCGTTCCATCAGCAAGAAAAGGCATATCTTCCTGTCGGACTATTTTAGAAACAATACCTTTATTACCGTGGCGACCGGCTAATTTATCTCCTACTTGAATTTTACGTTTTTTAGCTATATAAACTTTAGCAATTTGCATAATTCCCGATGGGAGTTCATCCCCGATCATCAGATCAATACGCTTACGTTTGAGTTCCGCATCTAATTCTTTGTATTTACGTAAGTAATTGACCACAGTAGTGCGGATCAATTCGTTTTTATGTGGATCGTTTGTCCATTTGCTTAGTTGGACAGATTGATAATCGATTTCTTGTAAAATTGCCGGTGTGAATTTTGCTCCTTTGGGTATCACGTCCGTATTGGTATAATCTTTCACCCCGGCAGAAGTTTTACCTTCGGTGAGCACAAGCATTTTTTCGATAAGGAGTTTTTTTAAATTTTCCATTTTGGCTTCGTATTCTTCTTCCACTTTTGGAAGTAACGCCTTATTGGATAATTTACCTTTTCCTTTTCTAATTGCTCTCGAAAATAAGTGCGTATTGATTACAACACCACTGAGTGAAGGGGGGGCTTTTAGCGAGGCATCTTTTACGTCGCCCGCTTTGTCTCCAAATATAGCGCGAAGAAGTTTTTCTTCGGGAGACGGATCCGATTCTCCTTTGGGTGTAATTTTTCCGATAAGGATATCTCCGGGTTTAATGCGTGCGCCTACTCGGATAATTCCCCTTTCGTCCAAATCTTTGGTAGCATCTTCACTCACGTTCGGAATATCAGCTGTCAGCTCTTCAAGTCCTCGTTTGGTTTCGCGCACTTCCAGTGAAAATTCTTCTACGTGTATCGATGTAAAAATATCATCACTAACCACACGTTCACTTAGTACGATAGCATCCTCGAAGTTGTATCCTTTCCATGGCATAAATGCCACTTTCAGGTTTTTTCCTAAGGCCAATTCCCCGTTTTTGGAGCCATACCCTTCGGTCAATATTTGTCCTTTGGTTACTTTTTCACCTTTTCTACATAAAGGATGTAGGTCGACAGTGGTGTTTTGGTTTGTTTTACGAAATTTTGGAATAGTATATGTTTTAATGTTGTCCTCAAAGCTCGTAAATTCTTCCTCTTCCGTTCGGTCATATTTTATTTTGATAGTAGTTGCATCTACATATATAACTTCTCCATCACCTTCAGCCACGAATTGAGTACGTGAATCTTTGACAACTTGTTCTTCAATTCCTGTACCTACTATTGGGGCTTCGGGTCGTATAAGCGGAACGGCTTGTCTCATCATGTTTGAACCCATCAAAGCTCGGTTGGCGTCGTCATGTTCAAGGAAAGGAATTAGCGATGCCGCAATAGATGCTATCTGCATAGGCGACACATCCATTAGTTCTACTTCTTCTGGTGAAACAACAGGATAATCAGCATCTTTTCTGGCTTTTACTCGAGATAAGATAAACTTCCCTTCATCGTCAAGCGGCGCATTTCCTTGCGCTATCACTTTCCCTTCTTCTTCTTCTGCCGCCAGATAAATGATACCCTCGTTTTTTATATCTACTTGCCCATCTTTTGCTTTTCTGTATGGAGTTTCGATAAATCCCAGTTCATTAATTTTTGCGTAAATGCATAATGAGGAGATCAGTCCGATATTGGGTCCCTCCGGTGTTTCAATAGGGCAAAGGCGTCCGTAGTGAGTGTAATGCACATCACGAACTTCAAAGCCGGCACGTTCTCGTGTTAAACCGCCTGGTCCCAATGCGGATAAACGACGTTTATGTGTAACTTCTGCCAATGGATTGGTCTGATCCATAAATTGAGACAAGGCATTTGTACCAAAGAAGGTGTTAATAACCGATGAAATTGTTTTGGCGTTAATAAGATCAACCGGTGTAAATACCTCGTTATCGCGCACGTTCATTCTTTCCCGAATGATTCGTGCCATTCGGTTTAGTCCTATACCAAATTGATTGTATAACTGTTCTCCCACTGTGCGTACACGTCTGTTGCTAAGGTGATCTATATCGTCCACTATTGCTTTGGAGTTAACCAGTTCAATCAGATATTTTATTATTTCTATGATATCTTCTTTGGTAAGAACACGAACATTTTCGTCGATATTGAGGTTCAATTTTTTGTTGATTTTGTAACGCCCTACATCACCCAAATCGTATCTTTTCTCAGAAAAGAAAAGATTATTAATTACCTCTCTCGCACTGGAATCGTCAGCAGGTTCAGCACTACGAATTAAACGGTAAATATGACGGATTGCGTCAATTTCCGTATTGCTTGGATCTTTTTGTAATGTATTATAAATAATCGAGTAATCCGACATGCTGGGTGTTTCTTTGTGCAACAAAATGGAAGAAACACCTGACTCCAGAATTTTTTCTATTTCTTCTTCTCCAAGAATGGTTTCACGCTCAATAATGATTTCGTTTCTTTCGATAGATGTTACTTCACCTGTATCTTCATCAACAAAATCTTCTATCCACGATTTTAGTATTCGTGCTGCCAGTTTACGACCTATCACCTTTTTCAGGTTGGTTTTTGTAACCTTTACTTCTTCGGCAAGGTCAAAAATCTCGAGAATATCTTTATCGCTTTCAAAACCGATGGCACGTAAGAGAGTGGTAACAGGCAATTTCTTTTTTCGATCGATGTAAGCATACATGACGTTGTTGATATCGGTCGCAAACTCAATCCAGGATCCTTTGAAAGGAATGATGCGAGCTGAATAAAGTTTGGTTCCGTTTGCGTGTATACTTTGACCAAAAAAAACACCCGGTGATCGATGTAATTGCGAAACCACCACACGTTCTGCTCCGTTAATCACGAATGTTCCTTTTTCGGTCATGTAAGGAATTGTTCCCAGGTATACATCCTGAATGACCGGCTCAAAATCTTCATGATCGGGGTCAGTACAATAGAGATATAATTTTGCCTTTAAAGGCACACTATGGGTAAGTCCCCTTTCTATGCACTCTTCGATAGAATAACGTGGAGGATCGATGTAGTAATCAAGGAATTCCAGGACAAAATTGTTGCGAGTGTCTGTTATTGGAAAGTTTTCCATGAAAACTTTGTATAACCCTTCGTTTTTTCTTTTTTCCGGAGGGGCATCAAGTTGTAAAAAATCTTGAAAAGATTTTAATTGAATTTCCAGAAAATCGGGAAAGTCAAAAGGATTTTTAATTGTTGCGAAATTTATTCGTTGGTTGGTGTTATTTAAAGACATGGAAATGTATTTTTTTGAACTCAATATGTATTGACACAAAAGGTT
>Ga0208938_1001862_pt1 | contig 11705 bp, 10 predicted proteins | sample AD_UKC125_MetaG_FD_184434 | JGI IMG/M metagenome (GOLD analysis project Ga0208938, IMG submission 184434) | Active sludge microbial communities of municipal wastewater-treating anaerobic digesters from USA - AD_UKC125_MetaG (SPAdes) (version 2) | ecosystem: Engineered > Bioreactor > Anaerobic >... | reverse complement strand
GACGGCGCGCGCCTCATCCTCGAGCTCGATCCGGCGCAGCCGGAGCATGCCGCGCAACTCCTCCGGACCGACCTGCTCGAGCAGGATGCGACGCACCTGATCGAGGGTGAAGCCGAGGTCCTTGAGAGCGACGAGGCGATTGAGGACGTGGAGCTGCTCGGGAGAGTAGGAGCGATAGCCGGTCCACGGATCCACGTGATCGGGCCGCAGCAGCCCGAGCTCGTCGTAGTGACGCAGCATCCGCACCGACACCTGACCGAGTCGAGCGAAGTCCGAGATGTACATGACTCCGTTCTCCCTCCTCACACCGTGTGAGGGTCAACTCCCCTGCGACGCTCAACTTCCCCAGGTGCTCGTCCTGCGCAGAGGGTATGCCGCCCGCTCGCCTCGCGCTCAGTGCCCGCCGGTTAGTCGCGCCCGCGCGGCGGCATACTCGGGCTTGTCGAGGTAGACGATCTTGATGGCGATGGTGATGTCGTTGCTCTGGGTCGGCAGGATCCCGTAGACATCCTCGGGCCGCAGCCCGATCACGCCGACGTACCAGGCGATCATCACCTCCGCCGGCCGCCCTTGCAGCTGCACGTGATCGACGAACGCCCGCGGCGCCCCCGGCGGCAGGGAGTCGTAGACCTGCGCCATCATGCCGGCCAACTGCTGCTGTCCCCTGGCCTGGAGATCCTCGAGCCAACCCATGGTGCCCAGGATGGCCGCCGGAGCAGGCTGCTCGCCAGGAAACGCACGAACCTCGTCCGCACGGTGTCGGGTTGAGGTCACCCGCGGAGGGTGAAACGCGCGCGGGCCGCTCGGGCTAGCGTCGCCAGTGGTGGAGGGGTTTTGCGTCCGAACGGGCGCGGAGTCTTCTCGAGGATCGGAGGCCGAACGATGTCAGGCGCGACCCAGGTGGATCCGGACCGGCTGCTGAGCACCTTCCTCGACCTCGTCTCCATCGATAGCCCGACCGGTCACGAGGAGGAGATCGGTCGGGTGCTCGAGGCGAGGTTCCGAGCGTTCGGGTGCGCGACAACCAAGGATGCGATCGGCAACATCGTGGCGACCTATCCGGGGACTCGCGACGGGACCATCCTGGTCGCCACCCATATGGACACGGCCGGCACCGACCGCGGGGTGGTCGCGGTCATCGGTGACGACGGGATCATCAGGTCCGACGGCACGACGATCCTTGGCGCGGACGACAAGTCCGGGTTGGCCGGATGTCTGGAGTTGCTGACCGTGCTCCGAGCCGACCCCGAGATTGCCCATCCCACCATCGAATTCGTCATCACCGTGGGCGAGGAGAGCGGGCTCGTCGGTTCGCGCCAGATGGACGTCGGCGCCCTGCGCGCCACCCACGGCTTCGTCCTGGACACTGCCGGCGTCATGGGCTCGGTGACCTATTGGTCGCCCACGTCGGTCTATCTGACGATCACTTTCCACGGCCGCAAGGCGCACGCCGGCGTGGAGCCCGAGAAGGGTGTGAGCGCAGTGCAAGCGGCCGCGCGGGCGATCTCGACGATGACCCTCGGCCGGATCGACAAGGAGACGGTCGCCAACATCGGCATCATGACCGGCGGTGAGGCGCGGAACATCATCCCGGACCTCGCGGTCCTGTCGGGGATGGCCCGAAGCCACGACCAAGCGAAGCTCGACACTCAGATCGAGTCGATGCGCCTGGCCTGCGAGGCGGCGGCGTTGGCTTTCGGCGCGACCGTCGACTTCGAGGCGGAGGAGATCTATCGCACCTACAAGATCGAGGAGGACGCCCAGTCCTATCGAGAGGCAGCCGCCGCAATCCGGTCGCTGGGGCTGGAGGTGATCGCCCGCAAGTCCGGCGGTGGGACGGACGGAAACTACTTCAACGCCAAGGGGATTCCGTGCGTGGCGCTGACGACGGGGATGGTCGACGAGCACGCCACGACTGAGCACATCGCCATCGATGACCTGGTGATGGCTGCCAAGATCCTCTTCGCGATCGTCACCGGACCGGCAGCGGACTAGGTCGCCGGGTCAGCCAACAGCCCGGTCTCAGAGCAGGCAGCGTTCAGAGCAGACCCAGGTCGCTCGCGCGGGCGATGGCGGCGTTGCGCTCGGTGACGCCGAGTTTGCGATAGATGCTGCTCAGGTGTGTCTTGACGGTGTTGACCGACACATAGAGGTCGGTGGCGATCTCGTGGTGCATCATCCGCCCCGGCAGGTAGGCGAGGACATCGAGCTCGCGAGGGGTGAGCGGTTCGATCAGGCCCTGCTGCTGGCTTGCGCCCGGTTCCAAGCGGGCGACGACCTTCCCGAACGCAGCATCGCTGAGCCACGAGGTCGCACCGCTGCCTCGGCGAACCACGCGCAGGGCAGCCGGCACCTCGAGGAAGGGCCAGCGCAGACCCTCGGCGCGCGCTGCCGCGATGGCCTCACGCAACGACCGGTCGGCACCCCGCTGGTCGCCCTCGGCGCGCAGCACGCGGAACTCGTGCAGCCGACGGCATACCTCAGCTCGCACGTCACCCACCGCGGTAGTCCACTCGTCGAGGGCAGCCCGCGCCGCCGGGACGTCCCCCGTGGCCAGGGCCAGATCAACTCGCGCGGGGGCCAGTACCGCGCTTTCCGGTATGCCGGCCGCCACGGTCCGCGCGCCGTCCAGGTCCCCGGTGGCGATGAGGAGATGCGCGAGCAGCGCGTGCCGCTCCTCGCGCACGAGGGTGGCCTCACTGCCTGCGGCGAGCGGCGAGCGCAGGTGGTCGAGAGCAGCGCTCGGCCCGTCCTGCAGTGCGATCAGCCGGGCTTGCAGCACCTGTTCCAGGTCGGCGTTGATGCCCGCGCTCACGCGTCCGTGCACATGGACTTGGGCGTCGGCGAGGCAGCGCCGCGCGTGGTCCGGCTCGACGCGGTCGAGGTGGACTAACGCGAGGGCCAGGTGCGCATGCGCCGACCCCAGGTGATCGGACAGCCGGACCGACCGGCCCTCCTCGATCGCGGACCGCGCCAGCCCCATCGCCTGCGCGCAGCGGCCCTGCCAGGCGCGGACCAAGGCCAAGGTGCTCAACACGTAGACGTGCCAGACGACGTAGCGGGTCCCGGGCAGCGTCCGAGCGTTCTCCAACACGTCCGCCGCACGGTCGAGGTCGCCGGCGAGGAAATGCGCCAGACCCGAGGTGTATTCGGCGACGGCCTGGACGGAGTCGGCTCCCCCGATGCCAAGGAAGTCGACGACCTCATCAGGGTCGAGCCCCTGCAGGGCGACGCGCACCCGATCAGTGACCTGCAGGACCTGCGGCGGCGGCAGGTCGCGGAAGACCAGGAAGGCAGAGAGCGCGTCGGCTGCGGTCCGCTCCCCCAGGGTGAGGTTGGGACGGCGGCTGAGCCGGCGATAAGTCTCGGTCGCTGCCGTCCCCTCACCCGCAGCCAACTGGGCGGCGAGCAGGCTGACCTCAACCTGGGCCGGGCCGTCGGGATCCTCGGCAGCGATCGTGCTCAGCCAACGCACGAGGGTCGCGGCCTCACCCCGCTCGACGAAGTGGTGGCCGACGCGGGTGATGGCTCGGAACGCCCCGGCCGGGTCGCCGGCATCGAGCAGATGGCCGACCGCTTCCTCCTCGTGCCCATGGGCCAACAGCCAGCGGGCGGCTCGGTGGTGGAGGGCGCTCACCGAGTGCGGGTTTTCGATCCGCAGCCGGGATCGCAGCGCGTCGGCGAAGAGGTGCTGATAGCGGAAGGTTGTGCCGGCCTCGTCCAGGGGGATGAGAAACATCGACCGGTGGAAGAGCCCGTCAAGCATTCCCGCGGCGATCTCCAGGCCCGTGACGGCGTTGCACAGATCGGCCGACAGCCAGTCGAGGACGGAGGTCTGCAGGAGGAATTGGCGCACGGCCGGCTCCTGCTCGTCGATCACCTCGTGCAACAGGTACTCCGAGACCAGGTGGTCACTGCCGGCGAACGACTCGACGAACCCCGGGATGTCCCGAGAGGTTCGCAACGAGATCGCGGCCAACTGCAGCCCCGCCGCCCACCCGTCGGTGCGCTCGACGAGGAGCGCCACCTGCGCATCGGTGAGGGAGGTTCGCGACACGTCCTCCAACAAGGCCTGGGCGTCGGCCTCCCCAAACGCCAGATGGGCCCCGCGGATCTCGACCAGCCGGTCGTCCAGCCGAAGCTGGTGCAGAGACCAGGGCGGGTCACTCCGCATGGCCACGACCCCGCGGGCTGTCGGCGGCAGGGCGGTGAAGAGGTGCCCCAGGTCGCCGATCACGGGGTGGTTGGACAACTCGTGGGCGTCCTCGAAGACGAGAACGCTGTCGTGTGGTGCCGAGGCAAGTCCGTCCAGCAGGGCATCGACGAGGGGGTGTCCGAGGGTCGCCTGACCGGTCGCGGCGAGGCTGGCGAGGCGCGGATCGACTTGCGGCGCCACAGAGCGGATCGTCGCCACCAGGTCGCGTGCGAGGACCGCGATGTCGGTATGCCGCGGGGCCAGGGTCAGCACGGCCACCCGTTGGCCGGGGGTGGAGGCCAACCACTGACTGACGAGCACCGACTTCCCTGACCCGGTCGGCGCGATCAGGACACCCAGCCCTCCGGCCGGAACCTCGTCGAGACGTCGCTCAAGATCCGGTCGCGGCACGACCCTGCGCACGCGTTGCCGTCGAATATGTCCAGTCACCAGGGAGAGTGACATATCGGAAATGCTGCCAGCAGAGGCCTCCGACTGCGACTCGATCCGACGGTTTCGGTCCCGACGCCGGGAACGGGGGCGGGCGGCATACCGGATCGCGGGCGGGGGCGGCCGCGGGCCTGGAGGGTGAAGCGACGCCTTTCCGGGCGTGGAACTCACACTTCGTGGGTGACGAGGCCCTCCACGACCCGCGGATACGTTCGCAGTACTCGGGGCCGACGGACGGGTTCCTGAGTGCTCCACTCCGCGCGCGGAAGGAGACGCCATGAGCGTCAGCTTCGTCCTTGAGGCCCTGGTCGTTCTCGGCTCCATCGTCATGGGCACCCGGGCCGGTGGGGTGGGCGTGGGCCTCTGGGGAGGCCTCGGCACCTTCGTCCTCGTCTTCATCTTCGGTGAGGCGCCCGGCGAGCCGCCGGCCGCCGCCATGGCGATCATCCTGGCCGTGGTCACGACCGCCGCCCTCATGCAGGCGGCTGGCGGGATCGATTGGATGGTCGCCGTCGCGGCCCGAGTGATCGAGAAGCGCCCGAAGCAGATCACCCTCATCGCTCCCCTGACGGCCTTTCTCTTCTCCGTCGGCGCGGGGACGAGCAACATCATCTATCCGCTGTTGCCGGTCATTTACGACGTGTCATATAAGAACGGCATACGCCCGTCGCGACCCATGTCCATCACGGTCGTGCAGGCGGGAGTCGCGCTGGCGGCCTCACCGGTGTCGGCGGCGATGGCGGCCATGCTGACGCTCACGGACGTCGCGCCCTATGAGCTGGGGCTGGCTCAGATCCTCGCAATCACGTTCCCCGCGTGCATTATTGGCATCATCGTGACGTCGCTCGTGGTGAATCGGATGGGGTTGGAGCTGGCGGACGATCCCGAGGTGCAGGCGAGGATCGCTTCCGGACAGTTGGCGGCGCCTGGGATTGACGGCGCGGGCGCGGGCGTGGGTGCGGGCGCGGGTGGCGTGGGTGCGGGTGGCGAGTCGGCGGCGGCCAAACTGACCTACACCGAGGCAGGGCGGAACTCAGCGATCGCGTTCCTGCTGGGGGTCGTGGCCATCGTCGCGTTCGGGATCTTCCCGGGCCTGCGGCCGTCTTTCGAGGTCGGCGGCAAGATCTCGTCAGTCGACATGACGAGCACGATCGTGCTGGTGATGTTCGTGGTCGGCGTGCTGATCCTCTTCATCGGCAAGCCGACGGTGGGCACCGTGCCCAGCCAGTCTGTGTTCAAGGCCGGCATGATCTCGGCGATCGCCCTCTATGGGATCGCCTGGCTCACCTCGACCTTCATCGCCGCCCACGAGGCCTTCATCCTCAGGTCGATTGGCACGTGGGTGGGGTCTTGGCCCTTCATCTTCGCCCTCGCCGTCTTCCTCGTGTCGGCCCTGACGACGAGTCAATCCACCGCCACGCGGACCATCGTGCCCATCGGTCTGGCAGCGGGTCTGCCGGTCGGAGTCGTGACGGGGATGTGGGCCGGTGCCCTGGGTGGCGTTTACACGCTGCCGGCCAACGGCACCCAGATCGCGGCGGCCAACTTCGACCTCACGGGGACGACCAAGTTGGGTGGCAAGTTGTTCGACCACAGCTTCTTCGTGCCCATGCTCGTGCTGTCCGTGGTCACGATCATCGTCGGGGCAGCCATCGGCCTGCTTCTCTTCTGATGAGCTACCTCGCTACCGTCGCGGTCGCGCGTTCTGGGGCGGCATACCTGCGTGCTCGTATGCCGTGCGGTCGCCTCCCGCGGGCCGGTCAGGAGATGGCTGTTCCGAAAAGGTTGCCGATCAGGTAGGTCACGCCCATCGCGAAGAGCCCGCCAACCACGTTGCGGGCCACGGCACGGCCTTCAGGGGCCCGCCCCAAGCGAGCTGAGGTGAAGCCCGTGATGGCTAGCGCGACGACCACGGCGATCACCGTGACCAAGACGGCCGCGGAGTTCGGCGCGAACAGCACAGCCAAGAACGGGATCAACCCGCCGGCGATGAACGCACCGAGCGATGCCAAGGCAGCGGTGACCGGGTTGGCTCGGTCGTGACTGGGATCGATGTCGAGCTCGACGCGAGCGTGCGTGCCCAGCGCGTCGTGCTCGGTCAACTCGCGGGCGGCCGCTTTGGCCGTCTGCTCACTCATCCCGGCCTCACCCAGCAAACCCTCGAGCTCACTCAGCTCCGCCTCGGGCATCGCGGCCAACTCGGCCGCTTCAATCGCGAGCATGCCCTTCTCACTGTCACGTTGCGCGCTCACGGAGACGTATTCGCCCACCGCCATCGACATGGCGCCAGCCGACAGACCGGCCAGCCCCGCAACGACGAGGGCTTGCCGGTCGGAGGTGGCGCCAGCCACCCCAATGACGAGCCCGGCCACCGACACAATGCCGTCGTTGGCGCCCAGGACCGCCGCACGCAACGAGTTGAGGCGACCCCCCAGATTCCCTTGGCTCTCGTACCAGGCGTGCGACGGCCTCGGCGGACGGCTGTGTGCAGACATGCCCCGATGATGGCACCGCGTACACGGGAACGGGGGCGCGCGGCGGCATACCTCTGGGTGGGTGAGCGGCGCCGCTTTGGTCAGGCGAGAGCGGCGGCGACCTTGGACGCGGTCTCCTTGGCCGAGCCGGGGTTCTGGCCGGTGACGAGCCGGCCGTCGACGACGGCATTGGAGACGAACGGCAGGAGGGCCTTGGAGTAGTGGGCGCCGCGCTCCTGGATCCGCTCCTCGACGTTGTAGGGGACGAGTTTGTCGACGCGGGCGAGGACCTCCTCGCGCCAGGAGAAGCCGGTGAGGCTGCGGCCCGCGACGAGGTAGCTGCCGTCAGAGAGCTGCGTGTCGAGCAACCCGCAATAGCCGTGGCAGACCGCGCCGACGACCCCGCCGCTCTCGAAGATCTCGCGGGTGATCCGTTGCAGGCCAATGCTTCCCGGGAAGTCAAACATCACGGCGTGGCCGCCGGTGAAGTAGATCGCGTCGAAGTCAGCGGCGTCAACATCGTTGGGGCTCGCTGTGGTGTCGAGCAGCGCCATCCGGGCCGGGTCGGTGCGCCACGCCATCGCGGAAGCGTCGTAGTTGGGGAACTTCAGCGACCGCGGCTCCAGCGGCGAGTGCCCACCCGCCGGGCTGACGATCGTCTGCTCGAAGCCGTGCTTCTCGAAGATGTCGTAGGCGTGGGTCAGCTCCGAGAGCCACAGGCCGGTCGGGTGCGAAGGGTCGGCGTCGTAGTGGTCGACGTTGGTGACCACCAGCAGGATTCGCTTGCTCATGACTTCCTCCGGGTGTCGCTCTTGGCGCGGGGCTTCGTCTTGCTTGCCTTGGTCTTGCTCTGTTTCGAGGCGGCCGGCTTGGGCTTGCTCGTGGTCGCCGGGAGGACGGCCGCGTATGCCGCCCGCACCCGCGCGTCGACGGCCGCGGGATCGGAGTTGGCGAGTTTGCCGTCGAGGTGCAGGAAGGCCAGGCCGTGAGCGAGAGACCACCCGGCCGTTGCGAGAGCGTCGGCGTCAGCGTTGGGAAAGACGTGGCCGAGAACCGTTGCGAGGTGGTCGTGCAGCGCTGCGGCCGCGTGGACCCGCTCGTCGTTCTGGTCGTCGCACTCGCGGCCGAACATCAGGCGGAAGAGAGCGGGGCGAGCGAGTGCGAACCGGACGTAGCGAACGCCGAGTTCGGCGACCTCCTCGCTCGTCGCCGGGGTCTGCCCGTTGGGAGCCAAGGCCACCATGAGGTCCTGCAAGCCTCGGACGGCGAGCGCTGACTCCAGAGCATCACGGTCGGGGAAGTGCCGGTAGGGCGCCGTCGGGGACACCCCAGCCTGCCGGGCGAGGGCACGCAGGGAGAACGGCTCGCCCGCCTCGAGCATCGCCAGCCCGGCGGCAACCAGCGCAGCGCGCAAGTCCCCGTGGTGATAGGTCGACCTCGTCGTGGTGGTCGTCATCATCGGTGGTCCTCCCTTCCGTCTGCTTGTTGCTTCCCACGCTGGGTGCGGGAGCAGCGTGCGCGTGGCGCGGACGCGGCATACCAATGCGGGGTCGTGCCCGTATGTGGGTGGCGCTTACATCGGGTCTGATCTTGATGTAGACATTGCTTACTTGTCAACTCCGCCGCGGCGGTAGGGGCAGGGGTCGCGACGTTCGGGCCTGGCAGGGAAGACTGGGCCGATGACGACCTGGTACAGCAACGCCGGCGCGCGACACTGGGTGTCCGGGATGACCGCACCCCAGGTGGGCGCATTCCATCAGTCCCTCCCGGGCTATGCACCCACCCCGCTCGTCGACCTGCCTAGTCTCGCAGCGGAGCTCGGCGTCGGCCGGGTGCTCGTCAAGGACGAGTCGGCGCGGCTCGGCCTGCCAGCCTTCAAGGTGCTCGGGGCGTCATGGGCCTGCTCTCGGGTCCTGCAGAGCGGGCCGGCCGTCCTCGTCACGGCCACGGACGGCAACCACGGGCGCGCGCTGGCGCGGATGGCGGCATACCTCGGCACGACCGCGACCGTCTTCGTCCCGGCGGTGATGTTGCCCGAGACCGCGGCGCACATCGCGGGCGAAGGCGCGAGGGTCATTCGGATCGATGGCGACTACGACGACGCCGTTCGGGCCGCGGCCGAGCACGCCGGGGCCGAGCCGGGACGGGCGTTGGTGCAGGACACCGCGTGGCCCGGGTATGAGGTGGTGCCCGGCTGGATCGTCGAGGGCTACGACACGATGCTCGCCGAGGTGGACGAGCAGCTCGGGCGAACTCCTGACCTCGTGGCGGTGCCGGTCGGAGTGGGCTCGCTCGCGCAGGCCGTGGTCGCGCACTACCGGCGCGCGGACCCGGGCCGGGGCGGCGTGGATCTGGATGCGAGGCGGGGCCCAGCGCGAGTTCTCGCCGTCGAGCCGGACACCGCCGCGTGCGTCATCACCAGCCTCGCGACCGGGCGCCCGTCGACGGTCCCCACCGGCGCGACGGTCATGGCCGGTCTGAACTGCGGCACCATCTCAAGCCTCGCCTGGCCGGTGCTCGCGACGGGCTGCGACGCTGCCGTCGTCGTCACCGACGAGGCCGCGCTCGACGCATCGGCCGACCTGGTCGCGCTGGGCGTTTCCTCCGGCCCGTGTGGCGCCGCTCCCCTGGCCGGCGTCCGCGCCGCCCTCCACCACCCGGACCGCCGGGCCGACCTCGAGTTGCCCGACGACGCCGTCGTCGTGCTCCTCAGCACCGAAGGACTGCCCGCATGAGCGAGGACCTGAACACGCGGGTGCGCCGCTGGCGACGGGAGCTGCACGGCATACCGGAGACGGCGTTCGAGGAGCACGCGACTGCCGCCTATGTCGCGGCCGTGTTGGAGGAGCTCGGCTTCGCGGTCGCCCGCGGTATCGGCGGGACCGGGGTCGTCGGGTCCCTCACGCGCGGCGGGACGGGGCGCGCCGTCGGTCTGCGGGCCGAGCTGGATGCGCTGCCCATCGACGAGGTGCCTGGGCGCGCGCATGGCTCGCGGCATGCGGGGCGGATGCACGCGTGCGGCCACGACGGGCACATGGCGATGGTCCTCGGCGCGGCGGCCGAGCTCGCCGCGAACGGGGGGTGGGACGGCACGCTGCGCGTCATCTTCCAGCCGGCGGAGGAGCCCGGGCGCGGCGCGCAGGCGATGGTCGACGACGGGGTTTTCGAGCGGTTCCCCGTCGACGCGCTCTACGGGCTGCACAACCTCCCTGGTATGCCGCCCGGTCACCTGCCACTCGCGCCGGGGCGATCATGGCGAGCGAGGACAACTTCGAGATCGTCGTTGTCGGGCGCGGTGGCCACGCGGCGAGCCCGCACCTGGTCATCGACCCACTCGTCGTGGGGGCGGAGGTCGTGCTGGCGCTGCAGACCGTGGTCGCACGCAATGTCGATCCACTCAAGCCAGCGGTCTTGTCCTGCACCGAGTTTCATACCGACGGTGCCCGCAACGCCATCCCTGGGCAGGTCCGGATCACCGGCGATACCCGCAGCTTCGACCCTGAGGTGCAGCGGCTACTGGAGCGTCGGATCCGCGAGTTGAGTGAGGGCATTGCGGCGGCGCATGGGGCGACGTGCACGGTGAGCTACAGCCACGAATTTGCGCCGACGATCAACGACGAGCGGTGCGCGCGGGTGGCCGGTGAGGCGGCCGTGGCGGCGCTCGGCCTTGAACGCGTCGATGCCGAGTGCGCGCCGATCATGCCGAGCGAGGACTTCGGGGTGTTTGCGCGGCACGTCCCGGCGTGCTTCTCGTTCATCGGCAATGGGACGGTCGAGGGCGAGGGCGGGACGCCGCTGCACAGCCGGTCGTACGACGCCAACGATGACGTGCTGGCGGCGGGGGTGGCGTTCTATGGCGCTGTTGTGCGGGCCGAGTTGGCGCCGTTGGTGGTTGGGCCGGAGTAGTCCTCGGGGGGTGGGCCGGGCAGGATCGAGGCATGGAGCAACGGATCAGCCTCATCACGCTCGCCGTCCGGGACCTCGCCGTCTCGCGTCGCTTCTATGTCGACGGCCTCGGGTGGGAGGCATTCCTCGATGTCGACGACGTCCTCATGCTGCGAGTGGGCGAGCATCTGCTCCTGAGTCTCTGGGCAAGCGAGTCCTTCACCACTGAGGTCGGGCAGAGCACTCTTGGCACCGGCATCGCTCCGATCACGCTGGCACACAACGTCTCCAGCGATGCCGAGGTCGATGCGGTTCTGGAGGAGTTGGCGCGGGCTGGTGGCCAGATCGTGGTGCTGGCCACGCGCCGCGAGTGGGGTGGCTACTCCGGCTACGCGGCCGACCCGGACGGCTATCGCTGGGAGATCGCCAACGCCGGCAACGGCCCCCTCACCGCCCTCGTTGTCCCCAGCGCCACTAGCTGAGCCGCGACGTCTGACAGCCTTCCGCTGGGCGCTCCCGGCGCGTCGCCAACCTGCCGGACGTCTCCCCGACCCCTCGCACCGCCGGTAGGTTGGGCGGGGCATTGGCTGGCAGGAGAGGCAGGGCATGGCACCGCAAGGCTTCGACGACAAGGTCGCGTTCGTCTGGAAGGTCGCCGACAAGCTCCGCGGCACCTTCAAGCAGCACGAGTACGGCTCGGT
>Ga0208938_1001854_pt1 | contig 11738 bp, 6 predicted proteins | sample AD_UKC125_MetaG_FD_184434 | JGI IMG/M metagenome (GOLD analysis project Ga0208938, IMG submission 184434) | Active sludge microbial communities of municipal wastewater-treating anaerobic digesters from USA - AD_UKC125_MetaG (SPAdes) (version 2) | ecosystem: Engineered > Bioreactor > Anaerobic >... | reverse complement strand
GTTATGTCACTCTGATATATGGATGCACTCGCGTCCATTCGCGCTACAGCGCTACGTGGAGGAACAGATGGCCAAGGTGGTGTACGCCCCTGGCGTACAAATGGATCCCCGGCTGATGGCAGAGGTGCAGTCCTTGCGTGCCCGTGTCCGGCAGCTCGAGCAGGAGAACGACGCCCTGCGCCTGGAGAACGCCGCCTTCGATGAGGAAGTGCGCACGCTGACGGTGGAATCCCCCGTCCTGGCCTGAAACCTCTCCGCGTGGCGTGACCGGTGGGTCACTTCCAGCGGGTTAGTCTGAAGTCCTTCCCCGAGCCGTCGGATCACCCCGTGTTTTCCGTCGATTTCGTGCTGCGCGGCGAAGGAGGCCCAACACGTGCACCTGAGAAGTCTGACCTTGCGGGGATTCAAATCCTTCGCGTCCGCGACCACCATCGACCTTGAGCCTGGGATCACGTGTGTGGTCGGGCCCAACGGCTCGGGCAAGTCCAACGTGGTCGATGCCATCGCCTGGGTGATGGGTGAGCAGGGCGCCAAGAGTCTGCGCGGCGGCAAGATGGAGGACGTCATCTTCGCCGGCACCTCAGGGAAGGCGCCGCTGGGCCGTGCCGAGGTGGAGTTGACCATCGACAACAGCGACGGTGCGCTGCCGATCGACTACACCGAGGTGACGATCCGGCGCACGCTGTTCCGCAGCGGCGGTTCGGAGTACGCGATCAACGGCCAGACCTGCCGCCTGCTCGACATCCAAGAGTTGTTGTCCGACTCCGGCATCGGTCGTGAGATGCACGTCATTGTCGGCCAGGGTCGCCTCGACGCCATCCTGCACGCCAGTCCGGAGGATCGCCGCGGGTTCATTGAAGAGGCGGCCGGGGTTCTGAAGCACCGCCGCCGCAAAGAGAAGGCCCTGCGCAAGCTGGAGCAGATCCAGCAGAACCTGCAGCGCTTGACCGACCTCTCGGGGGAGTTGCGCCGCCAACTCAAACCGCTGGGCCGACAGGCGCAGGTCGCCCAGCGGGCCGCCACCATCCAGGCTGATGTCCGCGATGCCCGGGTGCGTCTGCTGGCCGACGATGTGGCGACCGTGCAGCGGGAGCTGGACCAGGAGCAGGCTGACGAGTCGGCGGCAAAGGCCGAGCGCGAAGTCGCCGAAGAACGCCTCACCGCCGCGCGGGTCCATGAGGCTCACCTGGAGGCCAGGCTGCAGGAGCTGGCCCCGGCATTGCAGACGCTGCGGAGCCGGTCGCTGGATCTGACCCGTCTGCGCGAACGCATCCACGGTGTGGTCGCTGTGATCCAGGAGCGTCGCCGCTCCTTGGAACGCGAGCAGATGGAGTTGCGGTACGGCGTGGATCCGGAGGATCTACAGCGCCAGGCCCAGAGCGTGGCCGAGCAGGCGGTGGACCAGCAGGCGACGGCCGCCGATGCCCAGCAGGAGTTCGAGCGCGCTCGCGACCACGCGGAATCGATCGCTGCCGCCCTGCGGCAGGAGCAGGAGGCCGTGAGCCTCGCGGAGAAGGCGCTGACGCAGTACCGGCAGCAGGTGGCCACCGTCGAGCAAGCGGTCACAGGAGGCGAGCGGTTGGTGCACAGCACGACCGAGCGTCTGCAGAAGGTCGCCACCCAGGTGCAGCACGCGCAGGTGGAGGCGGGCGAGGCGGCTGCGGCCTTGGCCGAGTTGCCACCCGTCGTGAGCCCTGGTGAGGGGATCGACACCGCACCCGCTGACGAGGCGTTGCGCGCGGTGGAGAAGGCGCTGCAACTGGCGCGCGCGGAGCTGTCGACACAGGAGCAGCGACGCGCGTCCCTGACAGCTCGTTGTGAGGCGCTGCGGTCCGCGGTCTCACAGTCCTCGGAATCCGGGCTGTCCGACGACCTGCAGATCGGCAGCCTGGACAGTGTGATGCGCGTACGACCGGGCTATGAGCACGCCATTGCTGCCCTTCTTGGCGCGGATGCCCGTGCCAAGGTCCTCCGGCAGGGCGTAGCGGCCGCGGATGTCCTGTCCGGGTTGGCCCCCGACGACGCGCTGCGGATGGTGGTCGCGCACGAGGTCGGTGTGGACCGCGTGCCCGACGCTCATCCGCTGAATTTCATCGATGCGCCTGAGCCCGTGCGGGGCGCCCTCGCGCTGATGTTGGCCAACTGTGTGGTGGCTGATTCCCTGGCTGAAGCCCGTGAGCGTGTCGCCGAGGATCCTGGTGTGCTCGTCGCTACGAGGACGGGTCAGGTTCTGGGCCGGGGGATCGCGGCGCAGGGGTCGGACGGCGCCAACGTCATTGCGTTGCGCAACGCGTTGGCCGATGCCACGGCGGAATTGGTCACCGCTGAGGCGTGCTGGCAACGTGCCGTGGAGCATGTGGCCCGAGTCGAGGAGCAGGTCAGCGCCGCCCGCACTGAGCGCGACGAGGTGCGCAACCTCGCCGCGGCACAGCAGGCGCAGGCAGCGGCGGCCGCCGAGCGTGACGTACATGTACGTCAGCGGGCAACGACCACTGCGCGGCGTCTCGAGCAGGTCGAAGTCGAGCACGCCGAGGTGCAGGCCGCCCTGGCCGAGTACACCGCCGATCTGGCGGCGGCCAGGCAGCGGCTGACGCAGTTGGTGGCCGACGGGGCGCCGGTGGTCGATCGGGCGGCCCTGACAGCGCTGCTCGCAGATCAGGAGCGGGCCCGCCACGCCCACCACGAGTCCGGGCTCAATGCCCGCTCTGCCCGCGAACGACTGACCGGTCTGCAGAACCGCCACGCCGAACTCGTCGCTGAGATGGAGGCGGCCAAGGAGGCGCTGGTCGCTGCTGCTCGGCGCCGTGAAGAACGCGAGCGGTCCCTGGCGACGCTGGGCCGGCTGCACGAGCTGAGCACGCGGGTCGCGCATATCGTTGACGCGGACACGCAGGCAGCTGACGCGGAGTTGACAGCGTGGGAGTCCGACCAGGCGAGCGTGCAGTCCGAGTACGCCTCCGCCCGCTCGGCAGCAGTCGAAGCCGCAGCCCAAGTGGAGCGGCTGACCAAGGACGTGCACCGGGACGAGGTGCTGCGCGCGGGCAAGCGTGCGACCCTGGACCAGCTCACCGAGAAGGCCCTCGAGGAGTACGGCCTGACCACTGATGACCTGGTGGCCGAATATGGACCGGACCAGTTGGTTCCAGGTCTCGGCGACACACCGTCGGCGCCGTTCGACCGCAGCCAGCAGCAGCGGCGGCTCAAAGAGGCCGAACGGGGACTGGCGCTGCTGGGCCGAGTGAATCCCTTGGCCCTCGAGGAGTTCGCGGCCATGGAGGAGCGCCACACCCACCTGGTCAACCAGATCGAGGACGTGAAGAAGAGCCGCGAGGATCTGCTGAACATCGTCGCCGACGTGGACCAGCGGGTGCAGGAGGTGTTCTCGCAGGCGTATGCCGATGTGGAGCGCGAGTTCGAGCATGCGTTCTCCCGGCTGTTCCCAGGCGGCCAGGGCCGGCTGGTGCTGACCACCCCCGACGACCTGCTCACCACCGGTGTTGAGGTCGAAGCCCGCCCACCGGGGAAGAAGATCAAGCGGCTGTCGCTGCTCTCTGGCGGGGAACGCAGCCTGACCGCAGTCGCCTTCCTCGTGGCGCTGTTCAAGGCTCGGCCGTCCCCGTTCTACCTCCTCGACGAGGTCGAGGCGGCGCTCGACGATGTCAACCTGGGCCGTCTGATCGGGTTGCTGGAGGAGTTGCGCGAGACCTCGCAGTTGCTGGTCATCACCCACCAGAAGCGGACCATGGAGATGGCGGACGCGCTGTACGGCGTGACCATGCGGGCGGGCGTGACGCAGGTCATCAGCCAGCGGATGCGGCAACTGCAACCGGTCTAGGGACAATAGGGGGGTGGACTCCATTGCCCTCTACGTCATCCTTGGCCTGATCCTGCTCGTCGTCGCGGTTGTACTGGGGGTACGGCTCGTCTCGGGCCGCGGTACCCCGCGTGTCGAACCCCCCGAGGTCATCCCCGGCGTCGGTGACGATGCCAGCGAACCGCGTGACACCCCGCTGCCGACGATCGAAGAGGTCGTCCTGCCCGAGCAGCCGTCAGCGCCACCCATCGAACTCGAGCGCCCGAAGCCGACCAAGGGCCGCCTGGCCGCGCTGAAGGCCCGCCTGGCCCGCTCCAACTCCGCGATCGGTCGCGGCCTGCTCGCCCTGCTCACCAGCGACCGGCTCGACGAGGCGACCTGGGAGGAGATCGAGGACACCCTGATCATGTCCGACCTGGGGGTGGACGCGGCCACCGAATTGGTCGAGCGGCTGCGCACCAGACTGCGCGTCGAGGGGCAGGTGGACTGGCGCACAGCGCTGCAGGAGGAACTGCTCGCCCTGGTGAACCCGGACCTTGACCGAACGCTGATCGCGTCGCGGCAGGGCGACCGGCCGGCCGTGATTCTGGTCGTCGGCGTCAATGGCACTGGCAAGACCACCACGACGGGCAAACTGGCCCGGGTGCTGGTGGCCGACGGGCACACCGTCGTGCTGGGGGCCGCGGACACGTTCCGTGCTGCCGCTGCCGATCAGTTGCAGACGTGGGGCGACCGCGTAGGAGCACGGGTGGTGCGCGGACCGGAGGGCGGTGACCCGGCGGCTGTGGCCTTCGACGCTGTGGCCGAGGCCACCGAGGAGGCCGCGGACTGCGTGGTCATCGACACCGCAGGCCGGCTGCACACCAAGGTCGGGCTCATGGATGAGCTGGGCAAGATCAAGCGGGTCGTGAACAAGCAGGGTCCGGTGGACGAGGTGCTGCTCGTCCTGGACGCCACCACCGGTCAGAACGGCCTCACGCAGGCCAGGGTCTTCAGCGAGGTCGTGGACGTGACCGGCGTGGTACTGACCAAACTCGACGGCACCGCCAAGGGCGGCATCGTCATCGCCGTGCAGAAGGAACTTGGCGTGCCGGTGAAGCTGGTCGGTCTGGGGGAGGGCCCGGATGATTTGGCGCCGTTCGATCCCGATGCGTTCGTGAATGCTCTGCTGGACTGACGCCGGCACATGTGCACCTGACCCAGCAGGCAATGCGGGAAACGTGCTTGCAGGAGGGCGAAACCCTGCATCGCCTGTCCGCCGGACCGGCCCGCAGGGGGGCAATGCCCAGAAGTCAGGTCGGCACGAAACACACTGTTAACGCCAGACGGCCCATACGTCACATGGCCGAAACCTCTCACCGCCTGCCGCGTAACACGAGCAGGCGAGTCTCAAAGGGTCCCGAGGGAAAGACCCGATGGGGAGAAAAGGAGAGGCGTGACGATGGAAGAGTCCGTCTTGAGTGCAGGCGATACAGCCTGGATTCTCACCAGCGCGGCCCTCGTACTGCTCATGCTGCCCGGCCTAGCTCTGTTCTATGGCGGCATGACACGTGCGAAAGCCGTGCTCAACATGATGATGATGGTGATGGGAGTTGTGTTCCTGGTCGGCGTTCAGTGGATCCTTTACGGGTACTCACTGACGTTCGGTACCGGTAACGCACTCATCGGAAACCTCAGCGAGTACATCGGTCTTGAGGGCCTGATGACCGACGATCCCGCAGCCACCTACCCGGCGATGGCCTTCGTGGCCTTCCAAGCGATGTTCGCGGTGATCACCGTGGCGTTGATCGCTGGTGCGGTCGCCGACCGTACCAAGTTCGGTGCCTGGATGGTCTTCGCGGGGATCTGGGCCACCCTGGTCTACTTCCCAGTGGCGCACTGGGTATGGGCCTCCGGCGGCTGGATCTTCGAGGGTCTCGGCCCGATGAACGGTACGGCGGCCATCGACTTCGCAGGCGGGACCGCGGTCCACATCAATGCCGGTGCCGCTGGCCTGGCGTTGGCCTTCGTGCTCGGCAAGCGGCTGGGCTGGCCCAAGACGCCGATGAAGCCGCACAACCTGACGCTGGTGATGATCGGTGCTGGTCTGCTGTGGTTCGGCTGGTTCGGCTTCAACGCAGGTTCGGCCCTGGCTGCGAACAACACCTCGGCTGTGGTGTTCCTGAACACCTTCGCCGCCACGTGTGCTGCCGCCCTCGGCTGGCTGCTCGTGGAGAAGATCCGCGACGGGCACGCCACCAGCCTGGGTGCCGCGTCGGGCATCGTCGCGGGCCTGGTCGCCATCACCCCGGCGTGCTCTTCGGTGAGCCCGATCGGGGCGCTGATCCTGGGCGCCATCGCTGGTGTGCTGTGTGCTCTGGCTGTCGGGCTGAAGTACCGGTTCGGCTTCGATGACTCCCTCGATGTGGTCGGCGTGCACCTCGTCGGTGGCCTCGTGGGTACCCTGCTCATCGGCATCCTTGCCACTGAGGCCGCCCCCGCTGGGGTCAACGGTCTGTTCTACGGAGGCGGCTTGACGCAGTTCTGGTCACAGTTGATCGCAGCCGTGGCCGTCATGGTCTACTCCTTCGTGCTTGCCTTCATCATCGGCAAGATCATCGACCTGACCATGGGCATGCGGATCTCCGAGGACGACGAGATCGCCGGCGTCGACCTCACCACCCACGCAGAGGGCGCTTACGAACTGGCTGACAGCGGTTCCGGCGGCAAGTTCGCCGGAGTCGGTCAGGCCGCACTGAAGAAGGAAGAGGTCACCGTATGAAACTCGTCACCGCAGTCATCAAGCCGTTCAAGCTCGACGACGTCAAGACCGGACTGGAGACCTTCGGGATCCACGGCCTGACAGTCTCCGAGGCCAGTGGTTATGGCCGGCAGCGCGGGCACACCGAGGTCTACCGGGGGGCGGAGTACACCGTCGATCTGGTGCCGAAGGTCCGCATCGAGGTGGTCGTCGAGGATGACGACGCCGACAGTGTGGTCGACGTCATCGTCAAGAGCGCCCAGACCGGACGCATTGGGGATGGCAAGGTCTGGATGTCCCCCGTGGAGTCGATCGTGCGCGTGCGCACGGGCGAACGCGGCCCGGACGCGCTGTAGCCCGAGAACAAGAACCAGACGTGGCGGCGGCCCAGCACAGGAGGGCCGCCGCCACGGCTGTCCACAAACGACGAGGAGGAACACCGGTGAGTCTGTTGGCCAACGACTTCCTGGGGGCGCGTGAAGACCTCATCAACCGCCCCGGCTTCGGCCCGGCCCGGCGACATGCCTTGACCGGCCTGACCGACGACTGGCTCACCGACTTGTTTCACGCTTCCGGGGCCAAAGCGTTGGGCTGCACCCTGGTCGCGGTCGGCGGCTACGGCCGTGGCGAGATGGCCCCAGCCAGCGACATCGATGTGCTGCTGCTCCACCCGTCATCGGTGGCGGCCGGCGAGGTGGCTGCTGTGGCTGACAAGATCTGGTACCCCATCTGGGACTCCGGCCTGCGCCTTGACCACAGCGTGCGCACGCCCGCGCAGGCCCGTCGGCTCGCCGGGCAGGACTTGCGCGTGGTGTTGGGGCTGCTCGACGCCCGCACCGTCGCCGGTGACGAGCGCCTTACGGTTGAGACCCGTTCCAGCGTGTTGGGCGACTGGCGGGCCATGGCCAAGCAGCGTCTGGATGAGCTGCGTGCGGGTGTGGAGGAGCGCAAGGAGGCGCACGGCGAACTGCCCTACCTACTGGAGCCCGATCTCAAGGAGTCCTACGGGGGCCTTCGTGATCTGGTAGTGATGCGAGCCCTGGCCGCAAGCTGGATCATCAGTCCGCCCCAGAGTTCGCTGGCGGCGGCCAAACTGACATTGCTCGATGCCCGTGACGCCCTGCACATGAGCACGGGCAGGGCGACCGATCGTCTCACCCAGCAGGAGCAACCGTCGGTCGCCCGGCTGCTGGACTACACCGACGAGGACGAGCTCCTGCGCTCGGTGTGCGGCGCCGGGCGGACCATCGCATTCGTGAGTTCGGTGGCCTGGAACCGGGTGCGCCGCCAGATCACGCGCAAGTCGATCCCCCGGCTGCGCAAGATCCGCCGTAACAGCGACCGCACCCCGCTGGCCGAGGGTGTGGTGGTCCAGGACTCCGAGGTCGTGCTGGCCGCCGAAGCCCGCCCCGACCGCGACCCGGTCTTGGTGTTGCGGGCCGCAGCCGCTGCCGCCCAGGCGGGTCTGCGCCTGTCGGTGCACACGGTCGACCGCTTGGCCCAGGAGTCGGCCCCGCTGCCGGTGCCTTGGCCGCGGCAGGCCCGGGAGAACCTCGTCAGTCTGTTGGGCGCCGGCCGGGCCACCGTGCCGGTGTGGGAGTCCTTGGACCAGGCCAATCTCATCGCCCGGCTGATCCCGGGCTGGGAGGTCGTGCGATCGGCTCCGCAACGTAATCCCGTGCACCGGTTCACCGTGGACCGGCACCTGGTGGAGACCGCCGTGGCTGCCTCGCACCACACGCGCAAAGTCACCCGACCGGACCTGCTGCTGATCGGCAGTCTGCTGCACGACATCGGCAAGGGGCGAGGTGGAGACCATACGGACGTCGGTGTGCGCATCGTGGCGGACCTGGGCCCGCACCTGGGTTTCGATGCCGCCGATACAGCGGTTCTGATGGATCTGGTGCGCTACCACCTGTTGTTGCCCGACGTCGCCACCCGCAAGGACATCGACGACCCCGCTGTGATCGACAGCGTCGCCCGGGCGGTACGGACCCAAGAGATCCTGGACGTCCTGCACTGGCTGACGGTGTCCGATGCGGCCGCGACCGGTCCGGCGGCCTGGAGCCCGTGGAAGGAGAACCTGGTCGACCTGTTGGTTCGGCGCACCGGGGCCGCCCTCGCCGGCGACGAGGTGGTCATCGAACCCGCGCTCGACGGAGTTCCGGACCATCTCTGGCAGGCAGGGGACGTCGAAGTGCTCGTGGAACCCAGCGGTGACACGGAGGTCACGGTGACGGTGGCCGCCAACGACTCCATCGGCCTGCTCAGCCGGTGTGCGGGGGCGTTGGCCGTCAACCGCCTCAGCGTGCGGGATGCCGCCAGCCGCACCCGTGATGGTCGGGCGGTGATCCGCTGGAGCGCTCAGACCCAGTTCGGGGAGCCGCCGCGCGCGGACTCGCTGGCCGCAGACATGCGCCGTGCCATCGCTGGTGAGCTCGACCTGGCTCGTCGGCTCAGCGATCGGGAGCGCGCTTACCACGGCGCTGATGACCAGCGTCCGGAACCGATCGTCGCGCTGATCCCCGACGGCTCCAGTCGCGCAACACTCATCGAGGTCCGTGCCCATGACCGAGCTGGACTGCTGTACTGGGTGACCTCCACGCTGGCATCGGCTGGATTCAACGTCGATGGGGCCAAGGTTTCCACGCTGGGCTCCGAGGTGGTCGACGTGTTCTTCCTGACCGACGGCAGCGGTGGGCAGCTTTCCGGGAGTCGGGCGCAGGCGGCCCTGGCGGCCGTGCGGGCGGTCGTGGCCGACTGACGCGGCGCTAACGCGGGCGTCCGTCTGCCGTGGTTCGTGGAGCTTCCGCTGCGACACGCCCAACCGAGGCGCCGTGGGGGTGGAGTCCTCAAGCCCTGGTGGTCGGCGTCAGGTCGGGCTGCCATCCGCCGCACGCCGGGGCACGAGACGGACGGCTGGGTACCCAGCAGCATCCACTTGAGCAATTCGGCAGTTGTTGTTGCGACACGCCGTACAAAATCGCACCTTCCGCCTATTGCTGCCGGCCATCGTGGACCGTTCCTCTGCGGTATGTCCGGGTTCCTCAATCTGGGCCGTGACCAGCCGAACCAATGCGCAGCGGACGAACGCCTGGCCCGTTCAAGGCGGACTGGCAGGCCCACGCTGAGCGACTGCGGTGGGGCGCTTGTCGGCGACCGTTACCCTGGAATCTGAGAACCCCAGGAGATGTTTCATGTTCAATGCTCTGTCCGACCGGCTGTCCGCGACCTTCAAGGGGCTGCGTGGCAAGGGCCGGCTCTCCGAAGCGGACATCGACAACACCGTCCGGGAGATCCGCCGGGCCTTGCTTGAGGCGGACGTTTCGCTGTCCGTGGTGCGGACCTTCACTGGCCGCGTCAGGGAACGGGCCACGGGTGCGGAGGTGTCGCAGAGCCTCAATCCGGCCCAGCAGGTCGTCAAGATCGTCAACGAGGAACTCATCACCATCCTTGGTGGCGAGACCCGCAACCTGCGACTGGCGAAGAAGCCCCCGACCGTGCTCATGCTGCTCGGCCTGCAGGGAGCCGGCAAGACGACCCTGGCGGGCAAGCTGGCGCGTTACCTGGCCAACCAGGGTCACACGCCGCTACTGGTCGCAGCTGATCTACAGCGCCCCAACGCGGTGAATCAGCTGCAGATCGTGGCCGAGCGCGCCGGTGTGGACTGTTATGCCCCCCAACCGGGCAACGGCGTCGGTGATCCCGTGGTGGTGGCTCGTGATTCGATCGGTTACGCGGAGCAGAGCCTGCACGATCTGGTCATCATCGACACCGCCGGCCGTTTGGCCATCGACGAGGAGTTGATGGGGCAGGCGGCGGCGATCCGTGACGCGGTGCACCCTGACGAGATGCTGCTGGTCATCGACGCGATGATCGGCCAGGACGCGGTGCAAACCGCGGCTGCGTTCCAGCAGACCGTCGGCGTGGACGGTGTCATCCTCACGAAGCTGGACGGGGACGCCCGCGGTGGCGCGGCATTGAGCGTGCGCGAGGCGACTGGCGCGCCGATCATGTTCGCCTCCGTCGGCGAGAAGGTCGAGGACATCGAGGTCTTCCATCCCGACCGGATGGCCAGCCGCATCCTGGACATGGGCGACGTGCTGACCCTGATCGAGCAGGCCGAGCGGGCCTTCGATTCCGAACAGGCCGCCCGGATGGCCGACAAGGTTGCTCGCGGTGATGCCTTCACGCTGGAGGAGTTCCTCGAGCAGATGCAGGCCATCAAGAAGATGGGCTCACTGGGCAAACTGCTCGGCATGCTCCCCGGCATGGCTGAGGCGCGCAAACAGCTCGAGCAGATCGACGACCGGGAACTGGCCCGGGTCGAAGCGATCATCCACTCCATGACCCCGCAGGAACGCCGGGATACCAAGATCCTCAACGGTTCCCGGCGGGCCCGGATCGCCCGCGGCGCAGGGGTGCAGGTGTCGGACGTCAACGGGCTCGTGGACAGGTTCGCCGAGGCGCAGAAAATGATGAAGCAAATGCGGGCCGGCGGCGGGGGCGGCATGCCTGGGATGCCCGGGATGCCCGGCATGAGCAAGAAGAGCCGCGGCAAGGTCAAGCAGGCACCCAAGAGTAAGAAGGGCCGCAGCGGGAATCCGGCCAAGCGTGCCGCACAGCAGTCCGGGGCACCGGCAACTGGCGCAGATCCTGTGCCCTTCAACGCCGACGATCTGCCGGAGGAGTTCAGCAAGCTGCTCGGCGGTAAGTAGGCACCGTAGGCCACTGCACCGCCGGATCCGTCCCGTCTGGCACACTAGGAGGAGATTTCCGCCCTCTCACCGGAGATCGCCGACGTGACGTCCTAGACGCTGCACAACCCCATGTGGGCGTGGCGGGGCGCAACAGACAAACAGGAGAAACACCCCCAGTGGCAGTCAAGATCAAGTTGAAGCGGCTCGGCAAGATCCGCGCCCCGCAGTACCGTGTCGTCATCGCGGACGCCCGCAACAAGCGCGATGGGCGCTCGATCGAGGAGATCGGTCTTTACCACCCCATGCAGCAGCCGTCGCTCATCGAGATTGACTCTGAGCGTGCGCAGTACTGGCTCGGGGTCGGGGCGCAACCCACCGAGGCTGTGCTGGCTCTGCTCAAGGTGACCGGTGACTGGCAGAAGTTCAAGGGACTGCCGGGTGCCGAGGGCACGCTGCAGGTCGCCAAGGAGAAGACTGACCGCAA
>Ga0208938_1001849_pt1 | contig 11760 bp, 17 predicted proteins | sample AD_UKC125_MetaG_FD_184434 | JGI IMG/M metagenome (GOLD analysis project Ga0208938, IMG submission 184434) | Active sludge microbial communities of municipal wastewater-treating anaerobic digesters from USA - AD_UKC125_MetaG (SPAdes) (version 2) | ecosystem: Engineered > Bioreactor > Anaerobic >... | reverse complement strand
CATCCTCCTTCAGCTTCTGGACGATGCAGCGAAGAAAGGCGCCCCTAAATGCATTATCCGGGCCACAAAAGGCAAGGTAAGCGTGCTGCCAAAAGGGAGCAACAAGACCATATACCACTTTGACGAAGACACAAACGCAACACTGGTCAGAGATAAGATCAGCACCGCGGACCTTGTCACCAGGGTAAAGGTGGTAGGCAAGGAAGACAGCGAAGGCAGGCAGCCGGTAGAGGCCGTACTCGATGGCCAAACCAAGTATGGTATACGCCAGAGGATCTACAACAGATCCGAAGACGACACACTGGCCACGGCCAAATCAGCGGCCCAGGAAATGCTGGACGAGCAAGGCAAGCCGGCCAGGACAATAGTCCTCGAAGCTCCGGACGTGCCAATGATCCGGAAAGGAGACAAAATCCACGTCAAGGCCGGAACCCTCAACGGGTACTACATCATCAAGGCTATAAGGCATGACGCCGGCAGCAGAACCATGACCATGGAGCTGGAGGACGAAAAAGACAAAACAACAACAGCTACTACCACCCAGGCCTCAACCACTGCAGCTGCAGCTTCAAGCTCCGGAGAGTTCAACAAGGGAGATACCGTAATCTTGAACGGACCGGTATACCGCGACAGCTACGGTAACGGCAAAGGAAAAACATTCACCAACCGGAAATGCACCATCACCATTAAAGTGGATACTTCAAGGCCATGCCCATATCACGTGGACGCCATCGGCTGGGTAAAACCAAATACAATAACTAAAGCATAGGAGGTGGGAGGATGAAGCCATCATCGGGCAACCCCGGCATAAACAAGCTGGCAAGAGTAATGCAGCAACGCATGCAGGAAGTGAATAAATCCCCCCTCTTGCTTGACTTTGGAGTAATTCAAGACGATTACAGCTTGCTGACAAACACATTCCCGATACCAATACCTAAAACAGATTACCTGGTATGCAGGGACGCAACTCATAACCCAGGCAAACCATTAACCCAGACAAAAACAGAAGCGAACCATTCTCATGATGTAGTGCTTCCAGAAAGCATGCGCTGGCTTAAACCAGGAGACAGAGTCCTGGTAGCTTGGGTACAAAACGATGCCGTAGTCATTGACATTGTACTACCGGCAACAAAGATAGGAGGATGATCATATGGCAGAAAAAAACCTGTTTCCTGTCTTTGAAGTTCCAGAAATTAATATATCGACACCTGCAGAAGAGCAAAAATACAAGCCGAGCGTTTATTTTGATTTCGAGCTTGGAGACTTCAGACGAGATGGGGCCAATAAACTGGTGATGGCCGATGGGAAAGAAGCATATAAGCAATGGTGCATTAAGACCGTGCTGACAGAACGCATGGAGAGGCTGGCATATAGCAGCGATATAGGAATCGAGCTGCAGGATGCCTTAAAACAGGCCGACCGGCAGGCGGTAGAATCAGCCCTGGAGAGAACAATCACAGAGGCGCTCATGGTAAACCCAAGGACAGAATATGTCCGGGGATTTGAGTTCACGTGGACCGGCGACAGCTTATATTGCGAGTTCATCGTGAAGGGCAAGGAATGGGAAGAACAAAAAATAGGCGTGAACTTTCAAACATAAGGAGGTGGAATGAATGTCGATACCAGAGTTTACACCGCCCAGTTTCCTGAACGATCAGGATGCCGAAACAATTCATAAGCGCATGATGGAGAACCTGCCACCGGACATAGACAACACGGAAAACGGCTTTCCCTGGGATTTTACCAAGCCTACAGCGCTTGAAAAAGCGGAAATGCTGGAATTCCACCTCGTAGAAACGCTGAAGATAATGTTCCCGATGTGGGCGTATGACGAGTGGCTGGACTATCATGCCAAAGGACGCGGCATAACAAGAAAACCTGAAAATCCAGCTTCAGGAGAGCTCCTGATAACAGGAGTACCAGGAACAACAATACCTGCAGGTTTCAGATTTGCCGCACCGGCCACAGCGGACACGCCGGCAATTGAATACCAGACAACTGAAAAGTATACCATCGGAGAAGACGGGACCGTCAGAGTTCAGGTAACGGCCGTAGAGCCTGGCATTAAAGGAAATGTGCCGGCAAATACGGTCACTTTAATGATGACGCCAATTAAAGGCATTACATCAATAACCAATGAGGCCAGTATTACAGGCGGTACCGAAGTAGAGAGCGACGACGAGCTGCGTAATAGGATAATGGAGATTGACGCAGCCAGCGAGGCCAGTTTTGTAGGCAGCGATGGCGATTATAAACGATGGGCAGAGGAAGTTCCTGGCGTGGGTACTGCGTTGGTAATGCCGGAATGGGCAGGACCAGGAACGGTGAAGGTGGTCGTAATTGATGCCAACGGCCAGCCGGCCAACCAGGCGATTATTACTGCAGTATACAACAACATCATGTCTCCGGACGACAGGCTGCAGAGAAAAGCCCCAATAGGCGTCACGGTCACCGTAGAAGCACCGACGGCCAAAGAGATAAATTATAGCTTCACGCTCGAATTAAAGGCAGGTGAGAACCAGGAAACTGTTCTGGATCGTTTCAAAGCGCAGCTTCGAACATACTACGTCGAAGCCAAGAAGGAAGGAGTAGTGAGGTACAACAGGGTAATTTCAATCTTAACCAATACCGAAGGGGTAAAGGACTTCACGGGGCTGACCATGAACGGAGGTACCATCAACATTGAGCTTGGAGAGGATGAATATCCGGTAACCGGAACCATTGATCCTACTGGCGGAGGTGGTGGCGAATGAATTTAGAGAACTTCCCTACAAGCCCGGCCGCTAAGAGAATGCTAAAAACCGTATCCCCGATTTATGACAAGTCCTATGTTGCGAAATGGATATTCCAGGTCATGGGCCTGGAGATAGATGAGGCCTGGAAGTTCATCGAGGAGCTTCGTTTTCAGGCATTCCCAGAGACGGCCACATGGGGAATAACATACTGGGAGCAACGATATAATATCCCACCTGACGAAAGCCTATCCATTGAGGAACGCAGGCAGCGAGTAATTATAAAACGAGGGAAGCGCTCACCGATGAATCCGGCAAGAATTGAACGGATTGTAAGGGATGTAACAGGAAGAGAGGCCACAGTAACCGAAGAAAACGGGACATATACCTTTCACATTTCCGTTTTGCCAGGAGAGTCAATGGTGGACTACCAGGAGCTGATAGACACCATAAAAAGCGTGAAGCCATCGCACCTTGCATTTAAGGTGCTCTTCGAAACCGACGTATCAATGACAATCCAGGTAAACAACCAGGCCTACACATTCGAATATCCGCTCACAGGAACCATCCCGGATATAAACACGGTAGGAGGCATAGAACACGGGTCAATATTACCGAGCATTACAGCACAAGGCTCGGTATTTGATTATCAGCTTTGCGGCGAAGGAGAACGCGACCTATAGAAAGGAGGAAAGCCATGGGATTGTTAACAGCGGCAGCGATTGAAGGGTATAAGGAGTATACCAGGAAGACAATCGCATATGCCAGATACAAAGCAGGCGGCAATTATTACAAAGCCAAAATTTCTTCTGTTTCCGTCCTTCCGGATGGCAGACTGGCGGTCGATTTCCTGATCGACCATACGGTACCAGGGGACATCAACGTGACGGAGGTTCAGCTTTACGACACGAATAATAACCTCTGGCTTTCAAAACCGGAGAGCCTGGCCCGAAAGGATGTGCAAGAAGGGATTTTATACAGGTTCACATTCATAATCCAGGAAGGGTAGGTGAAAAGCGTGCATAATCAAACCGAATGGAAAGATCATGTGACCCAGTTTCCGAACCGAAGGATCATAACAGATAATGGCGATGGAACGGTCACAGTAGAAAAGGCCCAGGGAGAAGTAATCCAACAGGGAACCCCTCAAAGCGCTACCAATTTCAATAACATGGAGAACGGGATCCAGGAAAGTCATACGGCCTTTCAGGTATTCCTGCATTACTTCATCCAGTTTGACCGATGGATTAGGCAGAAGGTGGCGGATTTTGCAGCTGAATTCCTCAATGAAATTCAAACCGTCACCCTGACAAACACGAAGAAATTCCCGTTCAATGACAGTGCCTACACCGTGAGTTTAGTGACTACCAGGAAGACCCTAAACTACGATGTGAGCTGGGAGGTAGTAAGTGCAAACGGCAATGTGGGAGACATTACAGTTTTTGACAAGCAGCTGAATGGCTTCAAAATAGCCTTTGATGGCAGCGCCACAAGCGTAACATTGAAATTAAGGATTAAAGGAGGAATGCTCGTATGAAGGTAATTGAAAAGAACGAAGGCCCCAAAATTGCCTATGAAGAAAACGGAACAAAAGTAACCTTTGGAGACGATGAGCTCACCATTAATGTTGCTAAATACCAAAGGGACTGGCCAGTGCATATTGACATCTGCAGCAACAGGGACAAGCAGCTGGTAATAGGCACAGGAGAAGGCCTGTACTATGTGGCACAACTTGATATACCGGCAATCAAATACACAGAACCGGAGAACGAAGAGGAAACTCCAGAGCCACTACCAATAGACATGAAGGATGTCGTTTTGTCGCTCTGGAGCCTTGAACATCCGGTACCAGCAGAAATGTAAAGGAGGACTGACAAATGGCTAATTTTGATTTGGTAAATTTAGCACTCAAAGCAACATGCCCAGGCAATGAAATCATCCTGGATGATAAAGGACTACCCAGTGTAATGGTGCGCATTCCTAAATTCAAGATTAAGGACGTTATCGACGGCGGGAGCGACAGCACACATCCCGCTTTTATTGTGAATGGCGTCGAAGTTCCAGAAATTTATATTTCCAAATTTCAGAACGTGGTCCACAACGGAAGAGCATACAGCTTGCCGGGAGAGGACCCGAGGACAAGCATCACCTTTGATACAGCAAGGCAAGCCTGTGAAGCAAAGGGCCCAGGCTGGCATCTCATGACGCATGCGGAATGGGCGGCCATTGCTCTGTGGTGCCGAAAGAACAACCTCATGCCTAAAGGGAATAACAACTATGGTAAAGATACGAGCGAGAGCACATATATAGCAATTCCAAACCCAAACCACCAAGATGAAGGTAGAACGTCAAGGGTACTCACTGGCACAGGACCTGTTACCTGGAGTCACAACGGCGAACTGAATGGCATATGGGACTTAAACGGAAATGTATGGGAATGGTGCGGTGGCTACCGTACATTAGGTGGAGAAATTCACATCCTACCAAACAATAATGCGGCAGATCCAAATAATAGCCAATCAGCTTCAAGCGAGCTCTGGAGAGCTATTCTGGAAAACGGATCTCTTGTAGACCCAAATACAGACGGAACCTTGAAATGGGACTTTGTAGATGGCAAAATCACACTTTGCAAGACTATAACCAATCAAGCGGATGCACCAAGAAGCACAGAATTCAAAAACCTTGCAGTAGCTCCAGAAGTGTCCACAGTTCCGGAAATTCTTAAAGCGCTCGCACTTTTCCCAGCAGATAACGGAGATCATGGCGGAGATTACTTCTACATGAACAACGGAGCAGGCCTTGAAAGGCTCGCGTATCGCGGTGGCTACTGGTACTACGGTGCCAGCGCTGGCGTCTTCGCGTTGAACGGCAACCACTCCCGCTCGATCTCCAACACGAACATCGGCTTCCGCTCCGCTTTTATTCCGGGAATCTGATATCTGGAGCCCTGAATATCTGGTTTAGGGAGCCGAAAAGGCTCCCTTTTCACTTTTATCACGGAGGGATTGAATGGAAGAGCTGAAGATACTGCAAAAGACATATGACATGATAAAGTATGGAAATCAGTGCCTTCTGCAATTTCCACGAGCAGAGCGGTATGCACTCGCGGCGGAGATTAAGCAAAGTATGTATAAAATTTTGAGGCTGATCATCCAAGCCAATAAGCAGCGCAACAAGAAGCAGCTCCAGATGGAAATAGATACAGAGCTGGATGTATTGAGGACTTTCATCAGGCTTGCAGCTGATAAAGACACCAAATACCTCCCACTCCGAAAATATGAGATTTGGAGCAAGCAGCTAAACGAAATCGGCAAAATGCTTGGTGGCTGGATTAAGGCCACAAATTAAATAAATACCGGGGATAGGTCGTTTAATCGGGTGAGGCTCGCGTATCGCGGTGGCAACTGGAACAACGGTGCCAACGCTGGCGTCTTCGCGTTGAACGGCAACAACTCCCGCTCGAACTCCAACACGAACATCGGCTTCCGCTCCGCTCTGCCCCCACACGTCAGAAGCCTGGCGCTCAAGTGGCACCAGGACGGTACAGGGGGACAAAGGGATCTATCTCCGTGCCTTCAGGAATAGTAGAAGGCAAAAGATTGAATTGCCGAGAAGACGACCGGTAGGAAACGAAAGCCGTCACGCTCGGCGCATGCATCTGTGTCAATTGGAGGGATATCACTATTGGAAACACTACGAAATATCTATCCAAGAATTTATGACTTCGAGAACCTCCATGAAGCATATTTAAGTGCCAGAAAAAACAAACGATACCGAGGCGACGTGCTCGAATTCACCGCAAACCTTGAAGAGAATTTGATACAGCTGCAAAATGAGTTAATTTATAAAACTTACCGGGTAGGGCGATACCGTGAGTTTTATGTGCATGAGCCAAAGAAAAGGCTTATCATGGCCCTGCAATTCAGGGACCGAGTGGTCCAGTGGGCCATTTACAGGCACCTGAACCCATGGTTTGACAAGCAATTTATATATGACAGCTATGGATGCCGAGAAGGAAAAGGCACCCACCGTGCAGCGGATCGACTTCAATACTGGATGAGACAAGTGAGCAGAAAGGAGGGACGGTATTATTATTTAAAGCTGGATATTTCAAAATATTTCTACAGGGTAGATCACGGAGTTTTAATGGACATCCTTCGGAAGAAAATTGAGGACCAGGACCTGCTGGACATACTCGAAAGGATAATCAACTGTGAGCATACAGCATTTGGCCTGCCTGCATTTATGGACCCAGAAGATTGCCCCAGGGAGGAAAGACTTCCGGACAAAGGAATGCCTATCGGTAATTTGACCAGCCAGCTTTTTGCCAATATCTACCTTAACGAGCTGGACCAGTATGCAAAGAACGAACTGCGGCTGCACTACTACATAAGGTACATGGACGATATCATTATTTTGCACAACGACAAGCAGTATCTCCGAGCAATTAAGGACGACATCGAGAACTTTCTCTGGGATAAATTAAAGCTGAACCTCAATAAAAAGACAGCGATCAGGCCAATAAGTCAAGGCATCGAGTTTGTAGGTTTCCGGATCTTTCCCACCCATCGCAAATTGAAAAAATCCAGCGCAAAGAAAATGAAAGCCAGGCTGAAGTATGTCAGATCCGCATATGAACGCGGCGAAATCGATGAGCAAAGCCTGCGTGCAACGGAGGCATCTTATCTCGGAGTAATGAAACATTTTAACAGCTACGGATTACGCAAGGCTCTGGGATTTGTACCGGAGCAATCAGGCGGGGAAAAGAGGTGAAGGACTATCGATGCAAATTGATATGATGGCGATCTTGGCCTTAATGGGAGTTCCGAGTGCTGTAACCGGACTTTGCTTCTGGTCAATCCAGAGGAGCATACAAAGACGGGACGCAAAGAGGGACGAGCTCGACAAGGCCAGAGAAAAAAATGAGCTCCTGCTCATTAAGGGAATAGGCGCTGCAATTGCCCTGGGAGAAGCTACAGCCCGCGCAATAAAGGACGGGAAATGTAACGGAGAGCTTACTGCAGCACTGGAATATGCTCAAAAAGTAAAACACGAACAAAAAGACTTCCTAACAGAGCAAGGAGTGAAAAATTTGTATTAGGAGGCGCGATCATGAAGAGACGAGCTAAAGGCAAGAAAAAGATCGCTTTTTCAAAAATCATCTTTGCAGGAGTATCGATAATGACCATTTCAGTGGTCATTTTTTCATGCAAAATGATGTATGTCACTGGCGACCTTTCACCGCTCGCATACCTGATACCTTCGGTTTTTGCCGAGCTGGCCACGGCCACCGGCTTTTATTACAAGAAGGCAGAAAGGGAGAATACAAAGGGCGGTATAGTTTACGACTCTGCAATGGCAGAGCGGACAAACAACGAAGAATACTCGGGATAGGAGGTTAGACAATGAACCTAAAAACCTTATTCTTAACTCAAAACAATTGCTATAAATCAGGGAAAAGACATACGCCAAAAGGGATCATGGTTCACAGCACCGGTGCCAATAACCCATGGCTTAAAAGGTATGTAGGCCCGGATGATGGATTGCTGGGACCCAACCCATATAACAACCACTGGAACCAGCCGACGCCAGGAGGCAGGAGCGTTTGCGTTCATGCTTTCATCGGGAAGTTAAAAGACGGCAGCATTGCGACATATCAGACCTTACCATGGGATATGGTAGGATGGCACAGCGGATCCGGTTCGCTCGGCAGCGCAAAGAACGCCAATAACAACGGATATATAGGCTTCGAGATCTGCGAAGACGGTCTCACAGATCCGGTTTACTTCAACCAGGTATACCAGGAAGCCGTGGAGCTGTGTGCATATTTGTGCAAGATGTTCAACATCAAGCCGGAAAAGCCATGGCTTATATGCCACAGCGAAGGACACCAGCTCGGAATAGCCAGCAATCATTCTGACGTCATGCACTGGTTCCCCAAACACGGCAAGAACATGGACATGTTCAGGGCAGATGTGGCCAAGAAGCTGGCTGAAGGATCCACTGGACATACTGGCCATTCCATCATGGGAAAAGCAACTGCAACGGCCGCACAGGCTGCAGAATGGGCCAGAAAGAATGGAGCCACTGAATTATTTATCAGCTTGGCCGAGACATTCTGGAAGATTGCACAGGACGTAGGAGTAAACCCTGTGGTAGCATACGCCCAGAGCGCAAAAGAGACCGGATACGGTCACTTTAAAGGAGTCCTCGATGCCAGCTTCAAGAATCCATGTGGCATGAAGACAAAATCCGGAGGAGCAAACAACGATCCAAATGCTCACCAGCGTTTCTCGACCTGGGAGGAAGGAATCCAGGCCCAGATAGATCACCTGGCACTTTATGCCGGAGCTCCCGGATATCCCAAGGCAGGAACTCCCGATCCGAGACACTTCCCATACCTTAAAGGTACAGCACCGAATGTCGAAGACCTCGGTGGCAAATGGGCACCTTCAGCAAACTATGGAAAAGACATTGTGGCCATGATGGCCAAACTGGAAGCGACCGTCGCACCGGCCGCACCAACACCACAGCCACAACCAGGCGTTTTATATTATGTCCAAACAGGCGCCTATTCAGTCAAGGCAAATGCCGACGCTCAATATCACAAAGTAAAAGCAGCCGGCTTTGACGCCATAATCAAAAAGTCCGGGAACCTTTATAAGGTCCAGGTCGGAGCATTCAGCGTCAGAGCAAATGCTGAAGCCTTCGCAGCCAAAGTTAAAGCTGCAGGATTTGACACTTATATAACGACTACAGGCGGCACCCAGGTAGCGCCAGGACCGGCTCCAAAGGCTACGGAACCCAAGAAAACCATCACGGTAGGCAGCAAGGTTAAGGTTAAAAAGGGAGCCAAGACATATACAGGAGGAAGCCTGGCCAGCTTCGTTTATAACACTGTTTATGACGTTTTGCAGATAAACGGCAACAGAGTGGTAATAGGCCTTAAAGGTCAAGTCACAGCAGCCGTAAGGCTCGAAGACTTGATACTTCAATAAAGAGGAGGAGTTTCAATGAAGGAAATATTAACAACCCTTGTCCAGGTCGTAGTTATCCCGGCCATCCCGGTACTGGTCACTTATCTGGTGAAATACTTGAAGGCCAAAGCAGATCAGACCACGACCAAAATCAACAACGAGCTCGTCAGGACATATCTCCAGGAAGCAACAGACGCGGTGCTTCAGGCCGTCACTTATACTGCCCAGACCTACGTCGACACCCTGAAAAAGCAGGGCAAATTTGACAAGGAAGCGCAGCAGAAGGCATTTAATACAGCAAAGGATATAGCCTTAAAATTGCTCACAGACGAGGCCAAACAGATGATAGAGGACCTATACGGAGATTTAATGCTATGGCTTGAGACCAAGATCGAGCAGACAGTCAAAGAACAGAAGACCTTCACCGTGGGAGTGCTGGAGCCAATCCCAACAGAGGAATAACACGGACAAGGACCGCCGGGTATTTATTGTATCCGGTGGTCTTTTTTTATTGACTATTAACCAACGGCGGTTTATAATGTTCTCAAATAATGAGAATTGGAGTGGTGATAATGATAAAGAAAATTAAAACCTTTGATGTGAAGACAGAAGAACAGGAAAAGAGAATAGACCGCATGATGAAAAGGGAAGGCTTTAAGTTAACACACCGGAGCCAGAGCAAGTTCGGAATTTACCTCATTTACGAACCCCAAAACAAATAACAAGGAGGCAGGATCCATGACGAAACAAGAGTTCAAATCTCTCACAACCCGAGAATTCACCGACAAGGAGTACGAAGCGATAGAAACCGTTTATACATTCCATCCGGCAATAAGCGAAACGGAAGGCAAGAAACAGATTGCCGGCCTTTATGACGCCTTCGGGTTCAGGATCATAGCCGACATGCTGCCAACGGCAATCAAATCAAAGGAAATCGAGGAGCAGATAACCAGGAAGAGGTACGAGCTGGAGGAACTCCAGAAAGAGCTCAAAAGGTTAAAGGACCCAAGTATATAACGCCGGCGCCTTAACAGGTGCCATGCCCGCAGAGCCTGCAGCCTCCACGCGGCGCGGGTGGATAGCCAACCAAGAGCAGGCAAAATAAAACGAGGAGGAATGAGGAATGAAGGATGTAAGAGACAGGATCGCCGGCGCATTGTACGGCGTAGCAGTAGGGGACGCTTTAGGAGCTCCACTGGAATTCATGAACAAGGAGGAAATCTTAAGGAAGCACGGCCGGGTAACCGAGATGATTGGAGGAGGCTGGCTGAAGGTGGTATCAGGTGAAGTCACCGACGACACACAAATGACGCTGGCCGTTGCTGAAGGGATCATAGAAAATCCGAAAAACCCGATCCAAGCCATTGGGAAAAGGTTCATCGAATGGGCCAGGAGTGGACCTAAGGACATAGGAGGAACCTGCAGTATGAGCATTCGCTGGGCAGCACTCCTGGGCCAAAATGACGCACCAGACGAGGAGAAATGGTTCGAGGCAAGTAGATATACCTGCAAAGCAAATGGAGGTCGTAGCGGCGGAAATGGAGCGCTCATGCGCACGGTTTACCCAGGCATTTATTATAAGGATACCGTGATGGCCGTAGAAACAGCTGGAGTCATAGCACAAATGACGCACTGGGATAAAAAATCAACAGAGGCTTGTATTTTATACACGGAAATGATAAACTTAATTATCGAATCGGTTAATAAGGAACAGGCCTTGCAGATTATAAGAGACGTGCTCCAGGGAAGTGAATACAGCCTGAAGACCAGGAAACAGCTCAACCCCACCGGGTACGTCGTGGACAGTTTCAACTGCGCACTTCACAGCATAGCAGCAACCGGAACCTTTGAGGAGGCCATAATCGAAGCGGCTAACCTTGGAGGAGACACAGACACCATAGCTGCTATAACAGGCGGCCTGGCCGGAGCGATATACGGATACAACGAGATCCCGGAAAGATGGATCCGGACCCTGGACCCGAAGATCAGGGAGCAGCTCGACAGGCTCGTGGACGCAGCAGTAAAGAACAGGGAGGACAGATAGCATGGCA
>Ga0208938_1001848_pt1 | contig 11763 bp, 11 predicted proteins | sample AD_UKC125_MetaG_FD_184434 | JGI IMG/M metagenome (GOLD analysis project Ga0208938, IMG submission 184434) | Active sludge microbial communities of municipal wastewater-treating anaerobic digesters from USA - AD_UKC125_MetaG (SPAdes) (version 2) | ecosystem: Engineered > Bioreactor > Anaerobic >... | reverse complement strand
GCGTCCAGGTGCACGGCGGCATGGGCTACATCGAGGAAACCGGTGCTGCCCAGCATCTGCGCGATGCCCGCATCACGACCATCTACGAAGGAACGACGGCCATCCAGGCCAACGATCTGATCGGCCGCAAGATTGCCCGTGAGCAGGGTGCCACCATCAACGCGGTGATCGGCGAAATGCGGATTGCTGCCGCCGGGTTGGACGGCGATCTCGCAAATGTCGGCAGTCGTCAGCTTGCCGCGGTCGACGCCCTCGAAAGGGCGGTTTTCTGGATCGTCGCCAATTTTTCCGGCGACCCGAAGGCGGTTCATGCCGGGGCGGTACCCTTTCTCCACCTGTTCGGCATCGTTGCCGGCGGCTGGCAGATGGGGCGGGCGGCGGTGATCGCCCGGGCAAGAATCGCGGCTGGAGACGGCGACCCGTTCTGGGCGGCCAAGCTGGCGACGACCCGCTTCTTCGCCGATCATTTCCTGACCCAGGCAGACGGCTTGGCGGAATCGATGATTGGCGGGGCGGCCGGCGCGCTGGAAATGGCCGACGACAGCTTCTGACAAATTCCCGCGTTTCGACCGAAAGCCGGCGATAGTTGTTATAATCGCCGGCTTTTCAACCTTGCCCCACCGCTTTCGCATGGCGGGGGGCTGATCCCATAAGGAGTTTGCATGCGTCATTACGAAATCTGCTTTATCGTCCATCCGGACCAGAGCGAACAGGTGCCCGGCATGGTCGAGCGCTACCGTTCCATCGTGACCGCCAAGGGTGGCGCGATCCATCGCCTGGAGGACTGGGGCCGTCGCCAGTTGGCTTACCCGATTCAGAAGATCCACAAGGCCCACTACGTCCTGATGAACATCGAGTGCGACGGCGAGACGCTGAACGAGCTCGAGCACTCATTCAGGTTCAACGATGCCGTGCTGCGCCACCTTACCGTGAAGATGAAGGCTGCGGTGACGACTCCTTCCCCGATGATGAAGGAAGAGAAGTCCCGGTCAATGATGCCTGGTGGCACAGTTCCGGCCGAGTCGACCGAAGCGGCGGTTGCCTGAAGCCAGTCCGCACGGGAAGAACGGCTGAACTGCATCGAACTCTCCGGAAAGCTGGTCGAGCGCAAGGCTCTGCGCTATACCCCGGCCGGAGTGCCGGTTAGCGAAGGATGGCTGCAGCACAGCTCCGCGCAGACCGAAAGCGGTACAGTGCGCCTGGTGGAGGTGGAAATCGCCGTTGTGGCCTTGGGCGAACCCGCCCGCTGGCTTCAGGCGGTACCCCTCGGCGGGGAAGTCAATGTGACTGGCTTTCTCGCGGCCAGGAGTCGCAACAGCAAGACGCCCGTGCTGCATGTGAATTCAATCGAATTTTTGGAAGGAAATGAAAATGGCTCGATTCTTCAAGAAGAAGGAAGACGACAAGAAAAAGAAGCGCGGTAGCGGTCTCTTCAAGCGCCGCAAGTTCTGCCGGTTCACGGCGGAAAAGGTCGAACAGATCGACTACAAGGATGTGGATGTTCTGAAGGAATATATCCAGGAAAACGCCAAGATCATGCCCGCCCGGCTGACCGGCACCAAGGCGGGTTATCAGCGCCAGTTGGGCACTGCGATCAAGCGTGCCCGCTTCCTGGCACTGCTGCCCTACACCGACAACCATCAATAATTCCCGGGGAGACGAAACATGCAAATCATTCTGCTCGAGAAGGTAATCAACCTCGGCAACCTTGGCGACATCGTCAAGGTCAGGGACGGCTACGCCCGCAACTTCCTGATCCCGAAGCACATGGCGAAACGCGCCACGCCGGCTGCTCTGGCCGAATTCGCGACCCGGCGCGCCGAACTGGAAAGGGTTGCCGCCGAAAAGCGCGATGCAGCTCAAGGCATTGCCGACAAGATGGCCGGTCTCTCGGTTTCCGTTGCCCGCAAGGCCGGCATGGACGGTCGTCTGTTCGGGTCGGTCGGCAATGCCGATATCGCTGAAGCGCTCAAGACTGCCGGCTTCGACGTGGACAAGTCGGCCATCCGCATGCCGGATGGCCCGTTGAAGACGATTGGTGAATTTCCGCTCGACGTTGTGGTGCACGCCGACGTGACCGCCAACATCACCGTGGCGGTCGTTTCCGGCTAATCAGGAGCGGCGATTGTGACCGAAGGCCTCACGGATATGTGGGGCCTTTTTTAATTTAAACTTGGCCACATGAACCAGCGCCTCCAGAAGAACGCCGTCAGCGATTCCGCGCTTGCCCACTTGCGGGTGCCACCGCACTCGGTCGAAGCCGAGCAGTCGGTCCTTGGCGGCTTGTTGCTCGACAACCAGGCATGGGACCGGATGGGCGATCTGGTTACCGACGGTGATTTCTATCGCGATGAGCATCGCCGGATCTTCCGGCAGATTCGCAACCTCCTTGAGAGATCGAGGCCGGCTGACGTCGTCACGGTTGCCGAAGCGCTCGAAGGCGCGGGTGAAGGCGAACAGACCGGCGGGCTGGCGTACCTCGGCGAACTTGCCGCGAACACGCCGTCGGCCGCGAATATCAGGCGTTACGCCGAGATTGTTCGCGAACGGGCTGTCCTGCGCCAACTGGTCGCCACGGCCGACGAGATTGCCGGCGATGCGCTGAACCCGCTCGGGCGCGATGCCGAAACCCTGCTCGACGAGGCGGAGTCCAAGATCTTCGCCATTGCCGAAGCGGGTGCCGGCCACAGCGATGGATTCGTCCACATCAATCCCTTGCTGACCCAGGTCGTCGAGCGCATCCAGGAACTGCACGACCGCGACAATCCGTCGGACATCACCGGCATTCCCACCGGCTATGTCGATCTTGACCGGATGACATCGGGTTTTCAGGCGGGCGACCTGATTATCGTCGCGGGAAGGCCGTCGATGGGAAAAACCGCCTTCGCGCTGAACATCGCCGAGAGCGTCGCGGTCGACACCGGGCTGCCGGTAGGCATCTTCTCGATGGAAATGGGTGGCACGCAACTGGCGATGCGGATGCTGGCGTCGATCGGCCGCCTCGATTCGCATCGGGTGCGCAGCGGACGCCTGACCGATGACGAATGGTCGCGCCTCTCTTTTGCCCTGGGCAAGCTGCATGAGGCGCCCATTTATATCGACGAAACCGGCGGCCTGACGCCGGCCAACCTGCGCGCCCGGGCACGACGGCTGGCGCGCCAGTATGGAGGCAAGCTCGGCCTGGTGGTCATCGACTACATCCAGTTGATGAGCAGCAATCGTCAGGGCGAGAACCGGGCTACCGAAGTTTCGGACATTTCGCGGTCGATCAAGTCACTGGCCAAGGAATTGCAGGTGCCGATCGTTGCCTTGTCGCAACTTTCGCGCAAGGTCGAGGAGCGCAACGACAAGCGTCCGATGATGTCGGACCTGCGCGAATCGGGCGCCATCGAACAAGATGCCGATGTAATCCTGATGATGTATCGCGAGGAATACTACAAGCCCGACACGCCGGACAAGGGCATCGCCGAAGTGATTATCGGCAAGCAGCGTAACGGGCCGACCGGTACGGTCAGGCTGACCTTCCTCGGCGAATACACGCGCTTCGAGAGTCTCGCCGGCGGTGGGTCCGGGCGCCCAGGTCGCTGACCGGCAGCTTGGTAAGGCTAGAGTTCGACGCGGCGGCGCGCGTTGATCGTGTATTCGAAGCCAACGGGGTCGGTGCCGTCGCGCAAGGTTCCCCGCGATTCAAGTTGCGGGAAGAGTAGGAAGGGAATTCTGGCCTGGCGACCAGGTAATTCGACATCGGTACCGACGTTGAAGGCGATCCAGTTCATTTCCCAGACGCCGAAAAGGATCTTGCGTAGGGACAACAGCTTGCTGTCGCGATCCGATAATCCTTCCATCGCCATGGCGCGCCGGACATCGCTGGGGTCGACCGGAATCCAGCCAAAGCCGGGGATGTAGAACTCCGCCCGGACGTGTTGGGCCCGGGTCGCATCTTCACCGTTCAGTCCCAGACTGCGGAAAAGCCGCGAGGGCCCGACGCGCAAGCCGTAAACGCAGCGTGCCGGAATGCCGATGGCGCGGCAGAGCGCCACGAACAGGCCGTTGATGTCGGCCGAGCGCCCGCCGTACGTTCCGCGGATGAGTTGCTGGCTGACGTTGCCGCCGCCGCAGCCAGGCGATGCGGGATCGTAGATCGTATTGTCTACGACCCAGTCGTAGACTGCCTTGGCCTGTGCCACCGGATCCTTGATCCGGCCGACGATCCGTTCGCCCAGTTGATGGGCCAGGCCGTCGTTGGGAATTAGTTGGGACGACTGAAGGTTCCGCCGGAGAATGTCCTCGCGCTCGGGTGCGACGGTACGCTTGGCGACATCGAAATGGCGGTCCGCCGTCGTGACCAGCGTCCTGACCTGGAATCGTGCATCGTTGCCGTCGGCCCATTCGGAATGAAACACTTCAAGGTCGCCGTCGGGCAGCCGGCGCATGGTGGAAAGCTTCGGATTGCCATCCCAACTGTGGCCAAGGGTCCGCTGGAAAAGGGTGTCCTGGTTGAGCGTCAGGGGCAGCCACAGGCGGGTCTGCCCGGATGCGCCCTTGACCGTGACGTTGGTCGTAACCTCGTAGGTCTGCCAATTTACCGGCGGTTCGGGTGCCTTGACCGGAGGCAGGCGACTGGCAGACGTTCCCTGGGGCGGCTTTTCAATGATCGGATCTTCGGCGGTATGGGCGACCGGACCCTGTGGCCGGGTCGACGCGGGGGCGGGCTTGGCGTTGCTGCGGCTGCCCGAGGACTTCCTCGAGGCAGGTTTCGACGCCGGCTTGGCGTCAGACTTCTTCTTTGCTGCCGTTGCTTCGCCCGACAACAGCGAGAGGACAACGGCAGTGGCAAGAAAATCACGGCGTTTCAAATGTTCCTCCGGCGAAGACAGCCCGTGGCTGAAACGAAAAGGCCGTGTCGCTGACACGGCCCCTGTTAGTTATTGAAACGGATTATAACACCTCGGCGGCGTGGTCAGCCAAGCGGGAACGCTCGCCGCGTTGTAACGTTATGTGACCGGAGTGTTGCCAACCCTTGAAGCGGTCGACCACGTAGGTCAGGCCGGAACTGCCCTCGGTCAGGTAGGGCGTGTCGATCTGCGCGATATTCCCGAGACAGATGACCTTGGTCCCGGGACCGGCCCGGGTGATCAGGGTCTTCATCTGCTTGGGCGTGAGGTTCTGCGCCTCGTCGATGATCAGGTATTTCTTGAGGAAGGTGCGGCCGCGCATGAAGTTGAGCGACTTCACCTTGATCCGCGAGCGGATGATGTCCTGCGTGGCCGCCTTGCCCCAGTCACCGCCATACGGGCTGCCGCTGTCCTCGGTATGCGTCAGGACGTCGAGATTGTCCTCGAGCGCGCCCATCCACGGTGCCATCTTTTCCTCCTCGGTCCCCGGGAGGAAGCCGATATCCTCGCCGACCGGCACGGTGACGCGGGTCATGATGATCTCGGCAAAGCGCTTGCTTTCCAGGACCTGGGTCAAGCCGGCGGCGAGCGTAAGCAGCGTCTTGCCGGTGCCGGCCTGGCCGAGCAGGGTGACGAAGTCGATCTCCGGGTTGAGCAAGAGGTTGAGGGCAAAGTTCTGCTCGCGATTGCGCGCGTTGATGCCCCAGACGGCATTCTTCGGATGCGTGTAATCGACCAGCGTTTCGAGAACCGCCGCCGTGCCGGCGGTCTCCTTGACGATTGCCGCGAAACCGTCGCTTTCCAGCCAGACGAACTCGTTGACCAGCAGTTGCGGGCACAGCGGTCCGTTGACCCGGTAGTAGGTCCTTGTCTCCTTCTTCCAGGATTCCATTCCCTGGCCATGCTCCTCCCAGAAGGTGTCAGGCAGGGCGCGCGTTCCGGTGTAGAGGATGTCCGTGTCCTCGAGCACCTTGTCGTTGAAGTAATCCTCGGCGAGCAGATTAAGCGCGCGCGACTTGATGCGCATGTTGATGTCTTTCGACACCAGGATGACCGGTCGCTTGGGGAACTTCTTCTGGAGGTGGATGACGACGGAAAGGATCTGGTTGTCGACCTTGGACGTCGGCAGTCCCTGCGGCAATTCGGCACTGATCGCTTCGGTCTGCAGGAAGAGGCGACCGCTCGCCAGCTTGCTCGAGGGGCCGTACAGGTCGATGCCCTCGTCGATATCGACGCCATCGTTGACCAGCATTTCGTCGAGCGTGCGCGACGCCTGGCGGGCGTTGCGGGCAATTTCCGACATGCCTTTCTTGTGGCTGTCGAGTTCTTCAAGCGTCATGATCGGCAGGAAGATATCGTGTTCCTCGAACCGGAAAAGGCAACTCGGGTCGTGCATCAGCACGTTGGTATCAAGTACGAAAAGCTTGGTGACGGTGGGCTTCTTGACGGTTACTGGCTTGTGCGTCATGGCACGGTGCATTGGCTGAGATTCACAGGGTCTTGACGAAAGCGAGAACTTCCTCGGCATGTCCGGGTACCTTCACGCCGCGCCATTCGCGGCGGAGGACGCCGTTGCGGTCGATGACGAAGGTGCTGCGCTCGACGCCGCGGACCTGCTTGCCGTACATATTCTTCATCTTGATCACGGAGAACAGGTTGCAGACGGCTTCGTCGGCGTCGGAGCCGAGTTCGAAGGGCAGCGACTGTTTGGCCTTGAAGTTTTCGTGCGACTTCACGCTGTCCCGGGAAATGCCCAGAATCACCGCGTCGACCGCGACAAACTGCGGGTACAGGTCGCGAAACTGCTGCGCCTCGGTCGTGCACCCTGGCGTGCTATCCTTGGGATAGAAATAGATGACGACGACCTTGCCGGCCTGTGCAGCCAGGCTGAAGTCGCTGCCGCCGGTGGCGGGCAGCGTGAAATCCTGAACTTTCGCATCGAGCATGGGTTCGTCTCCTGTTTTCCGGTATCCGGCAATTGTCGGCAATCGGCAGGGATGTGGTCAAGTTGTTACACTTCGTGCCATGCAGAAAATACTCATGCAACTCCTGCTGATTGGTGCTCTCGCCGGCTGCAGCCAGCCGTGGAATGATCCCTATCCGGCGGCCGATGCCGAAGGCAACGTCCTCTATGCCGCATTTACCGATCGGCCGAAGCATCTCGATCCGGCGCAGTCCTACACTGAAGACGAGATCACGTTCACGGCGCAGATCTACGAACCGCCGCTACAGTACCACTACCTGAAGCGCCCCTATGAGCTGATTCCGGGAACTCTCGAGCAGGTGCCGCAGCCACGCTTTTTCGATGTCCGAGGGCGCGAAGTACCCGCCGATGCTCCGGTCGACATGATTGCCGAGAGCGTCTATGAACTCAGATTGACGCCCGGAATCCGCTATCAGCCGCACCCGGCCTTTGCTCTCGATGCCGAGGGAAGGCCGCTTTATCTGGGCGATGACATCGCCGCAGGGCGCGAGAAAGCTGGCGATTTTCCGCAGACCGGCAGCCGCGAACTGACCGCCGACGACTACATCTACCAGATCAAGCGCCTCGCGCTGCCAAGCATCCATTCGCCGATCTTCGGCATGATGGCCGACAGGATCATTGGTCTTCGTGAACTGGGAGAGGCGTTGCGGAAGGCTGCGAAAGCCAATCCGGCCGATGCCTGGATCGACCTCGATGCCTATCCCTTGTCCGGGGTCGAGAAGGTCGACCGCCATGCATGGCGGATTCGCATCAAGGGCAAGTATCCGCAGTTCGTCTTCTGGCTGGCGATGCCCTTCTTTGCCCCGGTGCCGCGCGAGGTCGACCGGTTCTTCGCGCAGCCCGGGATGGCGGCCAAGAACCTGACCCTGGACTGGTGGCCGGTCGGAACCGGGCCGTTCATGCTCAGCGAAAATGATCCGAACCGCCGCATGGTCCTCTCCCGCAACCCCAATTTTTCTGGCCGCCAGACCTATCCCTGCGAGGGCGAGGAAGGCGACCGCGAGGCCGGCCTGCTGGCGGATTGCGGCAAGCCGCTGCCGTTGATCGACAAGGCCGTCTTCTCCCGCGAGAAGGAAGCGATTCCCTACTGGAACAAGTTCCTGCAGGGATACTACGATGCATCGGGCATCTCCTCGGATAGTTTCGATCAGGCGGTTCGCGTCAATGTCGGTGGCGACGTGGCGCTGACCGACGAAATGCGCGACAAGGGAATACGCTTGCTGACCTCGGTCAAGATAGCGACCTTCTATCTGGGCTTCAACATGCTCGACCCGGTGATTGGCGGGCTGAACGAGCGCGGGACCAGGCTCAGGCAGGCAATTTCGATCGCCATCGACCAGGAGGAGTACATCTCGATCTTCCAGAATGGCCGCGGGATACCTGCCCAGAGCCCGCTACCGCCGGGCATCTTCGGCTACGAGGGCGGCGAAGAGGGACTGAATTCGGTGATTTACGACTGGGTAGACGGCAAGCCGCGGCGCAAGCCGGTCGCGGTCGCCAGAAAACTGATGGCCGATGCCGGCTATCCGAACGGGCGCGACGAGAAGACGGGCGAGCCGCTGGTCGTCTATCTCGATACCACCGGCGGCGGCATGGGCGAGAAGTCCCGGCTCGACTGGCTGACCCGGCAGTTCGCCAAGATCGACGTGCAGCTGGTGGTGCGTTCGACCGATTTCAACCGCTTCCAGGACAAGCTCCGCAAGGGCAACGTCCAGCTCTACTATCTCGGCTGGAATGCCGATTACCCGGATCCCGAGAACTTCTTCTTCCTGCTCGACGGCCGGGAAGGCAAGGTCGCGACGGGTGGCGAGAACGCTTCCAACTATGCCAACTCCGAGTTCGACCGGCTGTTTGCCAGGATGAAGAACATGGACAACACGCCCGAACGCCTGTATATCATCCGTGCCATGAACCGTATCCTGCACCACGATGCGCCGTGGGACTTCGGCCTCCATCCAAAAAGCTACACGCTGGCCCATCGCTGGCTGAAAAACCGCAAGCCGAGCGACGTCGGCAACAACATCCTCAAATATCAGCGCATCGACGCGGTCGACCGTGCCAATGCCCGGCGCGAATGGAACCGGCCGGTGCTCTGGCCACTCGTCCTCGGCCTTGCTGTGATTTTGCTGGCGATCGTTCCCGCTCTTGTCGGTTACCGGCGAAGGGAGCGCCTGGCTGCGGTCAGATGAATCTTGCTGCGCGCCAGCAGGCGCTTGATCGCGTTCTGTCCGAGTGCCGGCCGCTCTGGCACGCGCAACCGTTTCGCGAGATTCGCCCTGACTGGTGCCGGCGCTGGCCGGCGCTGACGGCCGACCTGCTGGCGCTCGACGATGGCGAGCAGGCGCGGCTTGCCGACGATGGTGAGGCTGCGGCGGCCCTGATTGCCCGTCATGTCCCCGAGGTGGCGGTGCTGCCTGAACTGGCCGATGTGGCTTTCTGCCGGAAAGGATCCTTCGCGGACCATGACCGCTTCTGGGACCGGGAGATCCCCGGACGCAAGCGGGCGCAGATCGCGGCGTTTGGTGCGACCGTCCAAGGGTCGGGCCTTCCCGTGGTCGACTGGTGCGGCGGCAAGGGGCATCTGGGACGATTGCTGGCCAGGCATTGGAAGGTCTCGGTGACTACGCTGGACAGCGATCCGGCACTGTGTGCGGATGGCAAAGATCTGGCCGCACGCGCCGGCGTCGAGCAGGACTTCGTGCTGGCTGACGTGACCTTGTCCGGTGCCTTCCTGGATCGCAGCCGGCACGCGGTGGCGCTGCATGCCTGTGGCCATCTGCACCGCGCGCTGGTCGTGCGTGCCGCTCCGTGCGGTCTGGCCGCACTGGATGTGGTGCCCTGTTGTTACCATCACGGGATAGAAGGAAACTACCGGACGCTGTCGGGCCCGTTGCTGACCGTTGTCAGTGGCGACGACGCCAGGATGGCGGTGACCGAAACAGTGACCGCGGCGCCCCGCCGGGAGCGTCAGCGCGACCGGGAAATGGCGTGGAAACTCGGATTCGATACGTGGCGCCGGCTGCAGGAAGGCAGCGACGGGTATCGCAGCTTCCGCCCGGTGCCCGCAGCCTGGTCACGCGGCAGCTTCGGCGAATTCATGCAACTGATTGCGCAGCGCGAGAAGGTGGCGGTCCCCGCGGCGAGCGACATGGATGAACTCGAACTCCGTGGCTGGCAGCGCCAGCGCGAGGTCATGCGCCTTTCCATCGTGCGCCACGCCTTCCGACGTCCGCTCGAGGTCTGGCTGGCGCTCGATCTCGCCGTCCGCCTTGAGAACGACGGCTATGCGGTGCAGCTTTGCCGTTTCTGCGAGCGCCGGCTGACGCCGCGCAACCTGCTCATTTCGGCACGCCTGGGCTGAACAGGAAATCGGCCAGATCGGCCGGGCGGTCGGCGATGAAATCGGCGCCCCAGGTGTCCAGCGGACCGCTGTCGCCGAGATATCCGTAGGACACGGCCGCTGTCAGGGTTCCGGCGGCCTGCCCGGCGACGATGTCGCGGCGGTCGTCGCCGACGTACAGCGCGCGCTGTGACGAGCAGCCAAGCAGCATGCAGGCATGCAGGATCGGCAGCGGCGACGGCTTGGCTGCGGCGGTGGTGTCGCCGCTGACCACGCACTGCGTGCGCGGGCTGAGCCCGAGCGCGGCGACCAGCGGATCGGTATAGCGGGCCCGCTTGTTGGTGACGATGCCCCAGGCGAGCCCACGCGCTTCCAGCGTGTCGAGCAGCGCCGGGATTCCGTCGAAGAGTGTCGACAGTTCGCATAGCTGGCCCGCGTAGATTTCCAGAAAGCGGGTCGCGAGACGTTCATAGTCACGATGTCCAGGGTCAATGCCGAATCCTTCACCAAGCAGTCCGCGCACGCCCTGCGATGTGTGGGGGCGCAGGCGGAAGAACGGCTGTTGCGGTCGACCTTCTTCGGAAAGCAGAATATTCACGGCGCCGCACAGGTCTGGCGCGGTGTCCGCCAGCGTGCCGTCGAGATCGAAGAGGACCGCGTCAAACACTACGTGTGGCGCGCACCAGGTAATTCACATCGGTATCGCGACCAAGCGCATAGTGCCGGGTCAGCGGGTTGTAGGTCATGCCGATCAGTTCGTCCGGCTCGAGGCCGGACTGTTTGCACCAACGCGTCAGTTCGGACGGCTTGATGAACTTGGCGAAGTCGTGCGTGCCCTTGGGCAGCATCTGCAGCACGTATTCAGCGCCGATAACAGCCAGCAGATAGGCCTTCGGATTGCGATTGATGGTCGAGAAGAAGACCTGGCCGCCGGGTTTGACCAGGCGGGCGCAGGATTCGACGATGCTTGCCGGATCGGGGACGTGCTCGAGCATTTCCAGGCAAGTCACGGCATCGAAGGCGCCGGGCATCTCCTCGGCCATCTGTTCGGCGGAAATCTTGCGGTAATCGACCTTCTGCCCGCTTTCCAGCAGGTGCAGCCGGGCGACGCCGAGCGGCCTTTCCGAGAGGTCGATGCCGGTGACCTCGGCGCCGCGCACCGCCATCCCCTCGGAGAGCAGGCCGCCGCCGCAGCCGACATCGAGGACGCGCTTGCCGGGCAGGCCAATGGCTCCGTCTATCCAGTCGAGGCGCAGCGGATTGATGTCGTGCAGCGGCTTGAACTCGCTGTTCGGGTCCCACCAGCGATGGGCGAGGTCGCCGAATTTTTCAAGTTCGGCTGGATCGGCGTTGAGCATGGTTCGGCCTGGAGCGTCGGTTTGCAGGATTGAAAAGAAAAAGCCCTGCCGAAGCAGGGCTTTCGTTGAAGCGCGGCGGCTTACTTGGTGCCGATGATCTCGATGTCGGCGCGGCGATCCGGTTGCAGGCACGCGACCAGCTTCTTGTTGGCACCGTTTTCCGGACCCATCTTCTTGCACTTGTCG
>Ga0208938_1001847_pt1 | contig 11769 bp, 9 predicted proteins | sample AD_UKC125_MetaG_FD_184434 | JGI IMG/M metagenome (GOLD analysis project Ga0208938, IMG submission 184434) | Active sludge microbial communities of municipal wastewater-treating anaerobic digesters from USA - AD_UKC125_MetaG (SPAdes) (version 2) | ecosystem: Engineered > Bioreactor > Anaerobic >... | reverse complement strand
TGCCACAACGTCTGGCGCAGTTCGACGTCGACGCCCGCCGTCGGTTCGTCCAGCACGATCACCGGTGGCTTGTGCACCAGCGCCTGCGCCACCAGCACCCGGCGCTTCATGCCCCCGGAGAGCTGGCGCATGTTGGCATCGGCCTTGTCAGCCAGGCCCAGGCTGGTCAGCAGTTCGTCGATCCAGTCGTCGTTGTGCTTGATGCCAAAGTAGCCGGACTGGAAGCGCAAGGCTTCGCGCACATTGAAAAATGGGTCGAACACCAGCTCCTGGGGCACCACGCCGAGCCGGCGCCGGGCCTGCGCGTAGTCCGCCTGCACGTCATGTCCCTGCACGAGCACCCGCCCCCGGGTGGCGCGCGTCAGGCCAGCCAGGATGCTGATGAGGGTGGTCTTGCCCGCGCCATTGGGCCCGAGCAGACCGAAGAATTCGCCCTCTTCGATATCGAAGCTGACGTCATCGAGGGCCTTGAGGGGTTCGCCGGTGCCGCCGCGCCCGGCCGCAAAGGTCTTGGAGACAGACTGAAAGGAGATCGCGGGCATGAGAACCGGGTATTTTACGGGCTGCAGGACCGCCGCGGAGCCGGCATGCCCTGGACCCACGGCAAGGAGAGGTCGCGCACTCAGTCCGAGGCGCCCAGCAGGCCCGCCACACCGTACAGACCCGCCAGTTGGGCCAGCCGCGGGGAGAGCCCATGAACCCGAAACGTCTTGCCGTCGGCCAGACAGACCCGGCGACAGGCCAGCAGCACCGCCAATGCCGAGGAGTCGAACTGCTGCAACGCGGACGCATCCGCCACCACCTCGGCCTGCGTTTGCGCGCGCAACCCCTGCTCCAGCATCGCCAGGCACGCGGTGGCCTGGTTCAGGGTCAGCACCGAAGGCAGAACCAGCATGGCGGGCGCTTCAGTTCTTGCGGGCATTGGCCTTGTTGCGCTCGGCCAGCGTGGCGATCAACCCGTCCATGCCTTTGGCATTGATCTCCTGGGCGAACTGTCCCCGGTAGGTTTCGACCAGCCAGACGCCCATCACGTTCAGGTCATAGATCTTCCATCCCGCACCCTGCCCCGGCGTCTTCTGAACGCGGTAGTCCAGCTGCACGGGTTCGCCCCGGCCGCGAATCTCGGTACGAACGACGACTTCCTTGTCATCCGGCGACGCGCGCAGGGGCTTGAGGGCGACCTCCTGGTCACTGACCTGCGACAGCGCGCCGGCATAGGTACGAACCAGCAGGATCTTGAATTCGTCCTGCAGGCTCTTCTGCTGCTCGGGCGTGGCTTTGCGCCACGCTGGACCTGCCGCCGAGGCCGTCATGCGCAGGAAGTCCACGTTGGGCATGATCTTGCTGTCGACAAGCGCAATGATCTTCGCCAGGTTGCCCGACTGCAGCGACTTGTCGGCCTTGATGGTGTCGAGCACGTCCGTGGACAGGCGCTTGATCCAGACATCCGGTGCCTCGTCAGCGGCGCGGGCCAGCGGCATGGCGGCCAGTGTCAGAACGGCCAGCGCGCTGGCCAGCAGATGTCGGCGATTCATGGGGATTCCTGTGTTGCATGGGACCCGCGGGTGGATGGCCGCGGTTCGGGGTTCAGACGGAGCTGGCGGCGGGCAGACGCAGCGTGGGACGAGTGCTTGACCATTCAGGGCTTCTCCGTTGGCGCATCCGGCTCTGCGGGCGGCTCCTCGTCGAGAGGTGGCGAGCCATCGTAGATGTCATTGCGCCGCTTTTGCAGAAAGAAATCGCGGCTGAACGCATATTTGTCCAGGGCCGACTCATCGAGCATTTCGCCCGCCCGCAGGTAATTGGCGCGCTTGTCCACCGCATTCAAGGCGGCCAGGCTGTTGCGCAGGCTCACGGGATTGACCAGCGTCACCGGGTAGCCAAACGTGTCTGCCGGCGTGGCCAACGCGTCGCGCAGGCTGGACGGCCCGAAGAACGGCAACACCAGATAGGGCCCTGTCGGGATGCCCCAAAGCCCCAGGGTCTGGCCAAAGTCTTCGGTGTGCGACTCCACGCCAATCTCTGTGGCGACGTCAAACACGCCGCCCATCCCCCAGAACGTGTTGACCGTGATCCGGAAATAGGTCTCGACCGCCGCGCGCGGCTTTCCCTGGAGCACGTTGTTGAACAGCGACCAGGCGTCGCCCAGGTTGTTGAAGAAATTGGTGACGCCAGCGCGCACCAGCCGGGGTGTCACTGTCTTGTAGACGATGGCGGTGGGCTTGAACGCCACTTCATCGAAGGTTTCGTTGAACTGAAAAATTCCACGGTTCATCGGCTCCCAGGGATCGCGCGGATTGGCCCCTGGCGCGGTGGCGCAACCCGCCAGGAGCAGCGCGACGGTGCAGACCAGCATCCACAGTCCGGCACGCCGGAAAGTGGGTCGAAAATCTGTCAAGCTCAAGTCCATACTCACTTCTTTTTCCCCACCGCGGGCGCGTTGTTGCCGGCCGGCGCGCTGCCACTTTCAGCCGCCTTGTTGAACAGGAACTGGCCGATCAGGTTTTCAAGAACAACCGCCGATTGCGTCGAACTCAGGCTGTCGCCAGCGGCCAGCACCTTTTCGTCGGCGCCGGCTTCAATGCCGACGTACTGTTCGCCCAACAATCCGCTGGTGAGCACCTTCAGCGAACTGTCCTTCGGAAAGGCGTAGCGGCTCTCCAGCGCCAGCGTGACCTTGGCCTGGAACGACTTGTCATCGAAGGTGATGGACTCCACCCGGCCGACCACGACACCTGCACTCTTGACTGCCGCTTTGGGCTTCAAGCCGCCGATGTTGTCGAATTTGGCGGTCACCTTGTAGTCCGACTGAAAGCTCAGGCTCAGCAGATTCGCCGACTTGAGTGCCAGGAACAGGATGGCCGCCATGCCAACGATGACAAACAAACCCACCCACACATCATTTCTGGAACGCTGCACAGGGCTCTCCCTAGATACTGAACATCATGACGGTCAGGACGAAATCCAGACCAAGTACCGCCAGTGACGACACCACCACGGTGCGCGTGGTGGCTTTCGACACCCCTTCCGGCGTCGGTTGGGCTTCGTAGCCCTGCAACAGGGCAATGAACGTCACGGCAATGCCGAATACAACGCTCTTGATGACGCCGTTGCCGACATCGCTCCAGACATCCACGCCACCCTGCATCTGGCTCCAGAAGGCACCCGTGTCGATGCCGATCAGCAGCACCGCCACCACATAGCCGCCCAGAATGCCCACCGCACTGAACACCGCGGCCAGCAGGGGCATGGCGATCACGCCGCCCCAGAACCGGGGCGCGAGGATGCGTCGCACCGGGTCCACCGCCATCATCTCCATGGCGGAGAGCTGCTCACCCGCGCGCATCAAACCGATCTCTGCGGTCAGCGAGGCGCCCGCGCGCCCGGCAAACAGCAGCGCCGTGATCACCGGCCCCAGCTCGCGCACCAGGCTCAGCGCCACCAGCAGCCCGACCGCCTCGGAAGATCCGTAGCGCTGCAGCGTGTAGTAGCCCTGCAGGCCCAGCACGAAGCCCACGAACAGGCCCGACACCGAAATAATGGCCAGCGAATAATTGCCCAGGAAAAAGACTTGGTCACGCACCAGACCGAAACGCCGGGCGCATGCGCCGCCCAGCAGGAACAGGCGCAGCAGCAGCCGGGCGCCATAGCCCCAGGCCGCCAGCAACTGGCGGGTGGCAAAGCCCAGGTCCGCAGGCTGGTACCAGCTCATGGGGCCGTCGCTCCGAAGTCCTGTGCCACGGGCACCGCCGGGTAGTGAAACCGCACCGGGCCGTCGCTCTGGCCGTTGACGAACTGAACCACCAGCGGATCGGTGGAGTTGCGCACCTCGTCGGGTGTGCCCTGCGCCGCGATGCGGCCGTTGGCCAGGATGATGACCTGGTCCGAAATGCGAAAGGTCTCCGGAATCTCATGGGACACCACCAGACTGGTGATGCCCAGGGTGTCATTGAGATCACGAATCAAGCGGGCCGCCGTGCCCAACGCAATCGGATCGAGCCCCGAAAAGGGCTCGTCGTACAGGATCAGGTCCGGATCCAGCGCAATGGCCCGTGCCAGCGCCACGCGCCGGTTCATGCCACCCGACAGCTCAGAGGGCATGAGGTCACGCGCGCCGCGCAGGCCGACGGCATCGAGCTTCATCAGGACAATGTCTCGGATCAGGGCCTCCGGCAGGTCGGTGTGCTCGCGCAACGGAAACGCCACGTTCTCGAACACGTCCAGGTCGGTGAACAGCGCACCGAACTGGAACAGCATGCCCATGCGACGCCGCACCGCGTACAGCTCGGTCGGGCCCATGACCGTGACGTCCTGCCCGTCAAACAGCAACTGGCCTTTCTGGGCGCGATACTGCCCGCCAATCAGGCGCAGGGTCGTGGTCTTGCCGCCGCCCGAGGCACCCAGCAGCGACGTGACCTTGCCACGCTGCAAGGTCAGCGAGATGTTGTCGAGGATGACCCGCTCCCCGTACCCGAAGGTCAGGTCGCGCAATTCAACCAGGGCGTCGTTGGATGTGGGCGTCATGAATGCAAAGCCGGACGGTGCCCGGCTTTTTGCATGATACGGGAATCAGGTAAACCCTGACGCCCGCTGGTTCGCGTGCACGCGGCTCAGCGCGGCAGGTCGCTGGCGCCCATCAGGAACTCGTCCACCGCGCGGGCAGCCTGACGACCTTCGCGGATCGCCCACACCACCAGCGACTGGCCACGGCGCATGTCGCCAGCGGCGAACACCTTGGCCACATTCGTGGCGTAGCCGTCAATGAAGTCAGTGGTCGCCTTCGCGTTGCCCCGGGCATCCTTTTCGATGCCGAAGCCCTCCAGGATTGAGGCCACCGGGTTTACGAAGCCCATGGCCAGCAACACGAGGTCGGCCTTGTATTCCTTCTCGGTGCCGGGGATTTCCACCAGCTTGCCGTCCTTGAACTCGACGTGCACGGTCTTCAGACCCGTCACCTTGCCGTTCTTGCCGGCAAATTCCTTCGTCGAGATGGCGAATTCGCGCACGCAGCCTTCGTCATGGCTGGAGCTGGTGCGTAGCTTGAGCGGCCAGTAGGGCCAGGTCAGCGGCCGGTTTTCTTCGACCGGTGGCTCCGGCATCACCTCGAACTGGGTGACACTGGCCGCGCCGTGGCGGTTGCTGGTGCCCACGCAATCCGAGCCGGTGTCCCCGCCGCCGATGACGATGACGTGCTTGCCATCGGCCCGCAGCTGGCCTTTGAGCTTGTCGCCGGCGTTGACCTTGTTCTGCTGCGGCAGAAATTCCATTGCAAAGTGGATGCCGTCCAGATCGCGCCCGGGCACCGGCAGGTCGCGCGATTGCTCGGAGCCGCCGGTCAGCAGGATGGCGTCGAACTCTTTTTGCAGCTGCGCCGGGCTGATGGTTTCCTTCGCCCAGTTCGTGACCTTGCTGCCCTCTGGCATCGCACCGACGAGCACGCCGGTGCGAACCGTCACGCCCTCGGCTTCGAGCTGTTTGACGCGGCGGTCAATGTGCGACTTCTCCATTTTGAAGTCGGGAATGCCGTAGCGCAGCAGGCCCCCGACGCGGTCGTTCTTCTCGAACAGGGTCACGTCGTGGCCCGCACGCGCCAGTTGCTGCGCCGCCGCCAGGCCGGCCGGGCCGGAGCCCACCACCGCCACCTTCTTGCCGGTTTTCACCTTGGCGGGCATCGGCTTGACCCAACCTTCGGCCCAGGCCTTGTCGATGATGGCGTGCTCGATCGACTTGATGCCCACGGCGTCGTTGTTGACGTTGAGCACGCAGGCCGCCTCGCAGGGTGCGGGGCAGATACGGCCCGTGAACTCGGGGAAGTTGTTGGTGCTGTGCAGCACCTCGATCGCGTTTTTCCAGTCGCCGCGGTACACCAGATCGTTGAAGTCCGGAATGATGTTGTTGACCGGGCATCCGTTGTTGCAGAACGGGGTGCCGCAGTCCATGCAGCGCGCCGCCTGCGTCTTGGACTGGCCACCATCCAGGCCGACGACGAACTCCTTGTAGTGCTTCAGACGCTCGGCGACGGGCTTGTAGCCCTCCTCGATGCGCTCATATTCCATGAAGCCAGTGACTTTTCCCATGATTCGCTACCTTTGTGCTGAGCTGTGCCGTGCCTTATTTGGCGGCAACCGCTTCCTTTTTGGAAGCAGACTTTGACGATTCCACGCTGGCTTTTGCCATTTTCTTGGCATAAATCTCGCCCAGGGCCCGTTTGTACTCGTTGGGGAACACCTTGACGAACTTCGCGCGCGATTCGCTCCAGTTGTCGAGCAGTTCGCGGGCGCGGCGGCTGCCGGTCCAGCGCAGGTGGTCTTCCAGCAGCTTTTTCAGCCGGGCTTCGTCGGTCTGGTCCTGATGCCAGACCGCGCGGTCCACCGTGGCCTCCTGCTCGGCCGAGGTCAACACCTTGTCGAGCGAAACCATGGCCGTGTTGCAGCGCCGGGCAAACTGGCCGTCTTCGTCGTATACATAGGCCACACCGCCGCTCATGCCGGCGGCGAAGTTGCGCCCCGTCTTGCCGAGCACGGCGACGGTGCCGCCGGTCATGTATTCACAGCCGTGGTCGCCGGTGCCTTCCACCACCGCGGTGGCGCCCGAGAGGCGCACCGCAAAACGCTCGCCGGCCACGCCGCTGAAATAGGCTTCACCGGTGGTGGCACCGTACATCACGGTGTTGCCGACGATGATGTTCTGGGTGGCGCCGCCGCGGAAATCCAGGCTGGGGCGAACCACCACGCGGCCGCCCGAAAGGCCCTTGCCGGTGTAGTCGTTGGCCTCGCCGATCAGGTACAGCGTGATGCCCGCCGCCAGGAAGGCGCCAAAGGACTGGCCGCCGGTGCCCTCCAGCTGGATGCGGATGGTGTCGTCCGGCAGGCCTTCCGGATGCACCTGGGTCAGCGCCCCGGACAGCATCGCGCCCACCGAGCGGTTCACGTTGCGGGCCACTTCCATGAACTGCACCTTCTCGCCCTTGTCGATGGCGGCGCGGGACTTTGCGATCAGCACGTTGTCGAGCGACTTCTCCAGGCCGTGGTCTTGCGAGTCGACATGGAAGCGCGGCACATCGGCCGGCACCTGCGGTTGGGCCAGCAGGCGGCTGAAATCCAGGCCACTGGCTTTCCAGTGCTCCAGGCCCTTCTTCATGTCGAGCAGGTCGGCGCGGCCGATCAGCTCGTCGAAGGTGCGGATGCCCAGCTGCGCCATGATCTGGCGCACTTCCTCGGCGACAAAGAAGAAGTAGTTGACGACGTGCTCGGGCTTGCCGGAGAACTTCTGGCGCAGCACCGGGTCCTGCGTGGCCACGCCCACCGGGCAGGTGTTCAGGTGGCACTTGCGCATCATGATGCAGCCTTCCACCACCAGCGGCGCGGTGGCAAAGCCGAATTCATCGGCGCCCAGCAGCGCGCCGATGGCCACGTCGCGGCCGGTCTTCATCTGGCCGTCGGCCTGCACGCGCACGCGCCCACGCAGTCGGTTCAGTACCAGCGTCTGCTGGGTTTCAGCCAGACCGATTTCCCAGGGGCTGCCGCAATGCTTGATGGACGACCAGGGCGAGGCGCCGGTGCCGCCATCGTGCCCGGCAATCACGATGTGGTCGCTCTTGCACTTGGCCACGCCGGCGGCAATGGTGCCGACGCCGATTTCCGACACCAGCTTGACGCTGATGGAACTGTGCGGCGCCACATTCTTCAGGTCGTGGATCAGCTGGGCCAGGTCTTCGATCGAATAGATGTCGTGGTGCGGCGGCGGCGAAATCAGGCCGACGCCGGGCACCGAGTGGCGCAGCTTGCCGATGTAGTCGGACACCTTGCCGCCCGGCAGCTGGCCGCCTTCGCCGGGCTTGGCGCCCTGGGCCATCTTGATCTGGATCTGGTCGGAACTGGCCAGGTATTCGGCGGTCACGCCGAACCGGCCAGAGGCCACCTGCTTGATGCGCGAACGCAGCGAATCGCCAGCCTGCAGCGGCAGATCAACCTCCACGTTTTCCGCGCCGATCACGCTCTTGAGGCTGTCGCCCAGCTTGATCGGGATGCCTTTAAGCTCGTTGCGGTAGCGCGCGGCATCCTCGCCGCCTTCGCCGGTGTTGCTCTTGCCGCCGATGCGGTTCATGGCCACGGCCAGCGTGGCGTGGGCCTCGGTGGAGATGGACCCCAGCGACATGGCGCCGGTGGCAAAACGCTTGACGATGTCCTTGGCCGGCTCGACGTCCTCGACGGGAATCGCCTTGGACGGATCGATCTTGAACTCGAAGAGGCCGCGCAGGGTCATGTGGCGCTTGCTCTGGTCGTTGATGATCTGGGCGTATTCCTTGTAGGTGTTCCAGTTGTTGGCGCGGGTGCTGTGCTGCAACTTGGCAATCGCATCCGGGCTCCACATGTGCTCTTCGCCCCGGGCGCGCCAGGCGTACTCGCCACCGGCATCCAGCATGCCGGCCAGCACCGGGTCGTCGCCGAAAGCCGCCTTGTGCATGCGGATAGCCTCTTCGGCGATCTCGAACACGCCGATGCCTTCCACGCGGCTGGCGGTACCGGTGAAGTACTTGGCCACCGTCTCGCTGTTGATGCCGATGGCCTCGAACAGCTGCGCGCCGCAATAGCTCATGTAGGTGCTCACGCCCATCTTGGACATGATCTTCGACAGGCCCTTGCCGACGGCCTTGACGTAGTTGTAGATGGCTTTTTCAGCCGACAGGTCGCCGGTCAGGTCCTTGTGGATGGCCGCCAGGGTTTCCATCGCCAGGTAGGGATGCACCGCCTCGGCGCCGTAACCGGCCAGTACGCCAAAGTGATGCACCTCGCGTGCGGTGCCGGTCTCCACCACCAGTCCGGCCGTGGTTCGCAGGCCCACGCGCACCAGATGCTGATGGATGGCCGACAGGGCCAGCAGCGCCGGGATCGCCACCTGGGTGGCACTGACCGCGCGGTCGCTGATGATCAGGATGTTCTTGCCGCCCCGGATCGCATCGACGGCCTCGGCGCACAGCGAGGCCAGCTTGGCCTCCACGCCCTGCTGGCCCCAGGCCAGCGGGTAGGTGATGTCGAGCGTGACGCTGCGGAATTTGCCCTGGGTGTGCTGCTCGATGTCGCGCAGCTTGGCCATGTCGGCGAAGTCCAGCACGGGCTGGCTCACCTCCAGGCGCATGGGGGGATTCACCTGGTTGATGTCCAGCAGATTGGGCTTCGGGCCGATGAAGGACACCAGGGACATGACGATGGCTTCGCGGATCGGGTCGATCGGCGGGTTCGTCACCTGGGCAAACAACTGCTTGAAGTAGTTGTACAGCGGCTTGCTGCGGTCGCTCAGCACGGCCAGCGGGCTGTCATTGCCCATGGAGCCGATGGCTTCCTCGCCGGCCTGTGCCATGGGCGCCAGCAGGAACTTGATGTCTTCCTGCGTGGTGCCGAAGGCCTGCTGGCGGTCCAGAAGGGATGCGGCGCTGGCCGGCACCTCGGGCACTGCCGAACCCTGCACATCGTCCAGGCGGATGCGCAGGTTCTCGATCCACTGCTTGTAGGGCTTGCTGTTGGCCAGGTTGGCTTTCAGCTCCTCGTCGTCGATCATCCGACCCTGTTCGAGGTCGATCAGGAACATCTTGCCGGGTTGCAGGCGCCACTTGCGCACGATCTTGGCTTCCGGGATCGGCAACACGCCCGCTTCCGAGCCCATGATCACAAGGTCGTCATCGGTGATGCAGTAGCGCGCCGGGCGCAGGCCGTTGCGGTCCAGCGTGGCGCCGATCTGGCGGCCGTCGGTGAACACGATCGAGGCCGGGCCGTCCCACGGCTCCAGCATGGCCGCGTGGTATTCATAGAAGGCCTTGCGGCGCTCGTCCATGGTGGTGTGCTGCTCCCAGGGCTCGGGAATCATCATCATCACGGCCTGGCTGATGGGGTAGCCGGCCATGGTCAGCAGTTCGAGGCAGTTGTCGAAGGTGGCCGTGTCGGACTGGTCGGCAAAGCTGATGGGGTACAGCTTCTTCAGGTCCGCCCCCAGCACCGGCGAGGACATCACGCCTTCGCGCGCCTTCATCCAGTTGTAGTTGCCCTTGACGGTGTTGATCTCGCCGTTGTGCGCCACGTAGCGGTACGGGTGCGCCAGCGGCCATTCGGGGAAGGTGTTGGTGGAGAAGCGCTGGTGCACCAGGCCCAGCGCCGAGACGCAGCGCGGATCCTGCAGGTCGAGGTAATAGGTGCCGACCTGGTCGGCCAGCAGCAGCCCCTTGTAGATCACCGTGCGGCTGGACATGCTGGGCACGTAATACTCTTTGCTGTGCTTCAGGCCCAGGTTCTGGATGGCGGCGCTGGCGGTCTTGCGGATCACGTACAGCTTGCGCTCCAGCGCGTCCTGCACGATGACGTCGTTGCCTCGGCCGATGAAGACCTGGCGCAGCACCGGCTCCTTCTTCCGCACGGTGGGCGACATCGGCATCTCGCGGTTGACCGGCACGTCACGCCAGCCCAGCAGGACCTGGCCTTCGGCCTTGATCGCGCGCTCCATCTCCTGCTCACAGGCCAGGCGGCTGGCGTGCTCCTTGGGCAGGAAGATCATGCCGACGCCATATTCGCCCGGCGGCGGCAAGGTCACGCCCTGCTTGGCCATTTCTTCACGGTACAGCGAGTCCGGCAGCTGGATCAGGATGCCGGCGCCGTCGCCCATGAGCTTGTCGGCACCGACCGCCCCCCGGTGGTCCAGGTTTTCAAGAATCTTCAGGCCCTGTTGCACGATGGCGTGCGACTTCTCGCCCTTGATGTGCGCCACAAAGCCGACGCCGCAGGCATCGTGCTCGTGGGCCGGGTCGTACAGACCGGAAGTATGCAGTTCGGTTTTTTCGGCTGCCGTCGTCATGGCGCACTCCTAAATTTCACAGGGACACGGAGCATACCGCACTGCAACAACGATGCCAAGGAAATTAATTGGGGTCAGATTCCAATTAAATTAACATCAGAAATTCCAAGAATTAATTGGGGACGCATTAAAAATGAGAGCATCTGATGACCATTTCACGATGGGATATGGCCTCTTTCATTCCTTTTTTGATGCAAAGGAGGGCCCTGACACCGGCCGGCCGGCCCGCGCCTGGGTCAACCGGCGTTCGGTGCGCTTTTGCAGATCCGCCACGAAATCGGGCTCACCGAGCGCCCAGCCACTGAGGGCCGATCGCGTCAGCGCCGTTTGCTGCGCCACCGTGATGCCCGCATGCACCAAATCGGCGTATGCCGCCTCACGGGCGAAAGGCGTGTTGCCCAGTTCCCAGAACAGCGGGTGCGGCGTGACCAGTTTGTCCACCCTGCGCCCGATGTAGTGCGCATGGCTGGACCAGGGGTAGTCGTCCGCCTGGGCCACCAGACCGGCACGCACCGGGTTCAGGTCGATGTAGACCATGCAGGCGAGCAGGTAGCGGTCGGACTGGATCAGCGTGGAGCGGTAGCGCCCCTCCCACAGCGTGCCCGTGCGGCCCTGGGCGTTGTTGAAAGTGCGCACATAGCTGCGCCCCACCGCCTGCATCATCTGGGGCAGGCCGTCCGCCGTCTGCGGTGTGGCCAGCAGGTGGAAATGGTTGCTCATCAACACATAGGCATGAACCGCGACGCCGAATTTCTGCGCGTTGTCACGCAGCAGGTCGAGCAGCACCTGGTAGTCCGCGGTGGACGCGAAAATCGCCTGCCGGTTGTTGCCGCGCTGAATGACGTGGTGCGGGTAGCCGGGGAGCGTCAAACGTGGGAGACGGGCCATGAGGGAGATGCTGAGTGTGGTTTTGCATCATGATAATGG
>Ga0208938_1001843_pt1 | contig 11793 bp, 10 predicted proteins | sample AD_UKC125_MetaG_FD_184434 | JGI IMG/M metagenome (GOLD analysis project Ga0208938, IMG submission 184434) | Active sludge microbial communities of municipal wastewater-treating anaerobic digesters from USA - AD_UKC125_MetaG (SPAdes) (version 2) | ecosystem: Engineered > Bioreactor > Anaerobic >... | reverse complement strand
AGTTCTTTGATGCCCTGTCCGGTGAGCGCGGAGACCTCCATGCTGCCCGGGATATCGCGGCGGATCAGCGCCAGCGTGTCCGGGTCGGCGATGTCCGCCTTGTTCACGACCACCAACTCGGCGCCATCGCTGCCACGGCTGTCATGCATGGCCTCTCGCACGGCCTGCAGTTGACCGAAGGGATCCGGATCAGTGCCGTCGATGACAATGAGCAGCAGGTCGGCAGCCTCGACCTCCTCCAATGTGGACTTGAACGCCTCCACCAGGGAGTGCGGCAGATGCCGGACGAAGCCGACCGTATCCGTGATCGTGAAATGCCGGCCCGAGGGCGTCCGGCCCCGCCGTACAGTCGGGTCGAGGGTCGCGAACAGGGCATCATCGACCAGCAGGCCGGCACCGGTGAGCCGGTTCAGCAGGCTGGACTTACCGGCGTTCGTATAGCCGGCGAGCACCACCGAGGGCTCGTCGGAGTTGCGCCGGCGGGCGGCCTTGCTGGCGCGTACCCGGTCCAAGCCGCGTAGTTGCCGGCGCAGCCTGGTCATCTGGGAGCGGATGCGGCGGCGATCGATCTCGATCTTCGTCTCACCCGGTCCGCCCCGGACGCCGATGCCACCCACCTGCTGGCTCAGGGACTCACCCCAACCGCGCAGCCTGGGCAACATGTATTCCATCTGGGCCAGAGCCACCTGCGCCTTGCCCTCCTTGCTGCGCGCATGCTGGGCGAAGATATCGAGAATCAGCCAGGTGCGATCCACTACCTTGACCTTCACGACGGCCTCAAGTTTGCGCAACTGCCCGGGCGTCAGCTCACCGTCGCAAATGACGGTGTCGGCACCCGTGCTGGCCACGATCTCGCGCAGTTCTTTGGCCTTACCCGAGCCCACATAGGTCGCCGGGTCGGGAACATGGCGGCGCTGCACGACCCCTTCCAGAACAAGTGCACCGGCGGTCTCGGCCAGCCTGGCCAGTTCCTGCAACGAGCGATCGGCGTCCTGCGCGCTGCCCTCGGTCCACACCCCCACGAGTACCACCTGCTCCAGGCGGATCTGGCGGTACTCGACCTCGCTGATGTCCTCGAGTTCGGTGGACAGCCCCGGCACCCGGCGCAGCGCCTCGCGGTCGGCCAGTTGGTCTTCGATCCGAATGTCGGTCACGCAAACATCTCCGTTAACTCGTGGCTCAATTCCCCGTCGGCCACCAGGACCGCGGGTCCGATCAGGACCAGCGATCCTGAGGGCGTGCGTTGGACCCAACACGTTCCGCCCGGCACATCCACCCGTACCCGTGCTGGGCCGACCACTCCGGCTGCGGCCCAGACCTGATCGGCGACCGCGCAGATGCCGGTCCCGCACGACAAGGTCTCGCCCACCCCACGCTCGTGCACGCGCATCCGGGCGTGCTCACCGGGGCTGGCCACCACGACGAACTCCACGTTCTGACCCGCAGGGAAGATCTCGGAGGCGACCTGCGGCGCCACCTCTAGGTTCAGATCGAGATCGTCCACAAAGACGACCGCATGCGGGTTGGGCATGAACACCGCCTGAGCGGGCCACCTGCGCTCGCCTACGCGCACAGTGACTTGTCCGCCGTCATGGCGCGGTGCTCCCATGTCAATGTGCACCAAATGGTCATCAAAGGCCACCTGCCGCACCCCGCCGCGGGTGCCGATCTCAAACTCGCTGGCGTCGATGAGGCCGTGCTGGCGCAGATACGCTGCGAACACCCGGGCTCCATTGCCGCACATCTCACCGATGGATCCATCGGCGTTGTGGTAGTCCATGAACCAGCGCCCGTCCTGCGGCACGACCCGGATCAGGCCGTCGCCGCCGATGCCGAACCGCCGGTCGCACACAGCCTGCACCGCCTGTGCCGTTACCGTGATCTGGTCGTCAGGATCGGGCAGCAGCACGAAGTCATTGCCGGTGCCATGCCCTTTCGTGAACGGCAGTCGGGTACTCATACCTCTAGAGTGCCAAGAATCTGATCGACCTGCGCAGGCGTTTGCGCCCAGCGGACACGGGGGTCACGCCGGAACCACTTGCGCTGCTTGCGTGCCAACTGCCGGGTGGCCGTGATGGTCCTCTCCCGAGCGGTCTGCGGGTCCTCGAGAATCTGGCGATAGCCGACCGCGAGTCGAGCCGTACGGCTCATGTGCGGTCCGAGTCGCTGCACCTCGTCGACCAGGCCCTGTTGCCACATGAGGTGAACCCGCGCCTCGATGGCGCTATCCACTGCCGCCACTCCGGGGTCGAACCCGATCCGCAGCGACGGCAGCCACGCCGTCGGTTGACCCAGGGACGCGGTGAACGGTTGTCCCGTGAGCTCGTTGACCTCCAGCGCGCGCACGATGCGCCGACCGTTGGCGGGCTGGATCTCGCCCGCGGCCACAGGGTCGACAGCCGCGAGCCGCGCGTGCAACGCACGTGACCCCACGTCGGCCAGTTCCTGCTCCAGTCGCGCCCGGACCGTTCGGTCCGTCGCCGGGAACTGCAGGTCATCCAGGGCGGCCTGGACATACAGCCCAGAGCCGCCCGCCAACACCACGGGCACCCCGCGGCCGAGCACCTCGCGCACAGCGGTGCGGGCCAGATGCTGGTAGGTAGCCACGTCCACCTCGGCACTGACATCGTGGGTGTCGATGACGTGATGTGCTATTGCGGCCCGGTCAGCCCCACTGGGCTTGGCGGTCCCGATGTCCATGCCGCGGTACAGGCAGAAGGCATCACCATTGACGATCTCCGCACCCACGCGGTGCGCGATGCTCATCGCCACCGCCGACTTACCGGCGGCCGTGGGCCCCACGATGGCGATCAGGGCTGCGTTCGACACTCCTCGATTGTCCTCCCTATCCTGGGCTGGGGTTCCGCCAGCACCTAGGAGAAGCGATGGGCGCGTTCGAGGACATCAGCAAACAGGCCAGCGACATCGTGGACAAGGTCAAGACCGGCGTCGGTGGTCTTGTCGATGGGTCCGGGGACAAGATCGCCGAAGTGGTGGACAAGGTCACTGATGCGATCGACGAGGGCACCGGAGGGTCAGCATCGGCCGTCACGGCCACCGTGGACAGTGCCGTTTCGGGCGCCTTGGACAAGGCAGTGGCGGCGGGCAATCAGATGTCCAGCGCGGCGACGGACGCCGTGAACGCAGCCAAGGCCGCCGTTCCCAAGCCCAAGGAATCGTCCTGACCAGCGCGCGGGTGGCCTTCCTGCCCACCCCTCCCCTGCTGATACCGGAGATCGCAGCGGGCGCGGCCCACGACTTGGACGATGTGCGTGTGGCGGCCCGGGCGGCTGTGGACTGGGCCTGTGCTGGCTCGAACGTGGCCGCTGGGCTGCCGGAGCCCCCCGTGGGCGACGAGACCTGGTCGCTGGCTGGCTTCGGTGTCAGGATCGGGCACGGAAAGCGAGTTGGTCTGGCCGAAGGAATGGCACGGTGGCTGCTGGCCGGCCGGCCGGCCGAGATGGTTGGTCCGGGCGGCTCACTGGGTGCTTATGACGCAGTGCTGGTGATGGGTGACGCCAGTTCGTCTCGTACGGATAAGGCACCCGGGCACACCAATCCGGCCGCTATCCCCTTCGACGACGCCGTGCTGGCTGCTCTGCGGCATGGCGATGCACGGGCCCTGGCAGAAACGGACCTGGAACTGGCGACTCAGGTCGGCGCTGCCGGTGCGCCAGCCTGGGTCTCGCTGGCCGAGCAAGTGGCGCAGGTGCAGTCGGCTTCGGTCGATGTGGCGACGGCTCCCTTCGGCGTTCTGTACGTCGTCGCTAGATGGACCGTACGGTGGGCAGACCCAGCATGACCTGATCCGTGGCCGGCGTTGGGTCACGGTGCTGGGCATCCCCACCAGACGTGGTGGTGACCTCGATCGCTTCGGAGTCAGCGACCAGGTGGTGCGGCGCGGCGTAGGTGACCCGGGTGGACACGAGGTCGCCTGGCCGCGCGCGGTCGTCGATATCGAGGAAGTGGACCAGGCGGCCGTCGCGGGCGCGGCCGGTCTTGCGGTGGGTGGCCTGGTCCTTACGGCCCTCACCGACGCTGGTCAATACCTCGACTTCCTGACCCACAAGCCGCTTGTTCTCCTCCCATGCGATGTCGTCCACGAGCGTCACCAGTCGCTCGTAGCGCTCTTGAACCACGGCCTTGGGGACCTGATCCGGATAGGTTGCGGCGGGGGTCCCGGGGCGTGGCGAGTACTGGAAGGTGAACGCGCCAGCAAACCGCGCTCGCCGGACAACTTCCAGGGTGTCCTGGAAGTCCTGTTCAGTCTCCCCTGGGAACCCCACGATGATGTCGGTGGTGATTGCCGCATCGGGCATGGCCGTGCGCACGCGGTCCAGGATGCCGAGGAATCGCTGCCCACGGTAACTGCGCCGCATCCGCTTGAGCACGTCATCGCTGCCCGACTGCAGCGGCATGTGCAACTGGTGCATGACATTGGGCGTCTGCGCCATGGCCTCGATGACATCGTCGGTGAAATCGCGGGGGTGCGGGCTGGTGAAGCGGACCCGGTGTAGGCCGTCGATGTCCCCGCAGGCGCGCAGCAGGTCCGCGAACCCGTGCCGCCCGCCGTACCGATAGGCGTTCACGTTCTGCCCCAACAGGGTGACCTCGATCACCCCGTCATCAACGAGTGCCTGGACTTCAGACAGAATCTCGTGCGGGGAGCGGTCCTCCTCCTTGCCGCGCAACGACGGGACGATGCAGAACGTGCACGTGTTGTTACACCCGACGCTGATCGCAACCCATCCGCTGAATGCCGACTCCCGGCGGGTCGGCAGATTCGACGGGAACTCGTCGAGCTGCTGCAGGATCTCCACCTGAGCCTCATGACGCACCCGGGCACGGTCCAGCAGATCTGGCAGCGACCCGAGGTTGTGCGTGCCGAAGACCACATCAACCCACGGCGCCTTGTCCACGATGAGGGACTTGTCCTTCTGCGCCAGACAGCCGCCGACGGCGATCTGCAGATCGGGATTGGCCACCTTCAGGGGACGCAGATGGCCGAGGTTGCCGTACAGGCGGTTGTCCGCATTCTCCCGGACCGCGCAGGTGTTGAACACGATCAGATCCGGGGTCTGCCCCTCTGACACCTGGGTGTAGCCGGACTCCTCGAGCAGACCGGAAAGCCGCTCGGAGTCATGGACGTTCATCTGACAGCCGTACGTACGGACTTGGTAGGTGCGCGACATGGTCCTTCCAGGGTACGACTCAACTCGCGTCGGCAACCTCGTCGACTGCCATCCGCACGGCCTTCCGAGCGGTATCCCCGCTGTGTCCCCGCCGCATCAAGAAGGCCAGTAGCCTCCGCTCATCCTTATACGACAACGGCAGGGGGCAGCGGGCGACGCGACCCCTGACGCTGACCACGGCAGCGGCGAGGCTGTCCTCCGGTTCGACATCGGCCAAGGCCTCCTCGATCAGGGCGTCCGGCACGTGGTGGCGTCGCAGCTCCTGACGCAGCGCGGTGGCTCCCAGCCCCCGTGACCGCATGCGCGACTCAACCCACAACCGGGCGTAGGCCCGATCGTCGAGTAGCCCCACAGTCACGAACCGAACGACAAGCTCAGAAGCGACATCCTCGGGGATACCGCGCTGACACAGCGCCCCGTACAACTCCGCCTCCGTACGGGGCTTGGCCTCGAGTAAGCGCAGTGCGATCAGCCGACCGACCTCTCGCGGATCGGACTCGGTCACAGGTTCAGCGGCCCCGGCTCCGGCAGACCACTGAGGTCCACAATGTCGTCATCGGCTGGTGCGTCCATCCGAGCGCCGATCCCCAGCTTGTCCTTGAGCCGCTTCTCGAGCTCGTCGGCCAGATCGGGATTGTCCCGCAGGAACGCCCGGGCGTTCTCCTTTCCCTGACCGAGCTGATCGCCCTCGTAGGTGTACCAAGCTCCGGACTTGCGGACCATCCCCTGCTCGACGCCCATGTCGATCAGGCCGCCCTCGCGGGAGATGCCGATCCCGTAGAGAATGTCGAACTCGGCCTGCTTGAACGGCGGTGCGACCTTGTTCTTGACGACCTTGACGCGAGTGCGGTTACCCACAGGCTCGGTGCCGTCCTTGAGCGTCTCGATGCGCCGCACATCAAGGCGGATCGAGGAGTAGAACTTCAGGGCTCGGCCACCGGTGGTGGTCTCCGGAGACCCGAACATCACACCGATCTTCTCCCGCAGCTGATTGATGAAGATCGCCGTGGTCCCGGTGTTCTTCAACGCCCCGGTCATCTTGCGCAGGGCCTGACTCATCAGCCGCGCCTGCAGCCCCACGTGGCTGTCGCCCATCTCCCCCTCGATCTCAGCACGGGGCACCAGCGCAGCAACAGAGTCGATGACGATGATGTCGATCGCGCTGGAACGGACCAACATGTCCGCGATCTCCAGCGCCTGCTCCCCGGTATCCGGCTGGCTGACGAGCAGAGCGTCGATGTCGACCCCGAGTTTGCCCGCGTACTCCGGGTCAAGAGCATGCTCCGCGTCGATGAAGGCAGCGATGCCGCCGGCTTTCTGTGCGCTCGCAATCGCGTGCAGGGCCACCGTGGTCTTGCCGGAGGACTCCGGGCCGTAGATCTCGACGACCCGACCTCGCGGCAGACCGCCGATGCCCAGCGCCAGATCCAGCGCCACCGACCCGGTCGGGATCACCTCGATCGGCGCGCGTCCCTCATCGCCGAGGCGCATGACTGAGCCCTTGCCGAACTGCTTGTCGATATTGGCCAGTGCCTGGTCGAGGGCCTTGCCCTTGTCCATCTTTCGCGGGTCCTGTGCAGCCATCTCGCGGTGTCCTTCCATGGGGATGAGTCGTTACGTGTCGACGCTAACCGTCAGGTACGACATCCTCGTTTGTGCGCCGGATCTGTGGACAACACGTTACCGAACGGATGTTCGACGCGGTAGTAGCGACACGCCAGACTCCTGCACGTCGCTGCGGCTACCGGAACCGGGGCGGGAGATGCAGGTTGGCCACCACGGCGCGCCACACGGCCTTCGCATCCTCGCCGTCGCGCAGCGCCTGATCGACGGTCCTGCCCCCGAGTTCGGCGAGCACGTGATCCTGCGCCCACGAGGTGTAGTAGCCGGCTCCAAGCACCTGCTCCATCCGCTCCCAGAAGTCGGTCAAACGCACCGGGCAAGTGTTACACGCCCATCGGCGCCGCAGCGCATGTCGTACCTGCCTTGCACAATGGTCACCGTGGACCTCGACCTGCACCCCGGGATGCGCGCGGCGACGCGGCAGTGGTTCCGGCAGGCATTCGCAGCACCGACGGCGGTGCAGTCCCAGGCTTGGGAGGCGATTGCCACTGGCAGCGACACGCTGGTCGTGTCCCCGACCGGGTCGGGCAAAACGCTCGCGGCATTCCTGTGGGCCCTCGATGGCCTGTTCACCGAGCCCGGACAGGGCTGTCAGGTCCTCTACATCTCTCCGCTGCGCGCGCTGGCCACCGACGTCGAACGCAACCTGCGGGCACCTCTGATCGGGATCGAACAGGTGGCCTTGCGCCTCGGCGAGCAGCCTCAGAGCATCACAACCGCTATCCGTACCTCCGACACGCCGGCGGCCGAACGGCAGCGGATGGCGCGCAAACCTCCCGACATCCTGATCACCACCCCGGAATCTTTGTTCCTGCTGCTGACCTCGCAGGCCGGCCAGTTCCTCAAGGATGTCCGCACCGTGATCATCGATGAGATCCACTCCGTGGCCGGGAGCAAGCGGGGCAGCCATCTGAGTCTGTCCCTGCAGCGCCTGGACCATCTGACGCAACGGCCCGCGCAACGTATCGGGCTGTCAGCGACCGTGACCCCCGTCCAGACCGTTGCTGAGTTCTTGCACGCTGGCAGTGATGTGCGGATCGTCCAACCTGAGCTGGACAAACCGATCGAGCTGAGCCTAACCGTCCCGCTGGCTGACATGACGGCCTTCGACGAACCCGCGGACGGCCAGCCGCGGCGGGCATCCATCTGGCCAGCCGTCGAGTCCTCCATCCTGAGCCTGATCGAGGAGCACACGTCCACGATCGTGTTCACCAACTCCCGGCGCGTCTGCGAGAGGTTGTCGAGCCGGCTGAACGAACTTGCCGCCGACGAGTCCCCGGACGAATCGGTGCCCGCCCAACTGATGGCGCAGGCCGGCGTCGCCCGCGGCACCGCCGAGGTGGTGGCCCGCGCCCACCATGGCAGCGTCAGCAAGTCCGAGCGCGCCATCATCGAGGATGATCTGAAGTCAGGTCGGTTGCCGGCGGTGGTCGCCACCAGCAGCCTGGAACTGGGTATCGACATGGGCGCCATCGACCTCATGGTGCAGGTCGGGTGCCCGCCGTCGGTGGCGTCGGGCCTGCAACGGCTCGGTCGCGCCGGACACCGCCTCGACGCGGTCAGCAAGGGCATCTTCTTCCCGACCCACCGCGGAGATCTGCTGGCCACCACAGTGGCTATGCAGCGCATGGCCGCCGGGGGCATCGAAGCCACGCGTATCCCCCGCCACCCGCTGGACGTCCTGAGCCAGCAGATCGTGGCCATGGTCGCCATGCAGGACTGGCACATCGATGCGCTCTTTGAACTGATCACCACTGCGGCGGGTTACACCCACCTGCCCCGGGCGGCGTACGAGGCGGTGCTCGACATGCTCGCCGGACGGTATCCCTCCGACGACTTCGCGCAGTTGCGTCCGCGCATCATCTGGGACCGCAGCACCGACATGCTGAGCGGACGCCGGGGTGCACAGCGCACCGCGGTGATCTCCGGCGGCACGATCCCTGACCGTGGGCTGTTCCCGGTGTTCAACGTCGGGACCAAGGACGGCCGGGTCGGGGAACTCGACGAGGAGATGGTCTACGAATCGCGGGTCGGGGATGTCATCTCGTTAGGCGCCTCGTCGTGGCGCATCGAGGAGATCACCTACGACCGGGTTCTGGTCACCCCCGCTCCGGGCAAACCGGGCAAGTTGCCGTTCTGGCATGCGGACGCCCAGGGCCGGTCCTTTGAGATGGGACAAGCAATCGGAGAGTTCCTGCGCACGGTCGAGCGGGCCGCAGCGCCCAACCGGCTGCGGGACACGCCGTTGGACGACTACGCACGGGGGAATCTGCGGGCGTACCTCGACGAGCAGCTGGCGGTCACCGGCGTACTGCCGACCGACCGTCGCATCGTGGTTGAACGCTTCCGCGACGAGATCGGCGACTGGCGACTCGTGGTACATGCCCCGTGGGGCGCCCGGGTGACCTCCCCGTGGGCGTTGCTTGCCAGCGCCCAGGTGCGGGCCCGCTTCGGTGTCGACGCCAACATCATGGCCACCGATGACGGTCTCGTCATGCGGGTCATGGATACCGATCAGGATGACGACTGGTGGGATCAGGTGGTCGATGCCCTACTGCTGGACCCGGATGACGTGACCCGCGACCTCAGTCAGGAGATCACCGGCAGCGCGCTGTTCGCGGCGAAGTTCCGGGAGTGCTCCAGCCGGGCACTGCTGCTGACCCGCAACGCGCCGGGCAAGCGAACCCCGCTGTGGCAGCAGCGGCAGCGTTCGGCGCAGCTGCTGGGGGTGGCCGGCAACTACCCGAGTTTCCCGATGGTCCTGGAGGCGGTGCGCGAATGCCTCGACGATGTGTACGACCTGGCTGCGCTGCGGCAGGTGCTGGGGGGTCTGCGCGACGGCCTGATCACCGTGGAGGTGGTCCAGACCGACCTGCCGAGCCCCATGGCCCAAACGCAGATGTTCTCCTACGTGTCGGTCTTCATGTACGAGGGCGACAATCCGCTGGGCCAGCAGGCGGCCGCCCTGGAACTCGATCATGGCCTGCTCGCCGACCTGCTCAGCGACACCGACCTGCGCTCGATCATTCCGCACGAGGCAGTGGAAGCGGTGGAGATCGACCTGCAGTGGCGCCATCCCGGGCGCATCCGCAGCCCTGACGACCTCGCCGACCTGCTGCATGCGGTGGGCTTCCAGACTCCTGCTGAGTTGCGGGCCCGGGAGATCCCCGAGGATTTCGGCACGGCCCTGGTCGCCGCTCGCCGCGCGGTGTGGGTCCGGGTCGCTGGCGAGCAGGTCCTGGCCGCTGTCGAGGACGTGTCCAGGCTGCGTGACGCCCTGGGGGTGGTGCCGCCACCTGAAGTCCCGTTCGCCTTCCTGGAGCCGGTGGCCGACCCGGTCGGTGATCTGCTGAGCCGTTACGCACGCACCCACGGTCCGTTCAGCAGTGCGGACGTCGCTGCCGCCCTGGGACTGGGAGTGCGCCTCGTGGATCAACTCCTGCAACAGCGCAAGGCTGCTGGCACGGTGCGATGGGGGCGTTTCACGGCTGCCAGCGAACAGGGTCAGTGGGTCGACAGCGATGTGCTGGCCAGGATTCGCCGCAAAGCATCGGCGCTGCTGCGGGGGGCCGCCGAACCGATCCCGGTGGAGCGGCTGTGCGCCTTCCTGCCCCGCTGGCAGGGGGCGGCAGCACCGGGCCGGGGACGTGGCGCCCTGCTCGCCGCGATCGGCCGGCTCAGCGGGTATGTTGCGGCGGCCACTGTCTGGGAGCACGATCTCCTACCGGCCCGGGTGGCCGGTTTTGAAGCCCAGCACCTCGATCAGCTGATGGCCGCCGGGGATGTGGTGTGGTGCGGGGCAGGACGGCTCGGCGCTCGCGACGCTCTGATCAGTCTGGTACCTGCCGGGCACGAGGACCTGCTGCCGAGCGCCGATGCCGACGATCTGAACGAGGCTGAAGTCCAGGTCTGGGAGGTGATGCGCCACGGCGGAGGATGGTTCTTCCGTGACCTGATGATGCGGTTACCCGATCTCGGACAGGAGGTCCTGGAACGATCACTATGGGGTCTGGTGTGGCGCTCGATGGTGACCAATGATTCCTTGGAGCCGCTGCGACGTTATCGCCAGCCCGGTGGCCGGCCGCGGCCGCGTCGCATGACCCAGGTGCCGATGCCAGGTCGGTGGTCGGCCGTGTACCGCCCCGACCAACCGGACAAGGCATTGGTGTGGGCGCAGACGCTACTTGACCGATACGGTCTGGTGGATCGATCTGTGGTCGGCAATGAGCGCGTGCCGGGAGGTTTCCACTCCCTGTTCGGGATCCTGCGTCGCATGGATGATGCGGGCAGATGTCAGCAGGTGTATGCGGTGGAGGGTCTGGGCGGGGCACAGTTCGCCAGCAGTGCCGCCCTGGAGCAGTTGCGTCAGACCGGCAGCCTAGATCCGGTCCTCTTGGCGACGACTGACCCGGCGAATCCGATGGGCGTGACGGTGCCGTGGCCGGAGGTCGCAGGCGGGCGGCCACAGCGCAAGGCCGGGTCGCTGGTCCTGTTGGGAAGTCAGGGGCCGCTGTTCTACCTCGACAGCGCGGGCCGGTCGCTGCTGGCCTGGTCAGAGGATCAGGGGGCGGCGGCGGTCTTCGTGTCGGGTTTGCAGGCTCGGCGCCGGAAGGTGTCACTGCGAAAGATCAACGGTGAGGATGTGTTCTCCTCACCGTTCTCATCGGTCTTCACCGATGCTGGTCTGCATCTCACTCCATCGGGACTGCGCTGACCGCAATCAGTTGCCAGCGCGGGCGACGTTGTCGCTGACCGAGCGCATAACCTCTGACAGGGGGACCTCGAGGGCGCCGCAGATGGCGGCCAGTAGCTCGCTGGAGGCTTCCTTCTGACCCCGCTCCACCTCGGAAAGATACCCGAGCGAGACACGAGCGGAGGTCGAGACGTCACGCAGGGTGCGGCCTTGATCCATACGCCGACGGCGCAATTCTTCACCGACGACTTGCCGAAGGACTACCATCTCTGACCTCCTTTCGAT
>Ga0208938_1001841_pt1 | contig 11802 bp, 9 predicted proteins | sample AD_UKC125_MetaG_FD_184434 | JGI IMG/M metagenome (GOLD analysis project Ga0208938, IMG submission 184434) | Active sludge microbial communities of municipal wastewater-treating anaerobic digesters from USA - AD_UKC125_MetaG (SPAdes) (version 2) | ecosystem: Engineered > Bioreactor > Anaerobic >... | reverse complement strand
CAGGTTGCCGGTGGGTTCGTCAGCCAGAACGCAGGCCGGCCGGGTGACCAGGGCACGGGCAATCGCCACCCTCTGGCGCTCGCCGCCCGACAGCTCGGCGGGGCGGTGGTGGATGCGGTCCTGCAGACCCACGCGGGCCAGCATCTTCTCGGCCACCTTTGCGGCCTCGGTGCGCGAATCACGGCGGATCCACAACGGCATGGCCACGTTGTCCAGCGCGCTGAACTCGGGCAACAGGTGGTGAAACTGGTAGACGAAACCCAGGTGCCGGTTGCGCAATTCGCCCTGCTGCGCCGCCGTCAGTGCGGAAAGCTCCTGCCCCCGCAGCCGCACCTGCCCGCTGGTGGGCGCATCCAGCCCGCCCAACAGGTGCAGCAGCGTGCTCTTGCCCGAGCCGGAAGCGCCCACGATGGCCAGCGTTTCGCCGGCGCGCACCTGCAGGTCCACCCCCTGCAGCACGGTGACGTCGAGACGGCCTTCGGTGAAGCGCTTGGTGAGGCCTTGGGCCTGAAGAACGGTTTGCTCCATCACACACTCACACCGATAAAGAGGGGTTTCGCCGCCGGGCCGCCCCAAGGCGAAACGCGGCCCCCTTGGGGGGCAGGAAGCCACACGAAGTGGGCGACCGTGGGGGCTTCATTCATACCGCAGCGCCTCGGCGGGATTCACGCGGCTGGCGCGCCAGCTCGGGTAGATCGTGGCCAGGAAGGCCAGCACCAGCGAGATCACGGCCACCGGCAGGATGTCGCTGCGCTGCGGGTCGCTGGGCATGCGGCTGATCAGGTAGATGTCCTTGGGCAGGAAACTGGCGTGCAGCAGGTTCTCCAGCGCAGGCACGATCACGTCGATGTTGAAGGCCACGCCCAGGCCCAGCAACAGGCCGGCCAGCGTGCCGATCACACCCACCATCGCCCCCTGCACCACGAACACGCCCATGATGCTGCCCGGGCTGGCACCCAGCGTGCGCAGGATGGCGATGTCGGCGCGTTTGTCGGTCACGGTCATGACCAGCGTGCTGACCAGGTTGAACGCGGCCACCGCCACGATCAGCGTCAGGATGATGAACATCATGCGCTTTTCCAGCTGCACCGCGGCAAACCAGGTGCGGTTCTGGCGCGTCCAGTCGCGGATCAGCAGGTCGCCGCTGAGGCTGGTGGCCAGCTGGTCGGCGACCGCGCGGGCCTGGTGCAGGTCGCGGATCTTCAGGCGCACGCCGGTCGGGCCTTCAAGGCGGAAAATGCGCGCCGCATCGTCCTGGTGCAGCATCACCAGCGCCGAGTCGTATTCGTAGTGCCCCGAGCTGAAGGTGCCCACCACCGTCATCTGCTTCAGGCGCGGCACCACCCCGGCCGGGGTCACCTGGCCGCTGGGGGCGATCAGCGTGATCACATCGCCCTCGCGCACGCCCAGACTGCGCGCCAGGTCCACGCCCAGCACCACGCCGAATCCGCCGCTGACCAGGCGCTTGAGCACCGTGTTCTTCAGCTCGCCGGCCAGGTCGGTCACGCTGGGTTCGAGCGCGGGGTCGATGCCGCGCACCATCGCGCCCTTCATGTCATCGCCGCGCGCCAGCAGGGCCTGCGCCGCAATGAAGGGGGCGGCGCCGATCACGGCCGGGTTGGCACGCACCTCGGCCAGCGTGCGGTTCAGGTCGGGCAGCGCCGCGCCGCCCTGCGCGTAGATCTCGATGTGCGAAACCACGCCCAGCATGCGGTCGCGCACCTCTTTCTGGAAGCCGTTCATCACGCTCAGCACGATGATCAGCGCACCCACGCCCAGCGCGATGCCCAGCATGGACACGCCCGAGATGAAGGAGATGAAGCCGTTGCGCCGGGTGGAGCGTCCGGCCCGGGTGTAGCGCCAGCCGAGAATCAGTTCGTAGGGGATTTGCATCAGCCGTTGGGAAGGGGTCACAGGGGCGATTGTGGCATCGCCGCCGGGCGTTCCCGGCCTTCCCGGACAATAGCCCGCATGTCCGACCCCACCCACCTGCTGATTGCCTTTGCAGCCGGCGGCACGCCTGCGGCGAAAGAAGCCTTGCGTGCGATGCGCCTGCCCCGGCTCGAGCGCCTGCTGCAGCGCCTGCAGCCCTTGCCGCCGGAGCCCGTCGACGAGCTGGCGCCCGAGGCCCCGCATGAGCGCGCCCTGGCCCGTGCCCTGGGCCTGGACAGCGGCGCCGGCCGCACGCCCTGGGCGGCGCTTGCGCTGCAGCGCGCGGGCGGCGCGCCCGGGCCACACGCCTGGGCCTGGATCACGCCCTGCCACTGGAGAGTGGGCATGGACCAGGTGCTGATGCAGGATCCCGCCGCACTGGAACTGCACGACGAGCACGCCCGCGAGCTCTTCGCGGCCCTGCAAGCCTGGTTTGCCGACGACGGCATCGAACTGAACCTCGAGACCCCGCAGCGCTGGCTGGCGCGCGGCGAGCTGTTCCGCGACCTGGTGAGCGCCTCGCTGGACCGGGTCAGCGGGCGCGATGTGGCGGCCTGGATGCCCGAGTCGCCGCAGGCGCGCATCCTGCACCGCCTGCAGAGCGAGATGCAGATGCTGCTCTACACCCACCCGGTCAACGACGCGCGGGCCGCGCAAGGTCTGCCGGCGGTCAATTCGTTCTGGGTCAGCGGCGCCGGCGCGCTGCCGCCGACCGTGCCCGAAATCTCCGCGCCCGCGCTGGACCTGAGCCTGCGCGAGAGCGCCCTGCGCCAGGACTGGGCCGCCTGGGCGCAGGCCTGGCAGCAGCTTGACGCGACCCGCGGCGCCGCTCTGCTGGCGGCACAGGAACGGGGCGAGCCGGTTCGGCTCACGCTGTGCGGCGAGCGCGCCTGGCAGACCTTCGAGTCCGCGCCCAGGCGCCTTTTTCAACGAGTTTCAGGCTTTTTTGGCACAAAGCCAGCGTCGATGCGTCTTGAGCAGCTATGAAATTGATAGAACGCGACATCCCGCCGCGCGCGGTCTGGGCGCTGGAGCAGGCCGGCGTGCACCCGCTGCTGGCGCGCCTGTTCGCCGCGCGCGGCGTGAACGGCCATGACGAACTCGACGACGGCCTGGCGCGCCTGCTGCCGCCTGGCAGCCTGAAGGGCGCCAAAGAGGCGGCCATGCTGCTGGCCGACGCCATCGCCGCCGACCGGCGCCTGTGCATCGTGGCCGACTATGACTGCGACGGCGCCACCGCCTGTGCGGTGGCGGTGCGCGGCCTGCGCCTGCTGGGCGCAAAGCACGTGGACTACCTCGTGCCCGACCGCGTGGTGGACGGCTACGGCCTCACGCCGCCGATCGCCCGTCGCGTGAAGGAACGCGGGGCTGACATGCTGATCACCGTGGACAACGGCATTGCCAGCGTGGAAGGCGTGGCCGAGGCGCGCGCGCTGGGCCTGAAGGTGCTGGTGACCGACCATCACCTGCCCGCCGCGCCCGCTGCCGACAGCGCCCTGCCGAATGCTGACGTCATCGTGAACCCGAACCAGCCCGGCTGCGCCTTCGAGAGCAAGTCGATGGCCGGCGTGGGCGTCATGTTCTACGTGCTGCTGGCGCTGCGCGCTGAACTTCGCCACCGAGGCGCTTTCGACGCCGCCACACAGCCCAAGCTCGACGCCCTGCTCCCCTTGGTCGCCTTGGGCACTGTCGCCGACGTGGTGAAGCTCGACGCGAACAACCGCCGCCTCGTCGCGCAAGGCCTCAAGCGCGTGCGCGCCGGCGCCCTGCAACCCGGTCTGGCCGCCCTGTTCAGTGCCGCGGGGCGCCAGGCACGCGTGGCCACCACCTTCGACTTCGGCTTTGCCCTGGGGCCGCGCATCAACGCGGCGGGGCGGCTGTCGGACATGACGCTGGGCATCGAATGCCTGCTGACCGACGACGCCGGGCGCGCCGACGAGCTCGCGCGCCTGCTGGACGGGATCAACCGCGAGCGCCGCGAGATCGAGGGCGGCATGCGCGACCAGGCCTTTGTGATCGCCGAATCGCTGCTGGCCCCCGACGGCGAGCAGGCCGGCGAGCCGCCGCCCGCGCTGTGCGTGTTCGACGCCGGTTTCCACGAAGGCGTGGTCGGCATCGTGGCCTCGCGCCTGAAAGACCGGCTGCACCGCCCTACCTTCGTCTTCGCCGCCAGTGGCGCGCCCGGCAAGGCGCATGAGCTCAAGGGCTCGGGGCGTTCGATCCCCGGTTTTCACCTGCGCGACGCGCTGGACCTGGTGGCCAAGCGCCATCCCGGCGTGCTGTTGCGCTTCGGCGGCCACGCGATGGCGGCCGGCTGCACGCTGGACGCCGAGGCGTTACCGGTGTTCGAGGCGGCGCTGAGCCAGGTCGCGCGCGAGTGGCTGGACGCGGCCACGCTGACACGCCGTCTGGAGACCGACGGGCCGCTGGCCCCCGAGTACCGCCGCACCGACCTGGTCGACACGCTGCACCGCGAGGTCTGGGGCCAGGGCTTTGCCGCACCGACCTTCAGCGAGGAGGTCGAGGTCGTCTCGCAGCGGCTGGTGGGCGAGAAGCACCTCGCGCTCAAGCTCAAGCACCACGGCCAGCCAGTGGACGGCATCTGGTTCGGCCACACCGACCCGCTGCCGGCCCGCGTGAAACTGGCCTTCCGCCTGGATGCCGACGAGTGGCAGGGCGTGCGGCGGGTGCGCTTTCTCGTGGAGGGTGCGGAAATCCAGGACTGAGCATCCTTCTGGCACCATCCCGGCGCGCAAGGGCCGTCTACAGGGGTCGGAAAAGAATCGTCAGGGCTTGACGCCGTTGCGCGCCTTCTCGTACAGGCGCTCCAGCACATGGGGCGAGACAAACTTGTTGACCTCGCCGCCCAGCAGCGCGATCTCGCGCACGAAGGTGCTGCTGATGAACTGGTACTTGTCACCCGGCGTGAGGAAGACGGTTTCCACGTCCGGCATCAGCGCCCGGTTCATGCCGGCAAGCTGGAATTCGTAGTCGAAGTCGGTCACCGCGCGCAGGCCGCGCACCATGGCCTTGCCGCCGCGCGCCACCACGAAGTCACGCACCAGCCCCGAGAAACTCTCCACCGTGACCTGCGGGTAGCGCTTCACGGATTCGCGCGCCATCTCGATACGGTCTTCCAGGCTGAACAGCGCCTTTTTGTGATAACCCGCGGCCACCGCCACGATCACGCGATCGAACAGCTGGCAGGCGCGGCGCACCACGTCTTCGTGACCCAGGGTCATGGGGTCGAAGGTACCGGGATAGACGGCTAGCACGCTGTTGGCCATGGAAGGACTCCTGTTTGGGCGGGATGATAAGGGGGAATGGCCGCGGCACCGGGTTTCGGTTGCTGCGATGCGTCAGGCGGCAGGCTTCACCAGCAGATGCGCGTGCACCGCCCCGGCCTTGAGGTGGCGATGCAGCGCCAGGCCCAGCGGCTGCAGGCGCTCGTCCGTCCAGGCCTGCGGCGCTTCCAGATACACAAAGCCCCCAGGTGCCACGGCCTGCGCGGCGGCGGCCAGCGCCTTGTCGAACAGGTTCGAATCGAAGGGCGGATCCAGCAGGACTAGCTCCAGGCTGCCCGGCGCGACGCGGGCCATTGCCATCAGGCCGTCGCCGCGCTGGATGTGCACCGCCGCCGCGTCGAGCCGGGTCCGCGTGGCCTGCAGCTGCGCCACCAGTGCGGCGTCGGTTTCCGCCATGGCCACCCAGGTGGCGCCACGGGAGGCCGCCTCGAAGCCCAGCACGCCGGTGCCGGCAAATGCATCGATACAGCGCCAGCCGGTGAGGTCCTGGCCCAGCCAGTTGAACAGCGTCTCGCGCACCCGGTCCGGCGTGGGCCGCAGGCCGGGCCGGTCGGGCACCTTGAGCCGGGTGCGTTTCCACTGGCCGCCGATGATGCGGATCTCGTGCGCGGGGCTGCCTTGCAGGTGCCGCGGCCGGGCAAGTGCCGCGCTGCCGCTGGGGGCGGTCGGTTTTTTCATGGCGCCACTGTAATCGCTGTGAGGCCCCTGCCGCTGCGTCAGCGCCCGGCGCGGCGACCAAAGCGCCGGCAGGCCTGGCGGTAGTCGCGCAGCGTCTGCCCGGCGCGCGCCAGCACGCTGTCCGCGACCTCGGGGCCGCCGGCGGGGTTTCCGGTCAGCAGTTCGATGCCGTCCAGCACATGGGCCACCGCGTGCACCTGGAACAGCCCGCGCGACACGGCATCGACCACGTCGCGGTCCAGCATCAGATGGCGGCGGTTGCGCTCGGGAATCAGCACCGCATGGCTGCCGTCGAGCCCGGCACGTTCGCAGACGCGGAACCAGCCCTCGATCTTCTCGTTGAGCCCGCCCACCGGCAGCACCTCGCCGTGCTGGTTGACCGCCCCGGTCACGGCGATACCCTGGCGCAGCGGGAATCCGCTGAGGCTGGACAGCAGCACGTACAGTTCGGCGCAGGAGGCCGAGTCGCCTTCCACGCCGTTGTATTCCTGCTCGAACACGATGGAGGCGCTCAGGGCCAGCGGCGCCAGCTGGCCGAACAGTGCCGACAGGTAACTGGCCAGTATCAGCACGCCCTTGTCATGGATCGGGCCGGAGAGCTCGACCTCGCGCTCGATGTTGACCACGCCCTGGTGGCCTGCAAAGGTGCGCGCCGTCACGCGCACCGGAAATCCGAAGCGGGTGTCGCCCAGGTCGATCTGCGTCAGGGCGTTGATCTGGCCCACCCGGCTGCCTTGCAGCGTGATCAGCCGGTCGCCCTCGGCCACCGATTCGCGCAGCCGCTCGGCCACGGCATCGTGGCGCGCGGTGCGCGCGGCCAGCGCGGCCTCCACCTCGGCCACACCGACCAGCCCCGCATGGCACAGGGCGGCGCTCTCGGTGACCAGCGCCTCGGTGCGCGCGAAGATGGCACTCTGGCGGGTCTGGTCGTCGGCTTCGCGGTGCGTCTCCTCCACCAGACGCGCCACCGCAGCCGCTGAAAAATGCGGCAGCGCCAGCCGGCGGCAGGCCTGCGCCACGAAGATACCGGTGGCGCGGCGCGTGGCCTCGGTGGCAATGAAGCTGTCGGCGAAATCGACCTTGACCCGGAAATGGCGGGCGAACTCGGGGTCGCCTTCCTGCAGCTCGTAGAAATGCTCGACGGCGCCGATGAGCACGATCTTGACGTCCACGTCCACCGCCTGAGGCTCCAGCGAGACGGCACCCATGGACGAGCTCATCGTGCCCGGCTCCTCGATCTGCAGACGCCCGTTGCGCAGGAAGCGGCGCAGCTTCTCCCACACCAGCGGATCGGCCACCAGGTCGCGCAGGTGCAGCATCAGGAAGCCGCCGTGCGCCTTGAGCAGGCTGCCGGCGCGGATGCGCGAGAAGTCGGTCACCAGCACATCGTTCTCGGCCTGGTATTCGATGCTGCCAAACAGCGCGCGAAACAGCGGGTTGTTCTCGACGATCACCGGCGCGCCGCTCAAGCCCTCGTTGTCCACCACCAGGTTCACGCGGTAGCGCGCCAGCGTGGCCTCCAGGGCCTCCCTGCGGCTTTCGTCGTCGGGCTCGAACACCTCGAACAGCTCGACGTTTTCCAGCACGTCGCGCTCGACCTCGTCCAGCCAGACGCCGAGCTTGACCGAATCCTTGATCTGTTTCTTCAGTCCGACCCGGATGGCCTGCAGCTCGTGCTCCAGCATCGGACGCACCACCTCGCGGCGCAGCTCGGCACGGGCCTCGTTCATGACGCGCTCCATGGCGCCGGTCTTCTCCAGGAAGCGGTTGATCTCGCCGTGCAGTTCGTGCTCGGCCCGGTCGAACTCGGCGCGGCGCTCGCGCGGCAGTTCGGCCGCCTCTTTCTCGGTCAGCGCCTGGCCGTCCTCGCCGCGCAGGGTGAACACCAGGTGCCCGTCTTCGCGGCGCAGGGCAAAGTGGCGTTGCTCGGCAAACCCGGTCAGCTCGGCATAGGCCACGGCTTCCTGCGCGAGGTAGGCCTTTTCGATGCGTTCGCTGCCGCTCTTGAACTCCTGGCCCTCCAGCCGCTTGGGCACTTCGACCTGCAACGACTTGACCAGCGCGGCCATGAGCTGGCGCAGCTGGCGACCCTGCCCCGCGGGCATGCGCAGGGCGCGCGGGCGCTCGGGCGTGTCGAAGTTGTTCAGGTAGCACAGGTCCGGCGGCACGGCACGGCCGGCGGCCACGGTCTGCATCAGCTGCTGCAGCAGGGAGGAGCGCCCGCTGCCGACCTCGCCCAGAACGAACAGGTTGTAGCCGGGCTGCTCCATCGTCAGCCCAAAGCGCGCGGCGGTTTCGGCCCGCTCCTGACCGATCCAGGGCAAGGGGTCGCGCAGCAGCTCGGCGGTGTCGGCAAACCCCAGCTGCGCGGGGTCGAGGGTGAACCGCAAATCGCCGGGGGTCAGGCTGGATATCGGCATGGTCGTTCGGGCGGCAGAGTGCAAGGCGCGTTGGTGCAAGCTTAAACCGATCAGGCCGGTCGCGGGCGGGGCTGCCGGCACTGGCCGGCGCCGCGCATTCCGGGTAGGCTCGTGGGATGCACGCCGAAGACGCCCGCCCCGCCTCCACGATCACCGCCGCACGCCATGATGCGCCCACACCTTCCACCCTGGCCTTGCGCCGGGTCGCCATCGACACCTGGCACGAGAACGTCGCCTACCTGCACCGCGACTGCGCCGTGTACCGGGCCGAGGGCTTCCAGGCCTTGTCGAAGGTCGAGGTGCGCGCCAACGGGCGCCACATCCTGGCCACGGTGAACGTGGTCGACGACGCGGCCATCGTCGGCTGCCACGAGCTGGGCCTGTCGGAAGACGCGTTCCAGCAGCTGGGCGTGCAGGACGGGCACACGGCCTCGATCTCGCAGGCCGAGCCGCCGGCCTCGATGGCCATGCTGTTCCGCAAGATCGGCGGCGAACGCCTCGGCCGGGAAGACTTCCGGGCCATCGTGCAGGACATCGCCAGCCACCACTATTCCAAGATCGAGCTGACCGCTTTCGTCGTGGCCTGCAACCGGGCCGAACTGGACCGCGAGGAGGTCTACTTCCTGACCGAGGCCATGGTCGCCAGCGGCCGTACGCTCGACTGGCGCGAGCCGCTGGTGGTGGACAAGCACTGCATCGGCGGCATTCCCGGCAACCGCACCTCGATGCTGGTGGTGCCGATCGTGGCCTCGCACGGCCTGCTGTGCCCCAAGACCTCGTCGCGCGCCATCACCTCGCCGGCCGGTACCGCCGACACCATGGCCGTGCTGGCCAACGTGGAGCTGCCCTTCGCGAGCCTGGAGCAGATCGTGCGCACCCACCGCGGCTGCCTGGCCTGGGGCGGCACCGCCGACCTCTCGCCGGCCGACGACGTGCTGATCTCGGTGGAGCGGCCGCTGTCGATCGACTCGCCCGGGCAGATGGTGGCGTCGATCCTGTCCAAGAAGATTGCCGCCGGCTCCACCCACCTGGTGCTCGACATTCCGATCGGCCCCACCGCCAAGGTGCGCTCCATGCCCGAGGCGCAGCGCCTGCGCCGGCTGTTCGAATACGTGGCGGGGCGCATGCACCTGGCATTGGACGTGGTCATCACCGACGGTCGCCAGCCCATCGGCAACGGCGTCGGGCCGGTGCTGGAGGCGCGCGACGTGATGCAGGTGCTGCAGAACGACCCGCGCGCGCCGATCGACCTGCGCCAGAAAGCGCTGCGCCTGGCCGGGCGCCTGATCGAATGCGACCCCGATGTGCGCGGCGGCGACGGCTTTGCCATTGCGCGGGACATCCTCGACTCCGGACGGGCACTGAGCCGCATGAATGCCATCATCGAGGCGCAGGGCAGCCGGTCCTTCGACCCGAACGCGCCTCGACTCGGCGCACTGAGCTTCGAGGTCCGCGCGGACGCCTCGGGTGTGGTGGCCGGCATCGACAACGTGCAGATCGCGCGCATCGCGCGCCTGGCCGGAGCACCCAAAGTGCCAGGCGCCGGGCTCGACCTGCTGCGCAAGCTGGGCCACGCGGTGGCGGCGGGCGACCTGCTCTACCGCGTGCACGCCGACTTCCCTGCCGATCTGGAGTTTGCCCGGCAGGCCTGCGAGCGCGCCAGTGGCTTCACGATCGGCGGCGCCGACGCCCAGCCGCATGTTTTCGTGGAGTTCTGATGCAAGCGCCACCCACCCTGCTGTATTTCGACGACGAACAGGGCGCCGCCCTGGGCCTGGCGCAGGCCGCAGGGCTGGTGCCTGCGCCGGTGCAAAGACACCGCTTTCCCGACGGGGAGATCCGGCTGCGCCTGCCTGACGCCCTGCCCGAACGCGTGGTGCTGCTGCGCACGCTCGACCATCCGAACGAGAAACTGGTGGACTTGCTGCTGGCCGCCCGCACCGCGCGGCTGCTGGGCGCGCGGCACCTGACCCTGGTGGCGCCCTACCTGGCGTACATGCGCCAGGACATTGCTTTTGTCCCCGGCGAGGCGATCAGCCAGCGCATCGTCGGGCGTTTCCTGGCGGAGCTGTTCGATGCGGTGGTCACGGTGGATCCGCACCTCCACCGCGTGGCCACGCTGCAGGAGGCGGTACCCGTCGGTCAGGCCGTGGTGCTCAGCGGCGCCCCGCTGCTGGCCGATCTGATCGCGCAGCGGCGCCCCGGCGCCTTGCTGGTGGGGCCGGACAGTGAATCCGCGCAATGGGTTTCGCAGGCGGCCGCGCGCCACGGCTTCGACCATGCGGTGTGCACCAAACAACGCCAAGGCGACCATGCGGTCGAGATCGAGCTGCCCGCCCTGCCGGTGGCCGGGCGCGCCGTCGTGCTGATGGACGACGTGGCCAGCACCGGCCACACCGTGGCGCAGGCGGCACGCCGGTTGCGCGCGGCCGGCGCCGTATCGGTGGACGTCGCGGTGACCCATGCGCTGCTGTCCGACGACGCCTTCGGGCAACTGCGGGCTGCCGGCGTGGATGCGTTCTGGAGCACCGACTGCGTCGCGCACTCCAGCAACGTGGTGAAAATGGCCGTGCCTCTGGCACAGGCGCTGGCCACCCTCTTGCCCAGCGGCACGGTGAAGGCATGACCTGCGTCAAGAAACCGCCGGTTTGCATTCACGCGTCCGGTGGGGGTTTGCTATATTGATCCTACCCAACCTGTCGGGGCAGGATTCGCGCCCGGAGACAAACTTGCAAAGGTACCCGCCATGAGCCTCAAGCCCGCCCATCCCATCGACGAACCCGCCGACGCGCCGCTGCTGAATTTCTCCAACTGCCACGAGGGCATCATCAGCCACCTGAATGACTTCGGCCAACTGCCGGCGTTGCTGGCGCCCGCCGCGCGCGCGCGCGAAATCGCGGAAGAGACGCTTCGCTTTTTCCGTGCCGCGGTCTTCGAACACCATTCGGAGGAGGAACGCGAGCTGTTCCCGGCGGTGTTGTCCAGTGCCGTCAAGGGCGAGGAGCGCGACCGGGTCCAGGTCATGGTCGACCAGCTGACCGCCGAACACCGCACCGTCGAAGCCGCGTGGCTGAAGCTCGAACCGGAGTTGAAAAAAGTGGCCAAGGGGCATTCGACCGAGCTCAACGTCGCCGGCGTCGAGCACCTGGTGACGAGCTACCTCGGGCACGCCCGGTTCGAGGAAGACCACTTCCTGCCGCTGGCCCACACCATCCTGGGGCGCAACGCCAACCACATGGAAGCGCTGGGCCTGTCGCTGCACATGCGGCACGCGCCGCGGATCATTGCGCATATCTGAGGCTTGCTCGCCTGGCTGGGCTGCTGGCCGGGTTTCGGCCCGGCGGCCGACTCACTTTCTCTTGCTTCGCCCAAGAGAAAGTAAGCAAAGAGAAGGCGAGCCGGGCGTCCGGTCCCCTGCGCTTCGCTTCGGGGTGCCTTGCGCTGCTCGAAACCGGCGGGAGGCTCAG
>Ga0208938_1001834_pt1 | contig 11824 bp, 11 predicted proteins | sample AD_UKC125_MetaG_FD_184434 | JGI IMG/M metagenome (GOLD analysis project Ga0208938, IMG submission 184434) | Active sludge microbial communities of municipal wastewater-treating anaerobic digesters from USA - AD_UKC125_MetaG (SPAdes) (version 2) | ecosystem: Engineered > Bioreactor > Anaerobic >... | reverse complement strand
CGACGATCAACAGGCCAAAATCCTCGACGCCATCGGCCTTTCCTTCCCGCTCAAGGCCAAAACCGACAAACTCGCCGCGTAGGCAGGCGCCGCTTTCGCGGCATTGGCTATTTGTATAACAAAAACCAATAGTTAAAGCGTAGTTGCGTCTACTAGCTGGAGGAAGATCCGTCAGAACCTTTACCCAGGAATCCCTGCACTTCCTGCTGGTGGTGGTTGGCGCCGTGCTGCAGCTCGTTGCCTTCAGTGGCATTCTCTGGTCGATTTCCAGGGAAATGGTGGCCTTTCTGGTCATCTATGCGCTTGTCGGCACGGCGGTGACGCTGCTGGTGTTCGGCAAGATCCTGATCGGACTCAACTTCTACCAACTCAAACGCGAAGCCGATTTTCGCTTCAGCCTGGTGCGCATTCGCGAGAATGCCGAGGCCATTGCTTTCTATCGCGGCGAGGTACAGGAGTTGCGCCAGGTCGGCAGGCATTTCGATGCCGCCTTTGGCAATTTCAGCAAACTCATCAAAGCGCAACCGAATCTGAACCTGTTCCAGTATGGCTACCGATTCATGATCATCATCTTGCCCAGCGCGATCATTGCCGGGCGCGTGATATCGGGGGAACTGGAGGTCGGCCGGGCGATCCAGGCGACCGGCGCGTTTGCGGCGATTCTCAGCGCGCTGACGGTGATTGTCGATAACTTCGAAGCCTTCAGCAAATTTGCCGCAGGGATCGATCGCCTGCACGGCTTCGCCAGATTCGTTGCCGCAGCGAAAGGCGACCAGCCCAAGGCCGAGGATGGCATTGCCTTCGTGCAGAATTCCCGCCTGGCCATTGAAAAGCTGACCGTCGAAACGCCCAACCATGCGCGAACGCTGATCAAGGACCTTTCGCTGACGATCAGTCCGGGCCAGGGCGTGCTGATCGTCGGCGCCAGCGGTTGCGGGAAAAGTTCATTGTTGCGCGCTATTGCCGGTCTGTGGCGCTCGGGAAGCGGTCGCATCATCCAGCCGGAAGCCAGGGAAATGTTGTTTCTTCCCCAACGCCCCTACATGCTGCTGGGTAGCCTGCGCAGTCAGTTGCTGTATCCGCTAGGGGAGCGGGAGATCACGGACGAGGAACTGCTGCACTTGCTGGAGAGAGTCAATCTTCCTGAACTGGCCGCCCGCTTCGACGGCCTGGACTCAGAGCTGGACTGGGCAAAGGTTCTGTCGGTGGGCGAGCAACAGCGCGTGGCCTTTGCCCGCGTACTGCTCTCGGCGCCCCGCTATGCCATCCTCGACGAAGCCACCAGCGCCCTCGACATTGTCAACGAGGACCGCCTCTACCAACAATTGGCGGCCAGCGGGACGACGCTGATCAGCGTCGGTCACCGTCCATCGATCCTGAAATATCACCCGCAGGTGCTGGAACTCACGGGTAACGGGGAATGGCAGTTGTATGCGGCGAGCGACTACCGCTTTGATCGGGAGCGGCTTGCCCGATCTGAATAGCGGGTGGCGGTGGTCGGCTACGCCTGCAGTCTGGTCGTCAGTGTGATGATGGCGTCAACAGCCTGGAAGCCGGGCATGCGGCAGGCAATCGTCAGCGTCCCCGAACAAGCGCTGCGACGCGCTGGACACCAGCAGGCCGTGCCGTTCCCGCGCTCGCCGTTCAGTTCGCCAGCGCACATACGTGCTTGCGTGTCGTGGCTAGGATGGTTGCCTGCCTGCGGTGGTCCAATCGATCGCGTCGGCCGACGGGGGTGTGTGCGTTGTCCTTGTACAAGCCGCCCCATATTCCACCAATACGCAGGAGAGATCATCATGGACCAGCAACAGCATATCGTCAGCGGGATTTATACCAGTCGCGCAGAAGCCGAGGCCGTCTGCGACCGCCTCGTCGAGCGCGGCCTGTTACGCGAACAGGTCAGTATCGTCGACAACGCGCAGGCTGCCGGGAACAGCAGGATGGCAGACGACGATCAAGCACTGAAGGATGTGCTGGTCGATGGCGCCGTCGGCGCAGCAGTCGGCACCGGTCTCGGCGTCGTGGCGGAAGTGGCGCTGATCGCTGCCAACGTGACGCTGTTCGTCGCCAGCCCGCTGATTGGGCCGCTGGCCATGCTCGGCTGGGGGGCCGCCATGGGGGGGCTGGTGGGCGCCGCCGTTGGTGCCGAAAAGACGGAAGAGAAGAAGGAAGGGAAATTCTCGGAGTTCGTGCTGGATGCGATCCAGAGCGGCCATGTCGTGCTCGTCGCGCAGACCAGGACGGAAGCGGAAGCCACGCTGGTGCGTGAAATCGTCGGCGAGTCGCTGACCGCGTCAGTTTGAGCGGTGCGGTCAGCGTCCGGTCCATTTCCGGTTCTCGAATGCGTGTTGTCGCTGCAGACAATGCCGCACACGGTCGCGCTGCCGAGGATGCCCCTGCGGGCGCCGGATCCGGAGTGTGACCTCGACTACGTGCCGAATGCGGCCCGCGAAGGCGCCGCCATGCGCACGATGTTCTCCAACTCCTTTGCCTTCTGGGGAGCGAACGCGGTTCTGGTGTGGCGCGAGCCTCCTGACGGGCGGCGCCAGGGGCTAGTGCTCGGGCCGCTTCTGCGTCGCCAGGTGGCGGCAACGGATGTCGTTCTTGTCACTTTCCTTGACCTCATACATCAGCGCGTCGGCCGCTTTGAGCATTGCCGGGAAGGGACGATCGGCTTCGCCGAACCACGCCACCCCGACGCTGGCCATGACCGGCGGGAATTCGAGAAGAGCCGTGTTTGCCGCCAGAAAGATCTTTCGTCCGGCCTCGACCGCCGCGTCGTAGCCAGTCTCCGGCAGCAGGACCGCAAACTCGTCGCCACCCAGGCGGGCGACCCGGTCACTGGAGCGCAGGACGCCGCGCAGGGCGGTAGCCATCGCCCGCAGTGCGGCGTCGCCGGCATCATGGCCCTGGGTGTCGTTGAGCTGTTTGAAGTCATCCAGATCGAAGAAGACGACAGCCAAAGGATGTCCATAGCGCTTCGAGCGCTCGACTTCCGAATCACCCGCTTCGAGAAACGCGGCTCTGTTCAGTAGTCCGGTCAACCCGTCCCGCGTCGCGCGTTCGTGCTCTCTTTCAAACTGCAGGCGCACCTGCGCGACCAGCAGGGCGGCCAGGCTGTAGGTCAGCAGGCGGGTTACCGCGTTGGCCCAGGGAATCCACACGGCACTGAACTCGCGTTCTGCAGCCATGTCGCTCACCGCCCACATCGCAGCCGCGAGGAGGGCCGCAAACAAGCCATTTCTCCTGCCATCAATCCAGGCAATCACCAGCACTGGCAGCAGAGCCAGGGAGACAAAGGTGAGTTCGGCATCATTCGCGATCCGCAGCACGCCGAGGAGCAGAATGGCACCCAGGCAGACCGACCGGGCCGCACTGCGGCGCCAACCGGTCCAGAAGGTGCCGAGGAGAAAACGAGAACTCCGCAGCTCTTTCACTTTGCTTTCCCTCGCGCTGATCCAAGGCGTGCGCCGGCGGCAGCGAGCAGCGTAGCGCGGTCTTCGACAAGTCGCACTGGGTGGCCGGGTGGCGCAGGCGACCCGCACTCACTATGCTCGCCGGATGAAACAAAGGCGACCGCGCTGCGGTGCGCGGTCGCCTTGTCCGACCTCCAGGGGTCCGTCCCTGGGGAAGCTTTTCCAGCTGACGCCGACGCTTCCTCGGGCGTCTTCAGGCGGTTGAATGCCCCGTCCGTCGCAACGGCTTGGCCGACGATGCGGCGCAGTCTAGAGTTGTGATTTGAAGTAGTGGAAGGAATGCGTGAAGGCGTCGCGTATCTTCTCCATTTCGGCAACCATGGCCTCCCAGGAGTCCTCGCCGGCAACTTTCAGTTCGTCGAGTTTGGCGAGGGCAAGCTGGGACTGCTGGCGCAACTTGGCCATCTCTGCTTCGTAGGTGTCACGCGCATCCTGCTTGGCTGCCTGTGCCTTGGCCTGCAACTCGTTCATCTTGGCATTCACCTCGTCGAGTTGAAGTTTCATCTTCTCGATATATTCGTCTCGTTTTGACATGGTAGTCGCTCCTTGCGGTTGAAAAAGGTCGGGCTGTCGGGGTAGTAGTCGACGATGTGTGGCGACTTCGCGCTCCCTTGCATCTCCACTCAGAATAGCCCGCAGCGCGCGCCGGGTCTGTGCGCTGGCGTACAGAGCAAGGCCTCTCGCTCACGCTACGCGATCTGGATGACCAGTGGCACGCTGCGCCGGCGCAAGTGCCGGCAGTTCTGACTGAGGCCCGCTGCAGCTTGAGGATTTGCGGTGCGCTGAGGCCGGCGGCGAAGGTTCCAGGGGAGGTCCCCCGGTCGGTGTCCTGAACGGCCGACGCCATGGCAGGAAGTTACGCAATGTGTACGCCAGCGCACGGAACTTGCGGAACCGGTAGCGGAGAATCGATATCGAGTTCGGCAGCACCCGACGCGGCGTGAAACCCCGGTCGGTGGCCAAGAAGCCGATCAAGGCCGGGTTCGCGCGCTTTCTTGATCGGGGAAAATCAAGTTCAACCTGGAAAGGATATTCGCCATGCTCTACACCATCGCCGTCGTGCTCATCATCATGTGGCTCCTGGGCCTCGTTACCTCCTATACCATGGGCGGCTTCATCCACATCCTCCTGGTGATCGCCGTGGTTTCCATCCTGGTCAACCTGATCAGTGGGCGTCGCTCCGGCTGACCGTACGGTGAGCATGCGCTGAGGCACGCAACCCACATGATCAGGGGCAGACTCCTTTTCCTCGCACTGGTGGTCGCCGGCTGCGCCGCAATGGCTCTTGTCCTTGGCCGTCGTACCCGGCACATCGAGAAGTGCCAACTGGAAGAAGGCTTGCGCCACTGGGACGATGAGGGCGGCCATCTCGCACTACCGCCTGTCCTGGGGGCTACGCGGTGTCCAGCCCCGCGGTACTGAAACGGGCCAGCCAGCGAAGGAACCGGCATTGTGTTGCCACGCGCACTGGATTCCGGAGATTACCCCCAGGCTGTGCCGCGGCGGCGTCTAGTGACCCTGGTTACGGTAAGCGTTGGCACGCGCACTGTGCTTGCTCGAAGTGGATTCGTTGCCCATGAAGACCTGGTTGGCGACGGCCCTTTGCCGGTTGTAGGCCGCTCCAGTGGCGGCGGCCGATCCGGTGGGTGTCCCGGCAGTGACGCGACCCCAGGAGTTGACGCCGCCCCAGGCGTTGAAACCCTCATTCATGATGATGTTGGGGCTATGCCAGAACTCACCGTTGCTGTTCCTGGACTGCTCGACGATGGCCCGCTGCCGGTTATAGGCTGCCCCGGCGGCCGCTGGGGAACCGGTCGCCGTCCACGCGTTGACACTACCCCAGGGGTTGACGCCGCCCCAGGAGTTGAAACCGTTGGTCAGGACGATATTGGGACTGAGTTGAAAGTCACCGTTGTCATTCCTTGCGCGCTCGACGATGGCCCGCTGTCGGTTGTACTGAGCGCTCTGTGCAGCAACGCTCGCTCCTGGCGCAGACACCGACGGGCCGAGAAGGATTTCTGCCGACGCCGCTGGCATAAATGCGGTCAGCACGCAGCCCAGCGAAGCTGCCGAGAAAAATCCGCGGGACCATCGGCCGTTGGACAATATCTTCATCAGGCGCCGGGTTCTGCTATCCATTTCATCCACCCCAAGGTGATCGTGATGTCAAGCAAGCCAGTCCCACAGGGCTGGCAGCACGTTTTTCATGCTGCCTGAGGTCGGATCCAAACCGTGCCACGGGCCAAGGCCAGGAGTGGATAGGACTTGCCTTGAGGATAGCATGAAATCACGGTTGTTCAAGTCGAGGCGAAGAAGCGGTCGTTGCCCATTGTTGCGGCCTACATTTCGACTGGCGGCAGCGGGTTGCGCTGCACACTCAACAGGCAGCGCAGGCCAGGCGCGTCAGGTCTTGCGCCGTAAGCTCCGGTCAGTGCATCAACGTAATTCTGCTCGGTGATTTCCCGGTGGTAGTAGCGAGAGGTCACGTCCAGGAAATACGCATCGCCCTCCTGCAGGAAATCCCTGCTGATGCTTTTGCTACCGATCCGCTCGTCTCCACAGGTCCTCTGAATCTGGTCGAGAAATGCGTCATAGGGGCTGTCGGGTCGCCAGGCGTCGGGCGCACACCCCGCCAGCAGCACGCAGCACAGTAAGCCGGTCAACACCCGGCCACGGGCGGGGGACCGTTGTTGCTGACACTCAGGACGGCGTCCGCCGTGGCCGGGTAAAGGAATAGGCATGTCTGGATCTTCCGATTGATGGACAGCGGCGTCGGCGAAGGTCCTGGCCGTCAGCGCGGAACGACTCGAGCGTTTTCGCCGTTGCCTTCGATGAATACCCGCTGGCCCTGGTAGAGACCGGAATTGACCGGTTGCGTTACCGAGACCAGGACGCCGTTGCCGGTACGGACGACGATCTGCTGGCCCGGAATCGGTTGGTCGTATTTCTTCTGGACCTCGTTGCCGGCGATGGCGCCGCCGACGGTCCCCAGCACCATCGCCACATCGCGCCCGGTACCAGCACCGATCAGGCTGCCGATCCCGAGGCCGGCGAGACCACCAACAACGGCACCGACGCCGGCGTGGTGATCACTGTGCAACTGCACCATATTGATCTGTTCGATTTTTCCGGTGCGGATTTCCATTTCACCCGGCTGTGTTCCGGGTACGGCGCACGCCGTCAGGAACAGGGCGAGTGTGAATGCGGATACGCACGCGATGAAATTTCTGGACATGCTTAACTCCTGTAGGGTTGGGTGGGCGACACCCGGAAGTATGTCCGGTCTTGGCAATCGCCGTCAATCGGCACTGCCGGGGAAGACCGCCGAAACGTAGACCGCATCGACGCGGCGCACATCCGTTCGGCCGCGGATGGCGCTGCATGTGCAAGTTGTGATTCGCTGGTGCCCTGGCTCGTCGCCGTGCGTCTAGCTGCCGGGTGAGAACCATCGGTTGTGGATCTGCTCGTATTCGCCATCCGCGTACATGGCGAGCAGTGCCTCGTTGATGCGCTTGCGCAAGGGGTTCTTCTGGGCGAGCGCGATGCCATACTTCTCCGGGCCGAAAATGGGACCGACCACCCGCAGCGCTCCCTGACCACGCCGAGCCGCCCAGTACTGCAGGCTCGGCCCGTCGAAAACGAGGGCTTGTATGCGGCCATCGATGAGCATCGTGGCTCCCTCTTCGCTGCTGCTGATTTCGCTGTAGGGCAAGCCGCGTTGCTGCAGGTAGCGGGCAGCGATCGACGCCGGGACCGTGGCGATCGTCTTGCCCGGAAGGTCGCCAGGACCTTCGATGCTTGAGCGGAGTTGTTGCAAGGTCAGGGATGCGGTCACTGTGGCGGTAAACTGGGCGACGAGTACCACCCCGATCAACCAGATGAGGGCGACCATCAATCGTCTGACGACCCCTGGGGCATTGCGATCACTGTTCTCGCCGGTGGCGATCAACAGATACACCCCCCATAGCCCTTCGAGAACGCCACTGAAATAACCCTTCTGCATATCAGGATTGCTGCGCCGCTCGACCAGCCAGAAGACTTGAGCGAGCAGGAAGACGATGAGGATGGCGGCGGCCAGGAAGGGCCAGACGTTCGACGACACCAGCGACAGCATCGCCGTCAGTACCGGTCTGTCGTTCTGGACGCGAACCATGATCTTCAGTCCCGAGTCGAGATAGGGATGGCAGAAGTCGACCATCGCTTCACGTTCGGGCGTCATCACCAGCTTGGATATGGCGGCATCGACCTCGCCACTTTGCACCGCCCGCAACTGTTCGTCACTGGACGCCCATGGGTATTCGACCCAGGAGTACTCCAACTGCAGGCGTCGCGCCAGGGCTTCCCACAAGTCGATGCTGAAGCCGGTCAGGCGCTTGTCCTGCTTGATGACAAACGGCTCCAGCACGCCGGTCGCGACGCGTAATGGCCGAGCTGCGGGCTGCGCGGGATCGGCAGGGGTGGCGTCGATGCTGCCGCACAGGCAGCAAAGCAGCACGCTCAGGCAGGCCAGACGACTGCACAAGCGGCTGCGGTGAGGGTGCGCCGGTGTGGGTGACGTTTGCAGCGTCTTTCCGGCGGCCGTTGCTGATTGTCCGCCGTTCATTGCGCCTGATAGGCTGCGACGCAATCGCGCAGCTTGTCGAACAGCCGGTTTTCGCCGATGAGCTCGGTCAATCCCAGGCGATCAAGGTTGGCTTTCAAGTCCGTATTGACGTGTGCGAATGCCAGGCTCACGGCGTGCTTCTGGAGGTTTTCATGCAGATCCTTGAGGGCGGCGCCGGCGGAGTAGTCCACTCCGGTGATGGCACCGGCATCGACGACCAGCCAGCGTACCGGCTGCGGCGAGTCGTGCACCAGTGCCAGTACCTGTTCGCAGAAATGACCGGCGCTGGCGTAATAGAGATCGGCGCCGAACCAGAAGACGACCAGGCCCGGTTCGGAATGTTTTCCCGGCACGACCGGTTCCATGCGCCAGTTGTCTGCGGTGTCACGCAACAGGATCGCCGTATGCGGTCGATAGCCACGGCGCACGTGATCGAGCAGGGACAACGCGATGGCCAGCAGGATGCCGTGTTCGACACCCAGCACCACGACGGCGCCGGCGGTGACCAGCGCCAGCAGCCATTCGTGGCGGGATTTTTTCCGCAGGTCGTCGAGGCCCTTGAGGTCTACCATGCGGATGGCAATGGTGAAGACGATCGCGCCGAGTGCGCTGATCGGCAGGTACTGCAGCGGGCCGGTGAGAAACAGCACCACCAGCATGACCACCAGCGCCGTCGACAGATGCGCGAGTTGGCTCGAACCGCCGGAGGTTTCGACCATGGCCGTCTGCGTCGGACTGCCATTGACCACGAAGGTGCCGCTGCACGCCGCCGCGGCGTTGGCCGCCGCGAGGCCCAGCAGGTCCCGATTGCCATCGAGCGCCTGGTGATGCCGGGTGGCGTAGGCACGCGCGGTCACCGCACTCTGCGAGACGATCATGATGAAGCACGCGCCGGCGATGGGCAGCAAGCGGGTGATTATCGACATGTCGATCGGGGGCAGCGCGAGGCGTGGCAGGCCACCGCTCACCGGTCCGATGACGTCAATCCCGTGGCCGGCAAAATCGCAGGCCGCACTCGCCCAGATCGCGACCACGACGGCGATCAGCGCACCGGGCAGACGGGGGGCAAAACGCCGGAAGGACTGGACGATGGCGATCACGCCTATGGCCACTGCCAGCGTCGGCAAATGCGTCTGCGGCAACTCGTGGATGACCGTCAACAACTGCCCCAGCGGTTGGTGGCTGCTCACCGGCACGCGCAGCATTTCGTCGAGCACGGCAATGCTGACCTGGAAGCCGACGCCGGTGAGGAAGCCGACCAATACCGTGCGAGAAAGAAAGTCCGACAGGAAGCCGAGCTTGAACAGGCGCGCCAGCAACAGAAATCCGGCGGTCAGCAGGGCCACCAGACTGGCCAGTGCCAGGTAATGCGCGCTATCGACGGCGGCCAGTCCCGCCAGTCCAGTGGCGAGGATCGCCGCCGTCGCCGAGTCTGCCGCCACCACCAGATAGCGTGACGAACCCAACGCAGCGAAGGCCAGCAGGGGCAGCAGCAGGGTATACAGCCCGCTGATCACCGGTGTACCGGCAATCTTGGTGTAACCCAGCGCTTGCGGCACATTCATCGCCGCCAGCGTGAAACCGGCCAATGCATCGCGGAGCGCCGCGGCCTTCCGAATCGGCAACAGGCCCTGAAACAGTTTGAATCCGCTCGACTTCCTTTCTGGTACTTCGGTATTCATGCGGCTCCTCGCCATGGTGTGGTTGAGGTCATGGTCAGGCCTGCGACCAGCCTGCAAGGGTCAGCGTCAACGCGCAAACACTCAGGTGAACTGGCAGCGGAGTATCTGCGGTTCGGGCAAACGAAGTCAAGAGGGCCGCCGGGCACCACGACGCGCACGCTCGCCCGCTGGCCAAGGGGCGCCTATGATGCGCGGCGATTTTCCGAGACGTTCAGTGTGTTGCGCGCGCCGCCGGGTCGACGGCTGTGCTGCGCGCGTTGAGGCCGGCCGGCAGCAGAAAGATCGGAAGAAGTCGGCGCGGGTGCATGGTCCGTGATGCTAACGGTTCTCTGTCGCAGCACACTGCCGATGTCAGAGCAACGGGCTCATGGTCTGTACGGCGTTCTCCAGCAGTCGCCGCCACTGTGGCCGGGCGTGCCACTGTGCGAGTTGCAGCGGAAGCGATCTTGCTTCGTACTCGCTTTGCAGCCGGCGGGTCTGGACCGCGAAGGCCTGGTCGTAAGCGATCAGCGAGACCTCGAAATTGAGTTCGAAGCTGCGCAGGTCGAGATTGACCGTTCCGAAGATCGTGATCTGCTCATCGATGACCATGCTTTTGGTATGCAACAGCCCGTCGCCGAAGTGCAGGATGGTGATACCGACGCTCAGCAGGTCCTCGATATAGGCGTTGCTGGCGTAGCGGACGAGCAGCGAGTCGACCTTCGCCGGCACGATCAGGATGACGCGGACGCCGCGTATCGCGGCTGAGCGCAGAGCGGTCAGCAAGGGCTCGCTGGGAATGAAGTAGGGGGTGGTCAGGACGATCTCGCGGCGGGCCGCGTACACCGCGGTCAGCAGCAGTGCCTCGATATGCCGGGTGGTCCCCTGCGGACCGGAAGGGAAGATCTGGACGAGGCTGTCGCCCGTTCGCGGCAGCTCGGGCGGTGGCGGGGGGGCAAAGTCGGCTCCGGTCTGCAGTGCCGTCAGGGACAGCGAGACGGCTTCGAGGACCCAGGCCGCCGGCCCTTCGATGCGGACCATCGCATCCACCCACTCGCCAACTCCGGCATCCTGCTTGAAGAAGCGAGGGTCGGCGATGTTCATGCTTCCGGTATAAGCGACGCGACGGTCGATGACCGCAATCTTGCGATGGTCGCGCAGGTCCAGGCGGACGAAGAGGGCCCGCAGCGGATTGACCGGCAGGACTTCGACGACGTTCGCGCCGGCACGACGCAAGCCTGCGAGCGCTTCGCTGCGGAAGAAGGCGCGGCTGCCCAGCGAATCCATCAGGACGTTGCACGAGACGCCACGCTCGGCGGCACGGACCAGCGCCGCCACCAGTTCGTCGACGAAACCGCCGGCACTCCAGATATAGAACTCCATGTGCACTGACGTGCGGGCGGCGTCGATGTCGGCAATCAGCGCGCGCATGATGGACGCACTGTCGGCGAGCAGCTGAAGGCGATGGCCACCCAGCAGTGGCAGACCGATCGAACCCGTCGCGAGGCGGCTGATGCTTTCGGCCCCCCGGTCCAGGAAGCCTGGCGCAACCACGGTCGTGGCCGGGATACGCTGTGCCCAGCGCAGAATTTGTGGTTGCAGGGCAATTGCTCTTTGCATCCAGGTCTTCCCGAGGCGGCGCTCGCCGATGAGGAGATAAGCCAGGGCGCCGACGGCGGGTACGAGAAGAACGAGCAGCAGCCATGCCAGGGCTGATCCACGTGAACTCCGGCGTGAAAAGATGCGTAGGGAAACCGCCACGGCCAGGGTCAGGTGAACGAAGGACAGGAAACTGAAAACCATGCCCCGGAGTATGCGGCTGCTGCGCCGACTCGGTCAACGAGCGCCCGTTTGCGAATCCGGCCGCAGCTGTCGTTAGTCACTTATGACTCAGATCTTTACATTTCCTGAGCAGATCTGGTCACGGGGTAGCGTGGGCGAGAGCTGGAACGATGGATTGTTCAGTGATTCGACAAGCGGCGGCGATGGTCGAGCGACCCAGGCGGGTGAGGTAGTAGCGATAGCCATGAACGACCTTCTTGATGAGGCCGAACTGGCGCAGGCGCCAAAGCTGGCGCGTGATG
>Ga0208938_1001831_pt1 | contig 11831 bp, 7 predicted proteins | sample AD_UKC125_MetaG_FD_184434 | JGI IMG/M metagenome (GOLD analysis project Ga0208938, IMG submission 184434) | Active sludge microbial communities of municipal wastewater-treating anaerobic digesters from USA - AD_UKC125_MetaG (SPAdes) (version 2) | ecosystem: Engineered > Bioreactor > Anaerobic >... | reverse complement strand
AGGACGAAACGCGTTCGGCTTCCGCAACATCGACAACCAACGCCGCCGCATACGCTGGGCCTGCACTCGTCAACACCGACGAGCCACAGCCAAAACCACCGGGCTGCCCGGTCAAGTTTGAAGAGCCCTGTTATCGGAGTAGCGCCGACGAGAATATCCACTAATCCACCGCACGTCGTGTTATCGTAACGACGTGGATGTGGAACTAGTAGATCCGCGTGACGTGACGATGGAACAGCATGTCCCCAATTATCGCGTGCATTTCTCGAAGGCCGTTCAGCCAGCCGTTCCTATTGAACGGAACCTACTCGGACTCGAAGTACGCGAATTCCTTGTGCGTAACGCCCGGGACTTCGCGGAAGTGCTGACCTGGGCAAGGGAGACGCGGTATTCGGCTGAGGAGTTCACCATCTTCGCCGAGTGGCGACTTGAGAATGATATCGGCCTGCTGCGATTGTTTGGCTCAGAACTTGAAGCCCCTCGGCCCGGAGGTCTGATCGCGGACTAGATCAGGTTCCGCCTGGTATGCCGCTCCCCGCCGTCGTCACGTCCAGCTCACCCGTGACAGCCGCCGTGATCAACGCCTGCTTGTACTCGGCAAGACGATCCATCGAGTTAGTCATTGACTTCCGTGTTGACTGCAGGTGCTGTTGAAGTTCTCGTAATGTCCCGATCGCATGATCCTGCTGTGCGCGCGGAGGAAATGGTAGTCGCAGGCTGCGGAGTTGTTCGTTTGTGAGATGACCTATCGTGGTCTGCCCATTGTCGGAGGCAATCACCCCCGTATATGCCACGACCCGGAGGCACTCAAGAAGCCACTCGGGACGGCTGTTGCCACGCGAACGAACACGGTGCAGCGCCTTCTGAAACCCGAGAGGCGCGATGTCTCCAGTCCATATGGCGGCGCGCCCCGGCTGTCCCCCCTCGCAGACCAGTAGATCGCCTGGCCTGACACAGTAGCGCTCCCGCTCACTGGATTCAATATCCATACTCTTGAGGTCGTCCGTGGTCACGCAATCCCATTGCACGTTCGTGTTGCGCAGATAGGGAATTGCGTCTACGCCGGTCTGGCGTTTCTCGTCCAGCATCTTGCCGAGGTCCACTTGGAACTCTGAGGACACGGTCAACACGGGCCACTCTATCGGGATTGGTCCGAGCCACGGTAATCCGCTTTCACGCGTTGCCCCTGGCCCCAAGCCCCTGATTGCATCGAATGATGCGCGCACAAGCCATGACTTGAGGGCCTCTACCTGCTGCTGGCGTGCGGCGATGATCTGGTCGATACGGGCGACGCGATCGTCGAGGAAGTCCGCGACCCGCTGCTGTCGGTCGATCGACATAACAGGGACCCGGAGGTCACGAACTGCTGTGTCACTCACGAAGGGCAGGGTGCCTCCTTCGGATAACTGAGCCATATCAACTGACCGGAGCCACCAGTAGCTGAAGCCGGTATCCAGGTACGTCGGCACAACTGCCATCATGTTGTTGTCGATCAACAGGGGGATATCAGTGCGTCCTCGGGCATTTCCCAGAAGCGCAGCCCCCACCTTGGGAAAGACAATCGAATCGGAAGGCACGATGCGGGCACCCAGCGCTGTCGCCTGTTGGCGGGTGACCCAGTTCGCCGCGTCCACCACTCGGTGCGCGTTCGCCTTGAGAGCGAGGTCCGAGACCTTCACGAACGGGAAGTCGCCCGAGGTTGCCCCTTGCTCGGACGGCGGGAAGCCCGACCCACTAATCGTCCGGGCGACTCGCCCCAGTCGGGTTGAGCTCACAGCCCGAGTCCGCTCATCCAGGACTGGATCTGGGACTCCAGATCCTTGATCTCGGCGACGATCTCAGCGACTGGGCGTGGAGGGGTGTAGACGTAGAACTGGCGGGTGAAGGGGATCTCGAAACCGACCTTGGTCTTGGTGTGATCGATCCACGCATCGGGCACGTAGGGCCGAATTTCGTTCTCCAGGTGGGCGTCCGCGGTCTCAACGAGGGCCTTCTCGCGCTCCTTTTCACCGAGGGCCAACCATCCCTCGGGCAACGGGACGTTCTCTTGATCGCGCAGGTCCGGGTCAGGCTCGGACTGGCCACCTCGGCCGGTCACGATCGGCGCCTCGGGATCGGCGATGGCGCACGCCTTGGCGAAGACCTTCTTCTGCGCCGGGGCCATCCCAGCCACGTCGGCCAACAGGGCCTTCTCGGTGGCGAAGCGCTGACCGACTAAGGAGGCATGGGCGGCATACACCCCGTCGGCGACGGCCTCGGGAGTGACCTCCCAGCGTCGGCGCATCGGTCGCTCGACCGTGATGCGCTGGAAGCCGAACGTCTCGTTGGCGAGGACCTTGACGCGAGGGTCGGCGGCATACTCACCGCCTGCCCCGCCGTAGAGCATGGCGATCTGGTCAATCGCTTCGCCGGTGAGCTCTTTCCGCTTGTCTCCCAACGACTTGCGCATCTTGGTGCCGAACTCGCGGGCGTCGATGAGCTTGACGGTGCCACGATCCTCGTCCGCCTTGGCGTTGGTGAGGATCCAGACGTAGGTGGAGATGCCGGTGTTGTAGAACATCTGGTCGGGGAGGGCGACGATGCCTTCGAGCCAGTCGTTCTCCAGGATCCAGCGTCGGATCTCAGACTCGCCGGAGCCAGCCTGGCCGGAGAAAAGCGGCGAGCCGGACAGCACGATCCCCACCCGGGAGCCGGTCGGCTTCATCTTGCTGAGCATGTGCTGCAGGAAGAGGAACGAGCCGTCCGAGACACGAGGCAGGCCGGCGCCGAAGCGACCGTTGAAGCCCTGCTTTTCGTTCTCAATCTTGATCGGCGCGGCATACGCCTTCCAGTCGACGCCGTAGGGCGGTTCCCCCTACGGTTCACCTGTGTTGCAGGAGGGCCTCGGCTACGCCGCCGTCGTGGTCATTGACCACCACCCGAGCGGTGCTCAGCAACACCCAGGCTGAGTGGTATTCGTGGACGAGACCACTTCAATGGGGGCCCCGGGTTTCAGTAAGCACGGTCTTACGTCGTCTCTCCGAAGAGCGCCCAGTCTTCCTCGGAGAAGTGCCAGACTCCCAAGAGATAGGCCGTGCCATCCGGGAAGTCGGGGGTCGCCTCGACTCCATCTGCCAAGGACCAGGTCCCAAAATGGTCATATGGCCCTTGAGTGCGAAACGTTGATGACGTCCCATCCGTCAGGACAGTCCCGTCTCTTCGCATTGCACAGCTGAAGGCCCAACGCATAGTCCGGGACTGGTCTATGGTCTGCCACTTCGACTTGTTGAAAAGCACGTCGTAGGTCGCCTGCATGATTCTGGGGATGTGCCTGTTCACGTCGGCGTCGTAAGCGATGCGTCGGCTTCTCCGCATGTCTGCGTGCGTTCCAGGGTGTCGAAGGTCGCGGACCCACATGCGCACTTCGTCTTCCTCATAACCCAAGTCCCAACTTGGATAAGTTGTGAGGAAGTTCGCGAGCGGCTTGACCAAGCTGTCCCCTCCACGGGCGAAGGCGTTCTCGAGCACCCGGAAGAGCTCGTGGAGAGTAGCGACCCCTCCTCGTGCCGCTACGGCAGCACTCAGCAGCATGACGCCATCTGGTCGATCAGGAAGAAGTGCCGCCAAGTCTTGTGGCTGGCCCAGGCCCTGCCCCAAGAAGGGGTTGCCCACCCTCGGCGGCGGAAGCACAATCCGTCGGGCAGCCTGCAACAAGGTCTTCTCTTCCTGAGTCTCCGCTTCGAGAGCCAGGTAGGGTTTCGGCGAGTAGAGAGTCCAGGGTGTCTCACCGAGTATGGCGATCCACGCAGCGAACTCGCTTAGCGCCGACTCAAGCCCCTGTCGTGGACCACTCGCGAGTCGCACTTGCAGGGGGTCGACGAACTCGTAGTCAGTAGGACCCGTGGCCTGGAGCATCACCTCTGTTACCTGCGCCACCGGTCGCGCTTGGGGCAAAACGAACGAGATCCCTGGCTCTGGCTTGCCCTGACCGGCGTTCTGTACGCCTGCGATCGACACTTGGACGCCAGAACTGGTAGTGGTGCGCCATAGCCTCACGTGAGGCAGGCGGTCTTCAAAGCGCATCAAGGCCCATCTATGCAGGCGCATGACTCAGACCCGGCAGTTCTGCTGGTCCCACGAGCTGGGCGAAGCGGTCGAAGAGTAGGCGCTGACGCTCGGCGAGTGTCGGGTGGTCGGAGGCACCGAATGCCTCGTCAATCAGGCGGTCCAGGCGCTCGTGCGCTAGGCGCAGGTTCGTCGGCATCGCCTCCGTTCGGTAAAGCTGCGCAAGGGTGGAGGTGGGGTGTTCGGCTCTTGCGAGTTCGACATCGTGGCCTGCCGCGATGATGTCCTCCCGGGTGCTCGGATCGATATCCGGGAGAGGCAGGTTGTTCCAGACGATGGTGTTGGAGAAGCGAAGTCGAGATTCGAGTCGTCCTCCGACGGTGGCTTGCCAGGTCATGAACATGGAGGAGGAGATGATCGCGAAGAGAAACCCGCTTGGGTCACTAGCAGTGAAGGTGAGGTTGCTGGCGATGACGTGTGGCTCCACGCGGCGGACGGGGTAGAACTCACGAAGCTCGCTGGAGACCCCGGGGATGACGAGGTACGGCTTGGTGTGGAGAGCTGGCCTTTGGCCGAACAGGTGCGGGGTGGCGGCCATTTGTCGGGTGCTGGCGGCGCTGCTCTTGAGTCGGAACTCCCTGACCGCGTCGACTCTCTTCCGGAGCAGGCCGCTGCGGCTCAGATCGGCAGGATCGAGGTTGGTCAGCCAGAGACACCATCGTTCCTTGCCGTGGAGGAGTTCCTCAGCGCCGATGAACGGCCGGAGATAGGCGCGAGCGATCGGGTCCGCATGGACCTCCTGGTACTGCTCGGCAGTGACGATGAGGTTGCCGTCATCCCGCGGCATGTTGCCGAAGGTGGTCTCGGGGAGGCCTGCGACCAGAGGGACTGAGCGCTTGGTCACGAAGACATTGGGGGCTTCGACGAGGTACGCGTTGATTCCCTTGACTCGCCGGCCAACCGCGTTCGTGTCGTCAGTGTGATCGAAGAGCACGGGCTTGTCGGAGTTCGCTTCGTTGGTGAACCCGACGATGACACAGTGGACAGCCGCCTTGCCGGTCGCCTCGGAGGTCCACGGGAAGGTCCGGTGGGCAAAGCGGATTCGCCATCCGGCCTGGAAGATCGGGGCGAACAGGTGCGGCACCGGGTCGCCTTGGGTGATGGAGTTGGTGGTCACGAAGGCAAACCGGCCACGCCTTCCTGCGAAGTAGCTCAGAGCTTTCGCGTGCCAGCCGGTGACGTAGTCGAGGCGACTGATGTCGCCCTTGCCCCACGCTGCGCGTAGCTCCTGTGCTTGGGCGTCGGTGCGGGTCGCGTGTCCGAGGAAGGGTGGGTTGCCGGCGACGACAGTGTCACCACTTGGTGGGCAGACTGTCGTCCAGTCAATCTCGAGGGCGTTGTCGACCTTGATGGTGGGCTGCTTCTTGATGGGGAGCCGGTCAGGGGCCCAGCCGAGGGCGGCGATGAGTTTGAGGTCGCATTGCCGGTCGATGAGGAACATGGCGGTCTCGGCGATCCGGGCCGGCCATTCGTCGATCTCGATGCCGAAGAAGTGGTTGAGAGTCACCTCGAGGCCGACGTTGGCGAGCAGCATCCGTTCTTCTTCCGTCCTCTTCCCCTTCGAGATCTCGATCTCTCTGAGCCGTTCGAGGATCGCAAGTTCGAGATCACGGAGCTCCCGGTAGGCGACGATGATGAAGTTGCCGCACCCGCAGGCGGGGTCCATGTAACGGATGCGTCCGAGCCTCTGCTGGAGCTTGACGAGGTGGCTTGCTTGCTCCTTGAACGTGAGGATGCGTGCGTACTCGGCTCGTAGTTCGTCGAGGAAGAGTGGGTTGAGGGTCTTGAGGATGTTCTCCTCTGAGGTGTAGTGCTCGCCGAGCTGGCGGCGGGTTTCGGCGTCACGCACGGATTGGAACATTGAGCCGAAGATTGCTGGGCTGATGGTCTTCCAGTCCCGGTCGCACGCGTCGAGCACAGCAGCACGGAACTCGGTGTTGAGAACGGGCAGGGAAACTCGCTCGGTGAAGATGCGCCCGTTGACGTACGGAAAGCCTGCGCAGCCCCGCGGAGGCGCCTTTCGATCCTTCGGATCAATGTCGAGATAGGTGAAGAGGCTGCTGAGTTGGGCACCGATGTCTGTTCCGTCGGTTGCGGTGTGTTCGAGGATGAAGCCCTGGAAGAGGTTCTCGCGCCACATCTCCGTGTCGTCGCCAAACATCAGGAACAAGATGCGGGCCAGGGTCACGGAGATCTCGTGGTCTCGCACCTTGGGGTCCACGCTGGGCGCGTAGGCCTTCTCCATGGCGGTGTACAGGCGGGCCATGAGCTTCGAGGCATGCTTGGTCTCGTTGTGTGCCTCGACATCGAAAGCCTGACGGACCTTGGTAAGGACGGCGTTGCTGTCGAGGGTGACGTCGAAGGGGAGGCGGATGACGTCGAGCTTGTCGGCGAAGCGAGGGTCGGTGTCACCGGTGCGGTGCCGGTGGCGGCTGAGCCGGGTGGTGGTGGTGTTGCCGGCGGCTCGGCGCACTGGCCAACGCCAGACCTGTTCGTGCTCATCGTGGAAGATCACAATGCGGTCGGTGCTGGTGCGGGCGAGGTGCCGGTCGAGTTCGGCCTCGAGTTTGGACTCGGGCTTCTCGTCGACGACCCACACGCGGATGCCCTTGTACTGGGAGACGTTGGTGGCGGTGACGTGCCGCCCGTCGTACTCGATGGTGACAGGCGCCTGGTCGGGGCGTGACCAGTTGAGGTCGTGCAGGAACAGCTTCTGGTAGTCGTGCTGCTCGGCGCGTGCGATGAGTGGGCTGCTCATGTGTCTTGGACTCCTAGCGAGCAGACGATCTTGACGGCATCGTGGTCGGTGCTGCCGATGACTAGCCGGTCTTCGTCGTGCAGCTGGTTGATCAGGTCGGCGAGGTCGTCGGGACTGTACTTGTGCCGCCGGGCTTGGGTCAGGCGCATGGCCGCGTGCTCTGTCAGAGGTTGGGCGTGCAGAGCGTCGAGAGCTGCTGTGGCCTTGATGCCGGTGGTGGTGCCGCCGAGGCGCTGCCAGGCCCACTTGCGGATGCCCTTGAGGTTGCCGGCGGCGATGGTCTCGGTTTTGAGGGTTCCTTGGACGAGGGTCATCTCGCGCTGGAAGTGGTCGGTTCGCAGCGCGGCGGTGGGTGTGTCGGGGTCGGCGCGGAAGAGGTGGAGTGCTTCGAGGGGGGTGAGGATCCGCTCTCCGAGGGTGTCGCTGGTGGCGAAGGCGTCGACGCCGGAGGCGGTGGCGACGTAGCAGGTGACGCTGCCGTTTTCGTTGAGGCGCTGACTGCGGGTGGAGTGGACCATGTCCTGCATGCGCAGGACCTTCTCGGTGATGGCGGGGAACTGGTCTTGCGCGGTGGACCACACCAGCCAGGCCTCGCTGACTGAGTCGGCTTCGGCTTCGTCGTCGGTGTCGTCGTCGGTGACGCGGCCTTTGTAGAAGTCGTCGAGGATCTTGATCTCGCGGTCCCCGCCGAAGAACTTCTCGTCGGATCCGAAGGCTTCGGCGGCGGCTCCGAGGCGGTCTTTGATGCGTTGTCGTAGCCGGATCTGCTGCTCGATCTTCTCGTGGGTGATCAGATAGAGGTGGACGGTGTCGGACTTCTGTCCGATGCGGTCCACGCGGCCGGCCCGTTGGATGATGCGGATGATGGCCCAGGGAAGGTCGTAGTTGACGATGATGTGGCTGTCTTGAAGGTTCTGACCTTCGGAGAGGACGTCGGTAGCGATCAGGACGTCGATCGGGTCCTCGACAGCGTCGACGTCGTCCTCGGTTTGGCTGGGCAGCTTGTTCGACAGTGGCGAGAAGCGGCGGGCCAGGCCAGCGGGATTGTCGGTGTCGCCGGTGGCCAGGCCCACGTTGCTTACGCCGGCGTCGGTGAGTGCTGCCGCGATGTAGCTGGCGGTGTCGCTGTACTCGGTGAAGATCAGTACCTTCTCGCCGGCGTGGTCATTGCTGAGCAGGTCGACCAGCGCGTTCATCTTGGAGTCGCGGGTGGAGTCCCAGTTCCCGAAGCGGTCCAGGAGGCTGGTGATGATGGCGTTGTCCTTGGCGAGGTCCTTGCGCAGGGATGACTTGAAGACGGTCGTGTTGACCCACTTGGTCTTCGCGGGCAGGGACCGGGTGAGGCTCTCGTAGCGGGTGGCGACGCTGCCGTGAAGGTCGCTGTCGCCTTCGATGTCCTCATCGCTGACGGTGATCTGCTTGTCGGTGAACGCGCCGAGCGGGATCGGCAAGCTGTGGTCGATGGCGTGGATGAACAGGTCGTTGCGGGCTCGCTGCCGCTGCAGGGAGAGGATGAAGGAGTGCCCTGAGGAGGAGAGCCGTTTGAAGAGGCTGATCCGCACGAAGCCGCTGACGTTGCCGCGGCCGGAACGGATGTCGTCGAGGTTCTTGGTGTCGGTGGTGCTGTGGTGAGCCTTGGGGTTGTCGTAGTCGGCAAGGCGGTAGCGCGGGAGGATCAGGTCGCGGATGGCGTCGAGGGTGCTGTCGTCTTCCATCAGCGCGGCCGGGTCGTCGGGACTGAATCGGTGGCTGAGAGGGGTCGCGACGCGGGTGGGGAAGTGGAACCTGTCGCCGTTGGCGAACTGGAGGTACTCACGTTCCTCGGCGATGCCGTCGGCGCCGACGACGGTCTCCTTCTTGGCGGTGCGCTTGATGAAGGAGCGGGTCCGTCGGACCAGGTGGTCGCTCATCAGCCGCTTCCAGTCCTCGGGTTCCTCGGACTTGCGGAACGCGGTGAGGGTGTTGATCTTCCCGTCGACCTTGGCGGCGAGAGCCTGGTCGCGGCGCAGCGCCTCGGCGGGCACGATGCCGAGGTCGTCGTCGTCGTCGATGTAGAGGCCGATCTGGTTGGCGACGTCGGTGAAGGCGAGGTTGTAGGGGGTGGCGGTCAGCAGCAGCACCTTGGAGCTGTTGGCGCGGATGTACTGGTGGATGGCGTCGTAGGCGATGGTGGCGTTGTTGCGAAGGTTGTGCGACTCGTCGCAGATGACGAGGTTGAACCGTTTGAGCTCGGGCAGGACCTTGTCGGCCATCGAATACGGGATGACTCGGCCGTTGATGTCGTAGGCCTCGAGGTGCTCTTCCCACATCGGTTGCAGGTTCTTGGGGCACAGCACGAGGGTGGAGTAGTCCTCAGCGGCCTGCAGCATCAGCGCCGTGGCAACGGCGGTGAGGGTCTTGCCGAGCCCGACGACGTCGCCGAGCATGGTTCCCCCTCGGCGGACGATGCGCCGTGAGAGGGTGCGCACCGCGCTCTCCTGGTAGTCCAGGAGCAGGTCGCTCATCGACTTCGGCAGGACGTAACCCATGCCGTCGCGGGCGTCCTGGGAGAGGGAGTGGCAGACCTTGAGGTAGACCTCGAACGGGGTCGGTTGGGTCTCGTCCGCCCAGGACTGCTCGATCAGGTCGATGATGTCGGCGGTGATGTCGAGGGAGAACCGGTCGTTCCAGCGTTCTTCGAACCAGGTGGCGAGTTTGGCAGTGGCGTCGGAGTCCTGGACGTCAATGTTCAGCTCAAGGTTGCGGTGCAGGCCGGCGCCGGTCAGGTTCGATGACCCCACGTAGGCCCAGCAGGCACCGTGCTTCTTGGTGGGTGCGTGGAAGATGTAGGTCTTGCCGTGCAGGGGCTTCTCGGTGAAGACCTTCATCGCGACTGTGCCTTCGTGCAGCTGGCGCTTCAGGGTTTGCAGGGTCGCTTGCCCTTCGGTGGTGGCCAGGCCTCGCATCAGCTGGTTCCGCAGGTGCGAGACGAGCTGGTCCCGGCGTGCCAAGGCCCTCTCACGGTCGTGGATGTCATCGCCGTACTCGGGTGGCTGCACCTGGTCTTGGAGCAGGTCGAGCAGCTGCTGGGAGTCCGATGGCGCGACCATGCCCACCAGTACCCGCGCGGTCGCTCGGGTCCCGACCGGCGCTGGTTTGCGGTCGAGGATGTCGGCCATGTTGGACCAGCCGCGCAGGTCGATGTAGCCGGTGGCCACGTCGACGGTGTCGAAGTCGGTGAGGGAGTCCCGCAGCGCAGGCCCGAGCCGGGTCTCGTCGGTGATGTTGTCGTAGATGTTGGGCACGTTTAGGTCCTCAGGCGTCGGGGTTCGGGTCGTCGGGGACGGGGCGCAGCCGGCCGCGTCCGTCGGGGCTGGGTGGTTGTCGGATGTGTTCGAGCGCGTCGACGGCGATGTGCCGCTGCAAGAGGGAGATGGTGGCTTTGTCTTGCCGCAGCTCCTGGCGCAGGCGCGTGTTCTCCTGACGCAGATGCTCGAGCTGCTCTTTGAGCCGGGCTACCGGTTCGGGGTCTTGGCCGTGGCGGTCGACGCGGGCACGGAACTCTTCCTGTAGGTCGGTGTGGCGGTGGGTGAGGACCCAGCGTTTGACGCCGGCCTCGTCGGCGAGGGTCTTGATGGTGAGTTTGCCGTCGGATCGGATCGGCGCGCCGTCCAGCAGGCGGGCCATTGCGTCACGGATCGCGGCGCGCTGCGTGTCCGGGTCAGTCATCAGTGCCTGCCAGCTGGTGAGCGTCGATGATGGCTTGATGGCGTTCGACTCGCCGGGCCAGTCGCGGCTTGAGCGGATCGGGGGTCGCCGGTGCTGAGATCTCCTCGTGTAGCCGCTCCACCTCACCGCGCAGAGCCTCGATGTGGGTACCGGTGCGGGCGATGTTCGCGCACCGGCTGTCGCACGATGTCAGGTCGGGCGTTGCGATGGCGCTGGGAGCGGGGGTGTCTCGACGGCACAGGGCCTTGGTGGGGTCGAAGCAGCAGGCGAGGACCTGTCCGGGGCTGTCGTAGATGCGCAGGGCGGGGTTACGCGCCATGTCTGCTGCTTGACGTGCGCTCAGGGTCACCCCGGCGTAGTGGGTGCGGTAGTGCTCGACGGCGCCGCGGTAGCGGGATGCGGCCGGGCCGCTGATGGTGGAGTGCTCCTGCAGGGTGGCAGCTGCGGTGGTGAGGGTGTCGCTGAGGGCGAGGGCCTCCTCCATGGGGAACAGGTCCCGCATGCCGGTGGAGGCGCGGGCTCCGTAGCCGTCGGTGGTGGCTGCGTGGAGGTGGCCGTACTGGATCCCGAGGGCAACCCGCCCGCGAGGGCGGCGGTAGATGAACCAGGCGAGGGTTCGCCGCAGACGGCGCAAGCTGACCGCGCCGTCAGGGTCGTCGGGGATGACCTCGTGGTGCAGACCGAGGGCGGCGGCTCGGGTGTTGGCCCACCCGGTGAGCGTCTCGATCGCGACACCGCGGGAGTTGGAGGGTGGCGGTGTGGCGGCCACTAGTGTCTGTTGGTGGCGACGGAACAGGCTTGCGGGGAAGAGCAGTGAGCACTGGTGTAGTTGCTCCATGGCGGTGATCGCGTCGGCGACGGGCTTGATCGCGACCCAAGGGTGCTCTCGTTCGAGCCCTTCGGGCACGGCCCTGCCGTCAAGGACCGCGGACTTGAAGGTGCGTCCTCGGACGGTGTAGCCGCCGCGGGTGCCGGGGGTGCAGCAGCCTCGTCGAAGGTCCAGGACCTCGTCGGCGCGCATCCCGGTCAGGTAGCTGGTGAGGATGAGGGCGGCGGTGCTGAGCAGTTGCCGTGACCGTGCGGCATGGGCAGCAGTTTCGGCGTCGACCCATGCGAGCTCCCCGGGTTCCTCGTGGTCCGGGCTGGGGTGGTCGGTGATGGCATGACGGGCGATCAGGACGGGTGCGTCCTCGAGGATGCGCAGGCACCAGATCAGCAGCGCTGACATGGTGGCGGGGTGGATGGGCGGGGTCTTGTTCTT
>Ga0208938_1001824_pt1 | contig 11860 bp, 9 predicted proteins | sample AD_UKC125_MetaG_FD_184434 | JGI IMG/M metagenome (GOLD analysis project Ga0208938, IMG submission 184434) | Active sludge microbial communities of municipal wastewater-treating anaerobic digesters from USA - AD_UKC125_MetaG (SPAdes) (version 2) | ecosystem: Engineered > Bioreactor > Anaerobic >... | reverse complement strand
TGCATTTAATCTCATTTATGGCAGTTTTTGTGCAAGGACAGTTGTGTTGGCTTCTAGTCTACGTGTGTTTTTGGAACAACTCAGCCAACTGTTTTACAACACTACTTAGAGAGAAATCTGCTTCAATCTTCTTTCTACCTTTCTGCCCTAGTTCCGCACGATAGTATGAATTCTCCAAAATAACCTCGATGGCGTCAGCTAAAGCCTTACTATCTGCTGGCGGTACCAAAATGCCTGATCCGTCACCCAAAAGTTCAGGAATACCTCCAGTATTAGTTGATATTACAGGGACACCAAAAGCCATTGCCTCCATGAGTGCAACAGGTATACCTTCTCTTTCTCCGTCTTCGGTTACGATGCTAGGATGCACTAATACTGAAATACAGCCATCTTGATACATACCTAAAACTTTGTCGTGGGGCATCCTACCACACAGCGTAACCACATCGTCCAGATCAAGTTTATGAATCATTTCCAAGAGCTCTTGCTTCAATGGTCCATCACCTATCAGGAAACATTTAAAAATCTTCCCTCTTTGCTTCAACAGCAAACAAGCTTCCAAAAGGAAACGATGACCCTTCACCGGAATAAGATTGCCAACACTTGCAATTGTAAAAACATCTTGTTCTGGGGTACATTCGTTAAGCGGTAAACGCACCCCCATATGTATAACTTTTACCTTATGCCAAAGAGTTTTAGATATCTTTGATTTGATTTCGTTCGCACCATTTACACTTATGGCTCTCACAAATTCACTAGATCGTATCTTAGTTTCGAGCATATTGTCTTCTTTTATATCCCATCGATGAGCAGTCAAGCTCCACGATAGACCACTGTACAGGCTAGCTATGTAAGCTGCCGTAGAAGGAGTGGAAGCCCAGTGAGCATGGATGTGGGAAAAACCAATCTTTTTCACTTCCTCTCCGAGGACAAAACCCTTTGGTACCACTACCAGATTCTTTAAGATCTTTTTGATGCTCCCAGAACCTTTTAATATGTCGATGAAAACACGAAGAGCTAGACGCGGGCATAATACCACTATTCTTAGAGCGCGCAACAAAACACTGAAACTTACAAGCGGGATTCTCACTGTATACTTGGCGACTTCTTCACATTCACGCCCTCTATGAATTTCATCTGCAGGCCGCAGCGGAAACACCACTACTTCATGCCCCTGCCTCCTAAGCTCAATCACTTCAGGCAGTATAAAACTTTCTCCCGGACCATAAGGCGTTTGAGCGGTAATGTAAGCAATCTTCATCTAACCAGGACAACCTCCTCAGGTTCAATGATTTTCTGCCAGGCTTTCCTCAAAAAAGCGCGACTACAATTAAGCCTGTTCTTACTGTACTGTTCCCACCGTAAAGCTATAGTCAGAAACTTCTCTTTTCCAGAAAGAGCATACAACACTTTTAGCAAGTTTACGTGCAGTTCGTGATAAAAAGGGCTAGCAAAATGCCCATTGCGGTCGTAAAAACTCCAATACCCAGCATCATAGAATTCAAGATTTTTTTCAAGAGTGTCAATTGTTTTTTCAAACGCCTCTTTCCACTGCGAACATTTGGAAACCAGCAGCGCATCATATAAACCGAATATTGAGAAAATCCACCCATTCAGAATCGCACTACCGGGCTTATTAGGCGTCTCCTCCAAGACTATTCCGCCATCGAAAATCCGCGCCGTACCTCCATCTTCAATGGGCAGAATCATTAAACCAATTGCCTTGTCAGCAGCTGCTAGGAAAGATTTATCCTTGCTAACAACGCCAGCTCGATACAATAACGAGGCTCCCTCACCTTGAGTCATAGAAGAATATGGATTGTCAGGCGTACCTCCTAGAGAATGCCAAACCTTCCATCCTCCAAGTTCATCTTGGTTATCAACCAACCACTTGCTGCACCGAATAAAAGCACTGTAAGGCTCCTCCTCTCCCGTTGACAGCCATATATCGTACGCGCCAAGTCCATATTGGGCAATTGACGTTGGAAAGTAAACCCAATCCCCATTAGACAGTTGGTTTACAGGTATTCCGTTCTTATCCAAAACTTGCGAACCGTATTTGCTTGAGTATTTGTTAGTAAGATCGTTGTAATAACCTCGAAGATCATCTTTTGAATAATACCTTCCAATTCCCTGAGGCACATGCAGAATGCTTCTACCCCGCACCATTAAGAACCATTTTCGCCACTGGCTTGCAGCTGGCAACCCCATCTAGATGGCACCTTTCTTTTCTTCTAAGAGCTTGCAGTATAATGCTTCATACTCTCTGGCTGTTCTGGATATGTCAAAACAATCAATAGCTTTCTTTTGTCCATTCTGCCCCATAACTTGTCGAAGCTCAGGATCTTTTGCTAGAAGAAGTAAAGCCTCTGCTAACGCATTTGCATCGTCTGGGGGTACTAATAATCCAGTTAAACCATTTTCAACAAGTTCAGGTACGCCACCAACAGAAGTGGCTACCACTGGTTTACCTGCTGCCATAGCCTCTAAAATGCTAAGTGGCATTCCTTCCCAATCAGAACTTAAAACGAAAACATCAGCCTGTTCCAAAAGTTTATGTACGTCGGAACGAATACCCAAGAACCGGATTTTGTCTCCCAACCCCAGCTTTTGCGCCATTTCTTCAACCAATGGCTGAAGTTCGCCGTCGCCAACAAGCCAAAGTCGTAAAGTAGGGTTCTGCTTCAGCGCGTAAAAAAATGCCTCTATAAGAAGCTTGTGGTTCTTTGACGGTGAAAACCTTCCCACATGAAGCAGGATGATTTCTCCCCCTTCCTGTTCCTCCTCTTTACAATTACTACAAGCAAATCGTTTCGTATCTATACCGTTATAAATAACAGGCGACTGCAATTTGGCACCATATACAAGGCGGACTGAATCTGCAACCTCTTCTGAGATACTTACCGGAACTACACCTCCAAAAGTAAAAGCAATCTTGTGTATCAATTTCCCCACCCAGTCCACTTCTTTTTGAGCGATGCTATGCAACGTGTGCACGCGCACAGGTACATGGCAAAAGATAGACGGCCACAAGGCATAGCGAAGCACATAACGGTGGCTGTGGACTACGTCAGGCCTGCAGTGTTTAATTAGTCTGTGCAGTTTAGGTATCATGCTCAGATCCAGACCCCTGTGTTTGTCAAGGTAATACACCTTTAAGTTTTTACTTCTAATTTCTTTTTCAAGAATTGTTCCGGTTTCCCCGTAAAGGCTCACGGCAGCAACATCAAACTTTTTTCTATCGGTATTTTCGAGAAGATCTACCACAAATCTTTCCGCTCCACCAGTTCCAAAATTAGGTATGATGTGTAAAACTTTAATTCTTGTGCTCATCTTTGTTCCCTCAGCAGTTCACTGTATAAACTAAGCATGCTGTTGCACCAGTGTTCCAGACTCAAATTGGCCCTGACAAATTCTTTGTTAGATGTGCCCCATTTTGCACGGATATCTCGGCTTGAGCTACATACATCCACCATAACTCTTGCCAAATCATCCGGACTATCGCTCTTAAATGTTATGTACCCGCTGGATTTGCTGTAAATCTGATTTAAATGCTCAATATCAGATGAAATAACAGGTAAACCGCTCGCCATAGCCTCGGCTATTGAATAGGAAAACCCTTCACTACGGCTAGCAGAAATAAAGCAATCGGACATATAGTACAAACTTGCTACATCATCTACAGGAGGTATTACTTTTATATGTTGGAGCAACGCCTCTTCCTGCTGATTAATAAATGATTTTGTTTGCTCATTGCCAACCACCACAAGCAAAATATCATCGTTACCGCTTTTAAGTAAGATCTCTATGGCCTTCAGGACTACGTCCACGCCTTTCACATATGGTGACCATCCAAACATGAGGAACACAAAACAAGTTTCAGGAATCTCATACCTGAACCTCAATAAGTTCTTACAAGAAGCTGCCTCGGCAAAATCAAATCTCGCGACGTCTATTCCGTTATGGATAACAATGCATCTTCCTTTAGGAGCACCCCTGGACACCATTTTGTCTCGTACTCCTTCCGAAACACAAACAATTCTATCAACCAGCTTACTACCAACCAACTTAAGTTTTAAAAAATCTTTAGCTTTCCTTTGAAAATCTAAAGTGGTACCCCAGTCTGAACGGACATGCCACACCACAGGGATATGCAGTCTGCGACCCACCAATGCTGTTTCCAAATCAAACGTCGTAAAATGAGAATGAACTAGTATTGCCCCAGACCCTAGCGCAATCTCCTCTATTTCTCTAGCACGCTTAACTCTGGAAGCTTCTTTGCTCACAAAATAGAAGCCTACGCCCTGTTCAGCAAGCAGCTTTAACCACTCTCTATCACGCCCAACTTCAGAAAGCGCCAAGGTTAGTCGGGCGTCAAGTTTGTTCTGCACATACTGGCTAAGTGCAAGTATCGAACTAATAACCCCCCCTTGGTATGGACCACCGTAATCAGCTACATGTAGTACGCTTCTAACCATAATCCCTCCTAATATATGCCACCCAAATCCCTTATTAGGATACAAAATTAGTATAACGCGCACAACCAGCATTCGACAGACTTATCTACACAACAAGACGTTAAAAAAAACCCAACTCTCACGTGATAGATACAAAATTGTGGACTGGCAGTTACACTACGCATGTCACAATCATAACATAAGATGACCCAAACGGTATTTGCTCCGGTGCGTGCGTGTGGCAAGCAATTACTACGTGTGTGCAATTAAAAAAACGATGGAATATGCCGATCCAGTTTCATGCCACCGTCGTTAGTGAGTCTAGACATTGTGAACGATTTTAAACACCGGCTTGTCGATTTGGAGAATCGGGTCCACCACTTATTTGCTAGTAGAGAGCACTACATGATAGAACTTCGCTGAATGCATTTAACTCTTCGTGTGAGTCATGTCCTAAAAATGCAGCGTATTTCCTTTTTTCTACTAACAATTACTGCTTGTAATGTAATAGCTAAAGTTGCCCCATTGTTAACAGGCCAGTGGTATTGGCTACATCGCTAATGTAAAAATTTCAACCAATACAGTACAATAATATAGATGTTTAACGTTTATTGTAAAAAGAGAACATAAGACATACGTTCGCCATCCGGGAAATCACTGAACTTAAAACCGTTGAATACGAAACTACTTATCATGCTAGTAACGAAAACCGGAAAGGATATAATAGTAATCAAGTGACAGTAGCCGAATTTTCTTACCTAGAAAGGAGGCTCCATGAATAGAAGTTTAGATGGCTGGCAACATAGCGTATTAGATCCCACAGCAGGAAGGCCAGCTGAGATACTTTTCATACTTTGGTCAGCAATTTTACCTTTTGATAACGTCCTAACTGTGCAGGGGTTTGGCACAGTGGCGAAGTATCTAGGTATGATCGTTGCCATAACCATAATAATCGACAGGTTGACTAGAGGGAAAGGACGAATTAAGAAACCCGGCTTAGCAGCGATCGCTTGGGGAGGATTTATTGCGTTTGCGACCGTATCAGTTTTGTGGTCAATCGAACCAAGTAAGACGTTGACAAATCTAAGTACTATTGTCGAGTTGTATATATTGTACTTAGTTGTGGTGTTGTGTCCATGGAGTGTCCGCACCATCAAGCACTTGCAAAGAGCTATAATGGCCGGTGGCTGTATTGCTGCTGCTTTGTCTATATATTCATTTTTCATGGGAGAAACTTTCCTCACAACAACCAGGGCAACATTGGTCATAAATGAGAGTTCTATGGCCGACCCAAATCATTTTGCCGCCAGTCTGATATTACCGTTGTTATTTGCTTTGGAAGAGGTCGTTGCATCGAAGCGCGCTAATTACTTCGGTTACCTCGCAATAGGAATTATTACTTTTGCGATTATCTTAACTGGCTCTCGTGGAGCACTACTTGGAATCATCTGCGCCACATGTGTCTTAATGTTTAGAGAATCAAGATCAGTTGCAAAGCGCAGTGTTGGAATTGTTACAATTGTTTTTGTAATCTTGTTCCTTGTATCTAACCTGGTTCCAGAAGGTCTGGCTCAGCGATATACTTTAGAATCAATTCTTACATCTGAGGGATCTCATCGTCTACCCCTATGGCGTTTAGCGTTCTTGGCATTCAAACAAAAGCCGCTCCTTGGGTGGGGATACGGCACCTTCGCTTTTCTGTCTACGGGGCAACTTGCTGCCGAAGTCAGCGGTTACCTTAAGGTTGGGGCAGTAGCTCACAGCATATATTTCCAAAGTTTAAGCGAGCTGGGCATATTAGGATTTGGACTACTAATATCCAGTCTGGCTTTTAGCTTCCTTCATGGGCAAAAGAATAAAACGAACTCATCTTTTTTCACACCTGTTTGCGCAGCATATGTAGGGATCGCTGCGACCAGTGGTACCCTTGGTACACTTAACTATAAATACTTCTGGCTTGTTCAAATGCTGATCGTACTTACTGTTTACCCTGTTCAAGGTTCCTCTTCCTGGAGAGGAGAAAGGTATCATTTGTCTTATAACACGAGTCTCACAAATGGCAAACATGGCCAATAATGCTGTACTAAATGCTGATAAATTCTCCGCGCAGTCCGAGTAAAGGCATCTATACGATATGGCATTTACATTTTTCCATGACAGTATCGTTGTGTTAAATGTTATTCAACTCTTAACGCAAATTAACTCATACTCGCGAGCGTCAACAAACTAAAAATAGGTCTACTTCGTTAGCGTATAATCTTTAATCACAGTCTTCAACACCATTGCCGTTCTGTAGCCATGTAATGTCTCTGCTCAAAGGCAGGAAAACGTAACACTGTCAAAACAGTCAAGAGGGAAAAGTATTCCATAAAAACGCTTATACTGAACCTCATGCTTCGAATATAAGGCAACTACAGAACTATATACCCAAAACTTTGAATGACACAAGACAACCTCATTTAGTAGATTAATGTGTATGTCTTTTAAGGTCTCATGCCTAGTAAGAGCACAACCCAGAACATGCAGGAAGAACATTTTTCCGCTGATCCCAGGCTAAATAGTAATCCGGTCATACCTCGATTCCTTTTTTAAATACCTGAATCATACTGAAGGAAAAGAGGAAGGGTTAAGAACATGACTCGTTCTTTAGTTAGCATCTCCTCGTTCTTGGTCACACCTACACTGCGGCAGCAACGCCGATACTGGTAGTGGCCGCAGAAAGCTCTCCTCCTCAGCAAGGTAGCTACAGCGAACAATGAGCATTTCATCAGTTACTTCAAGACGTGACAAACTATTTGCTAAACGGCGACAAGTTGAACGCAGAAATAACGAACTCATATACATTCGAACCTGTTAAAAAACAAGGCTAAGAGTCAACGTATACGAAACACTTCCAGTGAAAGTTGTGTTCTTTAACTGCACTTGTAAACAAAGACCATAAGCTCAGAAAATGTACAATTGAGTCTATCGATAATCTAGAGAACGGGCCCGTCTAAACAGAAGAGCACATGTCAATTCTACGTTTTAACAGGTGAATATGCAGCTCCTGGGTCAAGCTATCTCTGTTTAGCACACAGGCCACCGTTCCAAGTTTACACGTTAATGAACTTCCGTTTTATACAAGGAATGAAAACCGTTATGCCGATTACAAACTGGAGGCACTGTTCTAAGGGGTAAAGCAGCTACCATTGATGGTCTAAGCACTTGGATCCTTAACGAAGAAGACATAAAGAACGTCCATGAAATGCTTACAAATCCTTGATTCCTGCCATATATTTCTAACTCGCCATTACCTTTACTAGGTGGTGGAGGTCTGTTTTCCTTACTCAAATCAACGTAGATTCCTTAGCTTCATCCGATACAAATGATCTTCTATCACTCTTCCAACCCAGTATTGTTTCAAGCTGATCGGCGAGCACCCTTATATCATGGTATTTCTCAACATATCGTCTTCCATTCAATCCAAGTTCTCTTCTTTTCTCCTCAGACATATCATAGACCTCAATTATGGCTTTTGCAAGTGCTTCAGCATTTTCTGGCTCAACCGCAATACCGCATTTCGCTTCGATTACTGGATTGTTACTTATTTCAATAGTCGTAATTATTGGTTTTGCGCTCGCCATATAATCAAACATTTTGTTTGCACTAATTCCGAAACGAAGAACTTCCATGCGCTTGAGAGAATGAACAAGAAGGTCAGCATTAGCAATTACACTAGGAATCTCGCTTTTGCTTACAGCATTCAAAAACGATATATTGTCAAGCATCTTCTTCTTAGCTTTCTCGATCAAATGAGCTTTTTCAGGCCCGTCTCCTATTAAGAAAAAGTGAATATCTGGATAACTGTCGCGGAGGATCGAAGCGCAACTAACCAAGGATTCGAGATCGTTAGCAGGCCCGTGGGCACCTGTATAAAGAACTTTGAATTTATCCTTGTTCTTGTGGAAACACATGGCAATATCTGAATCTGGCTCAAGCGGTTTCGGATTATCAAAGCGCTCCAGATCTACTCCCTGTGGTAACCAAACAACTTTATCACGGTTAACTCCTCGTCCAATAGCATACTCTACACCACCTCGCATTGGGAAAATTACTTTTTGTGCTTTCTTGTACAGAAAAGATTCCAGCGCATATAAAAGTTTAGCTACAAAGCTGTTTTCTCGTAAAGCACCCATGTCCACCAATGTTTGAGGCCATAAGTCCCTTTCTTCAAAGAAGAATTTTGCTTTATACCTTCTAGAGAGCCACCAGCCAGATAAGGCAGCAAAAGGATGTACGCAAGATCCGATGATCGCATCTGGTTTTTCCAAACCTTTTGTACAACTCAAAACCCGCCAACTATACGAGAGCATGTTAACTACTCTGCGCCAGTCATTTTTATAATAGGGAAAGGTGTTAATCCATACAAAACGGACACCGTCATAAACTTCAGTTCTGAAGAGTTTGTTTCTATCTACTTTTGTGTACTTTCGAATTTTGTGATCGAAACCAGAAGCAAAAATAGTTACATCATGCCCTCTTTTCACCAATTCCCGGCCTAAGTCGAAATGTCTAGTTCCGCCAGGTACATCAGGGCTCACTGCATAGTGATTTAAAATCCACAATCTATCACCCATTCTACACCTCCAAGTGTCTGTATTAGCCACACAGAAGCAACTACTTTGGGCTTCCTCTCTTGAGAGATTATATATCTTCGCCATACTGTTTTTATAAGAAAATCTGCTCCTAAATCAGGCACACGCCGCTGGCAATCCGGACGTATACCAAAAGAGAAGATAGATGCTTTCAACCCGCTGATATTCATTGTTAGTAAACAGAAGCTAAAAGTGTTAAAATAACAAGGAAGCTTGTTTCTTGGTCTAGTTTCTATGAGGAGGGATAGTAATTGGAAGAACAACAACTCATGGAAGATGAAATTGATCTAAGGGAGATATTCCAAACACTGAGGCGTAGAGCAAAGGTAATAATCGGTACAACTCTTGTTTGCGCTGTAGTGATGGCAATTCTGAGTTTTTTTGTGCTTACACCTGTATATGAGGCAACCACTACTTTGTTCGCCGGGCGCGCTACTGTAACACCTGAAAATGCTGGCACACCTCAAACCCTCCAGAGTGAAATGGCCATTGCAAAAGAGCTGGTAAAGGATTACCGAGAAATAGCCACAAGTCGCGCAGTTCTTCAGCAGGTCATCAACGATCTAAATCTGCAAATGACACCAGAACAGTTAAGCGAGCTAGTAAGCGTCCAGCTCAAAAATGAGACCCGCATTATCATGATAAGCGTAAAAAACACAGACCCTAACATGGCAGCCCTAATGGCAAACAAATTGGCAGAAGTACTCATTGACGCGGTTCAACAGATTCTGAACGTGGAAAACGTTCAGGTTATCGACGCTGCCACAGTGCCTGATACGCCTGTGAGCCCAAGAAAAGTTCTCAATACGGTCGTTGCCGCAGTGGTTGGATTAATAGTAGGCATAGCTCTAGCTTTCATGTTCGAATATTTCGACAACTCCATAAGAACGCCTGAAGACGTGGAGAGGCACTTGGGTCTACCAGTACTCACTGTTATCCCGGATTTAGGCAATGAAGGAGGCGAGTAGAAGCATGTTTCCTGGCCCAGAATTGGTAGCGCTACACAACCCCCGTTCTTTAATAACAGAAAGTTACAGAGTGCTTAGAACGAACATTTTATATTCCAGCCCCGATAATCCCATAAGAACCTTAGTGGTAACCAGCCCGCTTCCGGGTGAAGGTAAAACCACAACTGCAGGGAATTTAGCTGTGGTCATGGCACAAGGAGGCAGCCAGGTTCTTTTGGTTGACCTTGACCTTAGAAGCCCGAATGTCCACCGCTTGTTTGGTATAAGCAATAGGGTGGGTCTCACAAATTTGCTGGTGGAAGATAGACCCTTGGAGAGTGTGGTACAAAAAGACAGTGTTGGAAACCTAGATATTTTGACCACAGGCCCAGTTCCGCCAAACCCAGCAGAACTGGTAGGTTCTAAAAAGTTCGCAATGTTTATCGAAGAAATGAAGACTGTGTACGACTACATCATTTTGGACACATCCCCCTGTGTTGCCTACACTGACGCAGTGTTAGCCGGAAGAATAAGCGACGGTGTACTGCTAGTGCTGTCTGCTACTGCTGGTCGAATGGACGCTGCCATACAGGCAAAAAAGAATTTCGAAAAAGTGGGAGCAAAAATCATAGGCGTAGTTCTTAACGGAGTTAACAAAAGCCATCTGGGTTATTCCTCTTACTACTACTATTACTACTATTATGAAGACGAACAAGGCAAAACGGTTCGAAAGAAAAAGAAAAGAACCCACGGTAGAATGTAACAATGATTGACATTCATTGCCACATTCTGTGGGGTGTAGATGACGGCCCACAGTCACCTGAAGAAACAGAGGAGCTTCTTAATCTAGCTAAGGCAGAAGGTATAACGGACATCATAGCTACATCTCACTACAGCCCCTACCTGGAACAAGTTTACGAGGAAAAGTTTGAAGAAGCTGCGAGTATGGCCAGAAGCGTCGGCATTAACCTGTACAGCGGGTGTGAGTACAAGCTCCAAGATGCCTTACTTTTAAAAGACAGATTAATAACACTTGCCGGATCTGATTTTATCTTGGTGGAAATCACATCGGGGGTGCTTGGCGATTTTGTCTACAATCAAGTGTATGATCTCGAACTAGCGGGTTACCAAGTTATTCTTGCACATCCAGAGCGATCTTTCATGCCTGCTGACTTACCCAAGCTCAGAAAACTCGGCGATATGGGAGTTTATTTCCAAATTACTGCAGGCAGCATTGCCGGAAAGTTTGGCAGGCAGATTCAGCAATTTGCTTTTAAACTCCTTGAAGAAGGGCTGTGCCACTTCATTGCGTCAGATGCACATAACCCAGGTTCAAGAGCCTTCTTTTATAATGAAGCAAAAAGTATCCTTCAAAAGAAAGAACTCATACCTCAAGCTATTGGCTTGCTATTCCGCGAGAACGCATCCAAGGTCCTTAGCGCTGAACCAAGTATAAGAAACGTTTCTCTCAAACGATCGCAGCCTTCGAACCGCAAACTATTTCCCAGAAGAAGGTTATCCTAGCTGTCTACAGCCTTTGGAACGTTAGCTTTTACCATCTTCAGAGCCTGGTCGAACCACTTTTCAAACTCCGTAAGTGGAACTAGTGTCTGAGGATCTATATTGAGTAACATTTCCTTGAGCCTAATGTACTCATCTTCAACGGCTTGAGGGTCCGATACAAGCTTTGCTCTGTAAATCTTTTCAGTTTCCCTAAGAGTTGGATCTTCCTTTTCCTCAAAGAGCTCTTCGTGGAGTTTTTCTCCGGGTCGTAAGCCGGTGAATACGATTTCAATGTCCTTATAGGGTTCAAATCCACTCA
>Ga0208938_1001822_pt1 | contig 11871 bp, 11 predicted proteins | sample AD_UKC125_MetaG_FD_184434 | JGI IMG/M metagenome (GOLD analysis project Ga0208938, IMG submission 184434) | Active sludge microbial communities of municipal wastewater-treating anaerobic digesters from USA - AD_UKC125_MetaG (SPAdes) (version 2) | ecosystem: Engineered > Bioreactor > Anaerobic >... | reverse complement strand
CTGGCGAACCCAAGGTCCCTCGGTACGAGCCGCTGGAGCAGGCCGACGTAGCTCGCATGCTGGCAGACGTATCGGAGGAGCCGCTGGGCAACAAGCCGATCGGTGGCAAGACGTCGCTCGCCGGTAGCCAGGACAAGATCGTCCTAGCTCGCGGTAGCGACGGCGGGTGGAGTCGAGTGGTCGACGGCGCCCCGTCCACCCACATTCTCAAGCCCCTTCACGCTCGATATCCGACGCTCATCTACGACGAGGAATACGGTGCGCCGGCTGGCGCGCACCGTTGCATTGACCAGCTACGCCACATGGGTCGAAGAGTTCGCGGGGATCCCGGCCCTGGTGATCGAACGTTATGACCGCGACCCGCTGGCACCTCAAGGACGGGTGCATCAAGAGGACGGCACCCAGGTGCTGGGGGCCTCCGGCGGGCAGAAGTACCAGCGACAGGGCGGAGCGGTCACCCTGGAGCGTTTGGCGCGGGCCTTCCGGGGAGCGGGCGGCGCCCCGATGGTGGAGGCTCTGTTCAGGCAGCTCGTGGTAGCGGTGGCCGTCGGGAACCTTGACATGCACGCCAAGAACATTTCCGTACTCCATCCGCCGGATGTCACCTGTCGGCTGGCTCCCGCCTACGACATGGTGCCGCAAACCCACCTGCCCACCGACGGGGAGCTGGCGCTGGCGGTGAACGATGTATATCGACATGCGTCGGTGACGGGCGCCGATCTGGTGGCCGAGGGCGAGCGGTGGGGTATCACCCATGCGCCTACGCTCGTGCAGGCAATGCTCACCAACATGGCCGCAGCGGTCGACGCCGAAGTCCCTCTGCCGGGCGCTCACCCCGGCCTGGTGGACGAGATCGGCGGCTTCATAGAGCGACTTCGTCGGGGGTGATCCGGCAGGGACGTCTAGCGTTCCCCGTGAGATAACGGCTGAGGGAGTCACGTTCGAACGATCAGGACATGATCCCTCCCGCGGTGTTCCCCAACGGGAAAGACGGTGTTCTCGCGGTCAGCGTTGAAGCCGACGCCGTCGGAACGACGGCTCCACCTCATCGATCCCGAGCTCTGCGTCGACCCACCGTTCCAGACTCACGAGACGGTCTTCCCAGTATGCCGTGGTGCTGGCCGCGTGGAGCTCCTCTGGTGTCCACTGCCAGGACTCTGGGTCATAGCCGAAGTTCGCGAAGTCGGGCTCGTAGAGACGGTGCACCTCCGCAGCGAGCTCGTGGTCGTACAGCTCTTTCCAGTCGTAGGGGCGGGACACGTTGGCCGTGTGCCGGGCGATGAGATCGCCGGCGGACGCGTCATGGCCGAGAGCATCGAGCACTGGCTGGAGGTCCTCGACCAACGACTCGGCGCGCAGGACATGCGTGTAGGAGATCGTGTTCCAGAGGACGAGATCGCTCATCCGACGCCAGTGGACGTCGCCCTGGCGGATGGACTGAGGAGCCCCGGCAGCCAGCCAGTGGACGAAGTCTGCGAAGGGAGGGGCCACCGTGGTGTCCGGGGTTCGTCCGGCAGACGCGTGGATCTGCTCGCGCAGCCCGACGAAGGCCTGGCGGGGCATCCGGATCTTGTTGATCCACGCCGAGGCCAGCCGAGCGTACGGATTGCGAACCACGCAGAACCGAGTGACGCCCGGGGAGTTGAGCAGGCGGTGTCGTTCCTCGGTCGTGACGTCGGCCAGACCCGCGAACTCGTTGATGCGCCTGTCGTGAACGCCGAGAGTGTGCTGCGACTCCTCCATGAGTTGGCGGGCCCGCTCGCTGCGCTGTTCGAGGTCCAGGAGGATCGCCTTCATCGTGGAGCAGGCTGCCTTGGGCGTCTCCATGTAGACGTAGGGGTACCGAACCCCGACGAACGTGCCGCGCCCGAGCCGTCTCAACTCGTGGAAGTCGGTCAGCAACTCCGAACCGGGGACGCCTGGTGGCGACAAGGACACAGGGGGATGCTACCGGCCGCCGACGTGCCCCTGCGGATGCCGATAGAGTCGGCTCCGCCGCGATCGATGCGTGGGGGATAGCGATGCGTGGGGGATAGCGATGCGTGGGGGATAGCGATGCGTGGGGGATAGCGATAGGTGTCGGAATGTCGGTCATAGGTGAGATTTCACCGCGGCTCGGTGCGCCGGTCGACGCGTTGGACGCGCTGATCGCCGAGTCCGTCCACATCTTCCGCGAGGTGGTCGCCGAGGTCGATCGCCCGGTGCTGCTCTTCTCCGGCGGCAAGGACTCGATCACCATGCTCCGCTTGGCGGAACTGGCCTTCGCGCCGGGGTCGGTGCCTTTCCCCGTGCTGCAGGTCGACACCGGCCTGGACTTCCCGGAAGTGCTCGCGGCTCGGGATCGATGGGTGGCGCGCCTCGGGGTGGAGCTCATCGTCGCATCGGTCGAGCGCGCCATCGCCGACGGGGTGATCAGAGAGGGACAGGGCGTCTCGCGCAACCGCCTGCAGACGCCGGTGCTGCTGGCTGCCCTCGAGGCCCGCGGCTTCCAGGCCGCGTTCGGTGGCGGCCGTCGCGACGAGGACCGGGCTCGCGCCAAGGAGCGGGTCATCTCGCACCGGGACGAGTTCGGGCAGTGGGACCCGCGCAATCAGCGTCCGGAGCTCTGGTCGCTCTACAACCCCCGGGTCCGGCCCGGCGAGCATGTCCGCGTCTTCCCGCTCTCGAACTGGACCGAGGTCGACATCTGGCGGTTCCTGGCCCGCGAGCGGGTCGACCTCCCGTCGATCTACTTCGCCCACGAACGTGAAGTCGTCGAGCGCGACGGGATGCTGTATGCCGTGGGTGGGCCGAACGCGCTCCGGCAAGGCGAAGTGAGCACGGTTGAGACCGTGAGGTTTCGGACGGTGGGTGACATGACCGTGACGGGGTGCGTCCGCAGTAGTGCGAGCACCCTGGACGAGATCCTCGACGAGGTGGCTCATGCTCGGATCACCGAGCGCGGCGCCACTCGCGCCGACGACCGCTTCTCGGACGCGGCCATGGAGGACCGGAAGAAGGAGGGCTATTTCTGATGGATCTGCTCACCGTGGCCACCGCCGGTTCGGTCGACGACGGCAAGTCCACGCTCATCGGGCGGCTCCTGCTCGAGGCCGACGCGGTCGCTGACGATCAGTTGGCTGCCGCGGCCGAGGTCTCCCGGCGTCGCGGCGATGATGTCACCGACCTGTCCCTGTTCACTGATGGGCTGCGGGCCGAGCGCGAGCAGGCCATCACCATCGATGTCGCCCATCGCTACTTCGGGACGGCCCAACGCAGGTTCATCCTTGCCGACACACCGGGCCATGCGGAGTACACGCGAAACATGGTGACGGGTGCCTCCCGCGCCGATGTGGGCCTGGTCCTGGTCGACGTGCGCCATGGCCTGACCGAGCAGAGTCGGACCCACCTGGCCATGCTTGCGCTGCTCCGAGTGCCCCATCTCGTGATCGCCCTCAACAAGATGGACCTGGTCGACTGGTCCCGCGCGATCGTGCGCGAGATGCACGGCGAGCTCACGGCATACAGTCGCAAGCTCGCAGCGGCGGGCCTGGCACCAGCCGCCCCCACCGTGATCCCCGTGAGCGCGTTGACCGGCGACAACGTGACGAGTCCTTCGGCGCGCACGCCGTGGTACGTCGGCCCCACGTTGCTGTCGCATCTGGAGGGCCTCGTCGTCCCTGACCGGGCGTCGGGTCCGCTGCGACTGCCTATCCAGCTCACCCTGCGGCCACGGCGCGGCGACCCGAACAGCGCACGCGAGTATGCCGGTCAGCTCGCCAGCGGGGCGCTCGCGGTGGGTGACCAGGTCGTGGTCCTGCCCCGCGGTCACTCGACGACGATCACCGGGGTCGCTGTCCCAGGGCGCGCGGTCAGCGAGGCCGGCAGCCCGCAGTCGGTGTCCGTGACCTTGGCCGATGACCTCGACGTGACTCGTGGCGACCTCATCGTCCACCCCGATGATCTGCCCACGGTGACTCAGGACCTCCGGGCACGGATCGCGTGGCTGCACAGTGAGCCGCTCCGACCGGGGGTTCGGGTGCTGGTCAAGCACACCACGCGCGCGGTGAAAGCGATCGTCCGCGAGGTGTCCGACCGTCTGGACATCTCCACGCTTGCGCGCATCGAGAGCCCAGATGCGTTGCGGTGCAATGACATCGGGATGGTTTCGATCCGCCTGGCCGAGCCCTTGATCGTGGATCCGTATGCCGTCAACCGGCATACCGGAGGGTTCATCCTCATCCGTGAGGACTCCGGGGAAACCCTCGGGGCCGGCATGGTGTCCGCCTGAGTCTGGCTACTCCTCGGCTCCTCCCCGGGCACCTGCCCAGCGCTCGATGATACCGAGTTGGTATCATTGGGTCCATGGCGATGACGTTGCGGCTGACCGAGGACGATGAGCGGGTGCTGGCTGCTTTGGCAGCTGCCGACGGCATCAGTCGGCAGGAGGCGACGATTCGGGCGATCCACGAAGTGGCGCAGCGTCGTGGGCACGTGCAGGCGGTGGCTGCATCATCGGCGCGCGCTCGGACTCGCTATGCGGAGGTTCTTGAGCGGCTCGGGCGGTGACCGTCTTCCTGACGACGGAAGACCTGCTGGCACTCGCCGATGATCTCGGCGTGGGCCCCGTGCGGGATGTCGGCCTGCTGGAATCGGCTGCTCACCGTCCGACGACGTCGTTGTGGGGCTCGGACGCCTATCCGACCCTGCTGCTCAAAGCAGCGGCCCTGATGCACTCGGTGGTCAACAACCACGCGCTCGTTGACGGCAACAAGCGGTTGGGGTGGCTGACGACAGTCGTCTTCCTGGACGTGAACGGCGTCTGGATCGAGGGGCCCGACGATGCTGTCTACGATCTGGTGATCGCGGTCGCCAGCGGTGCCGCGGACCTCTCCGAGATCTCTGCCGCTCTGGAGCCTTGGATCCAGCAGTAGCCTTCACCACCACACACCGTGCCCCCCGTGGTAATCCAGCGGCAAGCACGTGGACAGTTACAGCAGCGCGGCGATTGCTTCGACGGTGCGCCAGTTGCGGGCGGTGCCGGTGACGCCGAGCTTGCGCTCCAGCACGGTATTGGTCAGCTTCAGGGTCGCCACTCCGTCCGGTGTCCAGATGTAAGCCTCCCGCCCACTGACCGTGAAGCCGGGAGGCAGCCGGTCGGAGGCCAGCAGCCGCTCGACCGACTCGGCCGGTGGAGCGGAGGTGAAGAAGGTGACCAGATATCGCGCCGGGTCGGTCGCGAGATCGGCGAGGGGGTTGAGCGCCACGACCGCACGGATCTGCTCGGGAGAGCGCACCACGCACGGCACGTCGACGTCGAACGCTTCGCACAGCACCGTCCGCACCTGGCCCGCGACGCGCTCGCCGTCAGCCTCATCGGTATCGAGCACGATGTTGCCGGACTGCAGCAGCGTCTGCACCCCGGCGAATCCGCACTCAGCCAGTCGCTCGCGCAGCGCCGGCATCGGCACCTTGTTGAGGCGGCCGAGGTTGATGCCACGAGGAAGCACGACGTGCCGATGGGTCACTCCGACATTGTCCGCCATCGCGCCAGTCGATGGTGCGCGCTATTTCACGTGGGCAGCGAAGAACTCCCAGATCGCCGGAGTCGCGGAGTATGCCGGCCCGGTCCCCGTCGGGGTCGAGGTGGGGGTCGTCGACGCCGGGGCAGATTCCGGGCCGGCCGAGACCGTGGATTTCCCGAGAGCGGTCGGAGCTGGACTGGCATCCAACGGCCCGGTATGCCGGACGCCCGGCCATTCGTGTCCGCCCCCCTCGACGAGCACGAGCGAGACCGTGCGCCCGACCGCACATTGGGCGGTCTCCACGGTCACCGGGCCGTCCGAATGCGAGATGGTGCCGCCGCAGCGGTCGACGTTGCGCCAGAGCGTCATGAGATCGGGGATCGTCCGACCCTCGAAGGAGGCCAAACCTGTCGGTGGCCGGGTCGGCGTCGGTGAGCCGGGCGCCGCGGTAGGTAAGGGGGCTGCGGGATCGGACACACCGGCATACGGGACGGTCGTGTCGGCCGTGCCGTGGACGTGCATGACCGATAGCGGCGCCGGGTTGGTGCAATCGCCGACCAGGGTGGCGGCCACCGGAGCGACGGCCGCGAAAAGGGTTGTGTCACAGGCAAGTCGGTAGGCCATCATCCCGCCGGTCGACATCCCGGTGGCATACACCCGAGTCTTGTCATATGAAAGGTCCTTGCCGATGTCAGCCATGACCTTGGTGATGAAGTCGACGTCGTCGACGCCGGTGGCGGGAGCGACGCCGCAGCACCCGTTGCCGACGTTCCACGCCTGGCCGACGGCGTCCGGGTAGACGACGAGGAAGCCCTCGCGGTCGGCCAGCCCATCCCAGCCGTAGGCCTGCTCGGTCGCGAGCGCCGTGCCCAGCCCCCCGTGCAGCATGACGACCACGGGGGGTGGGGTGAGTGCTTGGGCCGGGCGGTAGACGCGGTACATCCGGATGTGGTCGCCCACGGTGAGCGCGTGTTCGCTCGAACCGACCGGCAGGGCCGCCAGGTCCAGGCCGCCCGGCCCGCTCTTGGTGCGGGTCGTCGTGCTGGCGGTGGTCGGGGCGGGCTGCGGGTTCGGTGCGGCCGTACAGGCGGCTATCAGGCCGGTCGACAGGAGCGCCGCCAGCATGGCAATGACTGCCCCAGCCACGGGGGAGCGCCCGCCGACGCCGGAGCGCGACGCGGTCCGCCCCTTCGGCCACATGTGGGTCATTCTCGCAGCGCCGCCCGCTTCGTGGCCGCCAATGCGCCCGCTAAACCCATGACGGGAACCACATGTGGATCCACCACTGCTGATAGGGGATGAGCTGTGCCGTATAGATCGGCAGGAACCAGGCAAAGACCAACGCCGAGACGATGAGGTAACACCCCACGATCGTCACGCCGACCTGGCGCCGCTGGGCGCTCACTCCCGGCGGACCAAGGATCATCCCGAGCACATAGGTGACGCCGAGCACCACATAGGGCACGAAGGCCACCGCATAGAACTGGTAGATCGTGCGGTCCCCGAGGAGGAACCACGGGAAGAAGCCACCGGCATACCCTGCGAGGATCGCCCCCGCGCGCCAGTCGCGCCGCAGCGCCCAACGGAAGGCGAGCACCGCGAGCGACGCGGTCGCCAACCACCAGATCGTCACCGTGCCGATCGGCGTGATGATCCGGGCGCACATGTCGATATCGCACCCGTCCTGCCCGAGCTTGGGGTACTCGGCGAAGAACGACGTCGGCCGTCCCATGACCATCCACGACCAGGGGCTGGACTGGTAGGCATGCGGCGTCGACAGGCCGCGGTGGAAGTCGAGGATCTGCGCGTGGTAGTTCCACCACGAGCGCACCGCATCGGGCACCCAGGTCCAGCGCGGGTCCGCCGGGTGGGTCAGCGCCCAACTGCGGTTGTAGCCGGTGTCGGAGCGGAACCAGCCGGTCCAGGAGGCGACATAGGTCACCACAGCGGTCGGCACCATCGCGACAAACGCCGGTATGCCGTCCCGCCACAGACCGGTGCTGATCCAGCGGTGAACGCCGATGGTCCGCCGGGCACCGATATCCCAGAGCACGGTCAGCAGGCCGAAGACGACGAGGAAGTAGAGACCCGACCATTTGGTGCCCGCGGCGAGGCCGAGGTTGATCCCGGCCAGCCACCGCCACGGTCGCCAGCCCATCGACGGACCGCGCCAGGTCGAGGTGTGCGGCAAGGGGTGGCCGGTGGGGGAGAGCGGGATCTGGGCGGCGGCCCGGACGGCGAGGCGCTCGCGGGTGCGGTCGCGGTCGACGAGCAGCGCGGCGAACGCGGCGAGGGCGAAGAACATCACGACGATGTCGAGCAGCCCGGTGCGTGAGTGGACGAAGTGGTGACCCTCGATGGTCAGCAGGATCGCGGCGATGGTGCCCAGGACCGAGGATCGGAACAGCCGCCGCGCGACCCGGCCGATCATGACGATCGAGAGCACGCCGATGACGCACACCGAGAGGCGCCAGCCGATCGACGAGTCGGCTCCGAACAGCCCCTGGCCGGCGCCGATGATCCACTTGCCGACGGGACCATGCACGACGAGGTCGCCGACCTCGGTGTTGAAGACGTCGAGGGTGCCCTCGGTGAACGCCTTGTCGATGAGCTCGCCGTACTTGTCGGTGTTCTTCAGCTCGACGCCGTACTGGATCATCGACCAGCCCTGCTTGACGTAATACGTCTCGTCGAAGACCAGCTTGTGGGGATAGCCCAGGTCCCAGAAGCGCAGCACCCCGCCCACGAGCGCCGCCAGCAGTGGCCCGAGCCAGCCCAGCATCGGTTGGCCGATCGAGTCGCCCACGAGGCGGCCGCGCATTGTGTCCGCGAGAGCCTCGCGGGCCGTGGCCGCTCGCGCCGCGACCGTGTGCACCGCGACCGTCGGGCGCGCCGGGCGCGACGGCCGCGGGAGTCGCGCGGTGAGGGGCATGGCCGCCATCGTAGGCCGGTCGCCTGGGTCTACCTCCCGCACTCCGCCCGGCGGGTTGGTGAGCCTTTCCTTGCTGGCGACCGAACGGCATACCGGGGCACACTCGCGGGTATGCCGCGCGAGAATCTCACCCGTTTCGCCTGGCTGTCCATCGCGGCAGCCGTCTGCACGATCGCCCTCAAGACCGGGGCGTACCTCGTGACCGGATCGGTGGGCCTGCTCTCGGATGCCGCCGAGTCGGTGGTCAATCTCGTGGCGGCGTTCGTCGCGCTCATTGCGCTGCACGTGGCGGCCAAACCCGCCGACGCCGAGCACCAGTTCGGGCACAGCAAGGCGGAGTACTTCTCGGCCGCTGTCGAGGGCATCATGATCTTCGTCGCCGCGACCTTCATCATCTACAGCTCGGTGCAGCGCTTCCTCGAGCCGGAACCGCTGGAGAAGGTCGGGCTAGGCCTCGGGATCTCGGTCGTCGCGTCCGCGCTCAACGGTGCGGTGGCGTTCGTGCTCATGCGGGCCGGGCGCAAGCACAACTCGATCACCCTGACCGCTGACGGCAAGCATCTGCTCACCGACGTGTGGACCTCCGCGGGGGTCGTCGTCGGTGTGCTGCTCGTCGCGTTGACGGGTTGGCTGCGGCTCGACCCGATCATTGCCTTCCTCGTTGGCTGCAACATCATCTGGACCGGCTGGCACCTCGTGCGCGAATCCGTCGACGGCCTCATGGATGCCGCGCCGAGCCCCGAGTGTCAGGCCAAGATCCAGGCGATCATCGATGCCCACACCACCGAGGAGGTGCACTTCCACGGCGTGCGGGGCCGGGTGTCGGGACACCAGAACCACGTCGCGATGCACGTGTTGGTGCCCGGGCACTGGACGGTGCAACGTGGGCATGACGTGCTCGAGAAGGTCGAGGACGCCTTCCGTCGCGAGTTCGAGCACATCGTCATCGACACTCACCTCGAGCCCATCGAAGACCCGCGCTCCTACGAACCCGACCTGCTCGACCACGCCGTTCCCCCGGCCGAGGGGTCACTGGGGCCAGTGCCGCCTGTCGCGTAGGCCGGCGCGGCGTTCGGACACGGACAGCAGGACGGGTATGCCGACAAACCTTCCGACTCGCCGGTAAACCTGGGCCGGGCAGGGTAGGTATGCCGGCAAACCTTCCGACTCGCCGGTAAACCTGGGCCGGGCAGGGTAGGAACGCCGGGAAACCTTCCGACTCGCCGGTAAACCTGGGCCGGGCAGGGTAGGAACGCCGGGAAACCTTCCGACTCGCCGGTAAACCTGGGCCGGGCAGGGTAGGAACGCCGGGAAACCTTCCGACTCGCCGTGAAGTCCAGGTCGGGCCGGGGCGGATGTCCCGACGACACCTAGTCCAGGCGCGAGGTCTGACCACCGGCGGCCATCGTCAGGAACGGACTCAGACCGACCGTGGGCACGACATAGGCGCCGACGCAGTGATAGACGTCCGGTCGACCGGGCCAGACCGTCTCAGATGGTCGCAGGTGCGCGTCGAGTTCGTTGCGCCACTGTCCGTTCTCATCGATGAAGTAGTCGCGGGCGTGCTCCCACAACCGCGCGTACCACGAGCGCCAGTGCGCGTCGTCGGTCAGCCTGGCCAAGGCGGATGTCACCTGGATGCCCTCGCACACCGGCCAATGCATCCGTAACGCCGAGACCGGCCGCCGCTGCCAATCGACGGTGTAGACGATCCCCGGGTGGCCGTCGGCGGCCCACCCGCGATCGAGCGCCGACTCGGTCAGGGCGACGGCTGCCTCGACCAGCCATGGCTGCCCGCCCACAGCGGGCGACGCGTCGAGGTTGAGCAGGAAGCGCGCCCACTCGAGCAGATGGCCATAGGTGGCGCCGTAGGGCCGGAACGGGTGATCAGGGTCGTCCCGGTTGTATTCCGGATCGATCACCCAGTCGCGGTCGAAGTGCTCTGGGACGAGCCAATCCAGGCGGCGCGCACCCTGGTTGATGATCCGGTCGGCGATCCGCAGAGCCCGTTCGTGCCACATCGGGTCGCCGGTGACATCGCCGAGCGCCAGGAACGCCTCGGTGGCGTGCATGTTGGCGTTGGCGCCACGGTAGTCCTCCTCGTCGGACCAGTCGGCAGCGAACGACTCTCGTAGCGTCCCCGTTCCCTCGTCCCACAGATAGGTGTCGACGATGGCGATCACCTGGGCGATCAACGCCGGGGCATCCGGGTGCCCGGCCGCCGCTGCTGAGGACGCAGCCAAGCCCACGTGCACGTGGTCATAGGTCATCTTGCGTTGCGTCGGTCCAGCGCCGGGATCGCTCCACCATCCGCCGTGCTCCTGGTCGGCGAAATACTGTGCCAGAGAGGCCATTCCGTGGTCCAGGAGACGCTGAGAACCAGGTATGCCGCGCAGCACACCCACCGAGGCCGCATGCACCATCCGGGCCGTGATGAACAGCTGCGGCCGTCGATCCGGCATCGGTGTCCCGGACGCGTCGAGCATGGCAAAGCCACCGCTGTTGAGGATGCCGCCCTGGGCAAATGCCAGCATCGAGCGGAGTTGGCCGTCGAGCCAGGCGTGGTGCTCGGGAGTGTCGAGTGCAGGGTTCATCGTGGCTCCGATTCGATTCGGGACAAGGTGGCCATGATCGCGGCTGCGGCCGCCCGTGACGGTGTGCTCACGCCGAGGGTCACGGCGGGTATGCCGTCAGCCGGGGTGACGGGGGACGGCTGTGGGACTCGGTCGCGGTCCAAGTTCCGGCGGCTGCGCCGCTGCTGGAGGGTCGCCGCATCGACGGAGAGCCAGACCAGGACCGTCCGGCCGGGGCTGACCGAGGCGCACAGCTGGGCCCACTGCTCCACCGACGCGACCTCTGCGGAGAAGGGTGCGACCAGGATGGTGTCCACGCCGCATTGTGCGTTCAGCGCTGCCGAATCGGTGAGGCACTGATAGCGAGCGGTTCGAACCTGGCCGGTGAGCCAGGGGTCGGTGAAGTCCAGGCCGATCCCGCGAGCCCTGGCGACCTCCGCCATGAGCGGATTGGTCGCGACATCTTGGTCGATGAGGGCGGCGCGCAGCTGCCGCGCCAAGGCCCGGCCCACGGTTGATTTGCCGGTCGCGCCGGCACCACCGATACACACCACCCACGCAGGCCTGGTCACCAGCCGTGGCCGCCTACGCGCGGTCGTCACTCGCGCCGATGGGGCCTCGATGCCACGTCTGGGTGATGAGCTCGGTGACCCGGTCGCGCGTCACGAGGGGAGTCAAGGGCTGGCCGGTCGACATGACCTCCGCCAGCTGATCCAATCGTGCGCACACCAGATCCGCCTTGGCAGCCCGGGTCTGCGCGTCGAACCGGCCGACAGCGTCGCCCCAGATGGCGCGCCCGGCCATGAACCCGTTGCAGCCGTGGCGCACTGCCACGCTGAGCTGGTCGACGAAGCCGTCGAAC
>Ga0208938_1001819_pt1 | contig 11884 bp, 15 predicted proteins | sample AD_UKC125_MetaG_FD_184434 | JGI IMG/M metagenome (GOLD analysis project Ga0208938, IMG submission 184434) | Active sludge microbial communities of municipal wastewater-treating anaerobic digesters from USA - AD_UKC125_MetaG (SPAdes) (version 2) | ecosystem: Engineered > Bioreactor > Anaerobic >... | reverse complement strand
GTCCGCTTCAAAGCCTATGATCTGCTTGTGGCGACCAATCGCGGCACTGACGGTCGCGGCTATGAACAGCTCAAGGCAGCGTTCAAGCGCCTGCAAGGGACGCAGATCGAAACGAACATCATCACGGGCGGCGAATCTCAATGGGACGTGTTCAGCCTCATTGATCGCGCTCGCATCGTCCGCGAAGGGTTCGACGGGCGTATGCTCGATGTGGAAGTGCGGCTTTCCGATTGGGTGTTCAATGCCATTCGGGCAAAGGAAGTGCTCACCCTCAATCGGCGGTATTTCCGCCTGCGTAAGCCGCTAGAGCGCCGCCTGTATGAAATCGCCCGCAAGCATTGCGGATGGCCTGGGAAGCCCGTTAAATTCGGCCTCGATCTGATCCAAAAAAAATGCGGGTCACAATCGACGGCCAAAGAGTTCAAGCGCCTGCTGAAAACCATCGTCGAGCAAGACGAGCTACACGGGCATTTCCCTGATTATACGCTGCGCCTCGATGAAGCTGGCGACATGGTGACGTTCACACCACGGGCGGCAAAGGCCGCCCTGCCCCAAGCGAGCCTATTCCCCATGATCTCCGAGAACGCCTTGCAAAAGGCGCGGCTCGTCGCGCCTGGATATGATGTTCACGCGCTCAAGGCCGACTATCTGGCCTTCTGGGATGAAAAGGGTCGGCAAGAGCTGAAGAACGCCGACGCTGCGTTTTTGGGCTGGTGCAAGAAACGGAATGAACGGAATCCGCTTAGGTGAAAGGATAATGTGGGATGAAGTATGCTTTGCCGATAGTGGCTGCGATGTTACTTACAGGCTGCGGAGGCGGCAATGATGCCGCTAAACAAGCTGAGATTGATCGGTTGAAGGCTGAAACCGAAAAGCTGCGGGCTGAAGCGCAGCAATTACGGTCACAAAATGAAACAAAAGCAGCACTATCCGTCATGTCATACGGGCAGGCTGTTCGTTGCACCGTGTTAGCTAAGTATTTCAGGGACAAAAATTTTCCGGCATTTTTGAATGTTATGAAAGGCTCTGGCAACTCAGAACAAAGCTTCAAAGATTACTTGAACGGCACGATTTCTATTGCCCAGAACATCGCTACTAGAAAGGCGGAGTCGATGGAACCCCGACCTGACGCCGACGCCGACACGGGTGCCGGAGCTGTTCAAAGGATCGGCACCGAAGCCTATTTAGGATATACCCAAAGCGAGAGCCTGATTGAAGAAATGAAAGGCGTTTGTCGCCCAGTTTGGGAAAGTTCGGAGTTCAAGAACCCGACACGCTCTGGCGCGTAACGCATGTTTGCATGTTTGCATGTTTGCATGTTTGCATGTTTACTTGCCAACAGGACTTTCGCCCATCTTCCGCAACCAATCGTTGAACGCCTCGGCCATGGCATCCTGTAGGCTCATGCCGTTCTTGCGCGAGGTCATGTGCATGGCGAATGACATTTCGGGGCTGAAATAGCCCGTCATGGCCTTCTTGCCCTGACGGCTTGGCGCGGTGGCTGCGCCCGTGGCCGTGTTAGCGGCTGCGGGGATTGTCGCCGCCCTGCCCTGCTTCTTGGCTGGGGCTGCGGTCGGCTCGATCTGTGGCGCGGCTTGCTGCACGGGTTCACGATCCCGAAGCGCAAGCAATGATCCTTTGCGGGTGCTCATGCGGCGGTTCTCCGGTTCTTAGATGTTTGCATGTTCACATGTTCACATGCCCACTTGTAAAGCTGGCGGACTTCCTCGGCGGCTTTGCCGTTGGGTTCGATTTCCATGGCCGTCTTGCCCTCGGCGGCGGCGTGGCGAAACGCGGCGCGGTCGGCAATCCAAAGGGGGCAAGCCTCTAGCCCGTAATCCTGCACGAGCTGGGCGGCTTCCTCATACATGCGCGGGGCGGTGGGGCTGCCTGCGGTGAAGATCACATAGGCAGGCTTGCCGCGCATTTTGACAAGGCTGGCCGTGGTCTTGATCGCCGCAAGGTCAAAGGCGCTCGGGCGGCATGGGATTAGCACCAGGTCGGCAGCCTCAACGGCGGCGCTCGCGGCGCTGTCCGCATGGGGCGGGGTGTCGATCACGATAAAGCCCGCGCCCTGTTCGGTTGCCTGCTCGATCTTGGCGGCAAGGCGAGGGGGGGCGCTGTCGATCACCACGGGCGGCGCGTCTTTGCGCCATGCTGCCCATTGGCTGGCGGTGGCCTGCGGATCGAGGTCGATCACTAAGGCGGTGTGGCCTGCATCCTCGGCGGCTGCGGCCAAGTGAAGGGCGAGGGTGGTTTTACCCGCGCCGCCCTTCTGGCTGATTATGGCGATTGTTGGCATGTTTGCTTCCTCACATGTGAACATGTTTGCATGTGGGCATTAGGCGCTGATTCGTCCAATCCGTCAAGGGGCGGGTGGTTGTAATAAATCACTGATTCAGATATATTATTTCACAACAAAAGAGGCTGCATGGAAGCACACACGCAAAAATCGAGCGGGTTCACGCTCGTTGAAATCTCAATAGTGATGATAATTATTGGCCTTTTGATCGGCGGCACGTTCGGCGGAATGAAGCTCATTGAGAACTCCAAGATTCAAAAAGCCGCCCAAGACTTAAAATCATTCGACTCCGCAGGGATAACATTCAAAGATATCTATAGGGCTTTGCCTGGCGATATCCGCTCGCCGTCTACGCGACTGCCAAACTGCACAAGCGCGCCATGCTCGACTGCTGGGAATGGTGATCGCCGAATAGGTGGTGATTTCGATGGCGCGGCTATAACGGCTGCGGATGAAGAATTCACATTCTGGCAGCATCTGTTGGCCGCTGATCTAATTTCGGGGGTCAAACCAGTTGGAGATTTGACCTACGGCGAGGGACAACCAGATAGCCCATTGGATAGTGGCGGCTACCGCTTAATAGGATATACAAGCACGTGGGATTTACAGACAACTGGAAAGCATCTTCTTTGGATTTCCGATAAAAATTCAGCAGCGTTTGGTGGATTTGATACAATTCAAGATTCCATTAGCTGTCAGGAAGCACGATTTCTTGATTCAAAAATTGATGATGGTCTCCCAAGATCAGGAAAAATGACTGCGCAAGGATATTGCTCTGCAACAAATACTCTCAATTCCGATTGGACATCTGGAGGAACAACTGGTGCAGTTTGGTATCGTCTAGCCTTCTAATGCCCTCGATCTCGTGTGCCGCTGTCGCGGCCTTGGCCTGCGAAACGCTCCGACACCTGACGGCGCATATCCCGCGATGCTTTGACCTTCGACCACGCGCTGCCGCGCTCGGTGTTCCGCTCGCGCCACTCATTGCGAAGATTCTGGCGGTCGGCTTCCTGCGAATTGCGAAGGGCGGCAACGTCATTGCCAAGCCGTTTCACATTGTCGCGCTGCTGCTGCTGCCGTTCGGTGCGTATGGTCGCGGCCTTGGCCTGCACCTCGCGGCGCTGCGCGGCGGCAAAGTCGCGTTTCTCGACGTGCTGACGCTGGGTGAGGGCGGCCTCGCGCTTGGCTGCCGAAGTCAGATAGTTGAACGCATTGCCTAGGAAGCCCTGGGCGCTCGCGTCACCGCGCACCGCGCCCATGGATTTGATCGCGGCAATGGCATTGTGAATTTTGCCCGTGAGGCGCTGCTCGCGTTCCTTGAACTGTCGCAGCTCGGCAAAGTGCTGCTTGTTCATCTGCCGCCATGCGGGAAGCCGTGCGGCCTGAATTTCGGCACGAACTTTTGCGACTGCCGCCTTGGCGCGAGCATTGATCGCGGCGCGGCGGTCGGCGTGGTCGGCGCGTAGCTTGTCCCATTCGGTGCGGTGGCGCTTGTGCATCTCGCGGCCTTTGGCTGCGAGAGCTGCGTCCTTGCCGCGCTGCTGGTCTTTGACCTTCTGGCCTTGGTTGGATTTGGTGAGTCCCTTTTCCTGCTCGTGCAGGTGGCGCGGTCGATCCTTGGCGGCGCGGGTGAACTCGCCCAGCATGTCACGCGCCTGGTTGTTGGCGACGCGCTCCTCGCAAAGGATTTTGCCGCGGGCGCGTTCGTATGATTCCGCCCATCGGGACAGGTTCAGCTTTTCATTGCTGCTGGACAACATGCGCCCATCTTCGGGCGAAACACGATTCAGGATCACATGCACATGCGGATGCGGCTCGTCCTGGTGGGCGACGATCAACGCTTGGCAGTGCTCCGCGCCAAGGGCTTTAATGCTGGCATGTGCCGCGAGTAGCATTTCCTCGCGGGTCAGCCCGTCCTTTTCGTCGGGATGCCATGCCAGGGAGTAGGCGAGCACCACGTCCGCCGATTTGCGGCCTGTGTTGCGGATTCCTGCCTGCTCCTTCAGCCGTGCTTGATCCTTGGCCGTTGCGACCATGATCCGCCATGCGGCTTCGGGGTTTTCGGTCGCAAGGTTGACGGTGGCCGTCCAGGCCACGCGCTCACTTGTCGATGCGCCCTTGTCGTGCAGATAGTAGGCCGCCGCTCCTTTGAAGCTGCTGCCTTTGGCGGCGAGTTTAGGAATCATGGCCGCCGCTCACTATCTGCTCGATGATGCCGCGCACCTCGGCAAGCACGACTGCCGCCTCGCGCTCGATCACGATCCCACTGTTTACGGCGTGGGTGAGCTGATTGAGATTGACCCCGATCCTGTTGAGTTCCGTCAACAGGGTGGCGTCGATCTGCGAGCGGGCAGGCGGGACGCGATGGCCTAGGACACGACGACGCGCATAGTCATGTGCACCGATGCCCGCATGGGCGGCCTGCTGCTGGACATGTGCCAGCTCGGCAGGGGTCAATCGAAGATTGAACCTCTCGGTGCGCTTGGCTGCGTCGTCTTTGGTCGGTCGTGCCATCCGTCGTCCGTATGCCTGTCCAGGGGGCTACCCTGGTCGAGTTCCAAGGGGCGAAACCCTTGGCCAGATATGCGTTAGCATCCGTTTTTGGACACCAAAAACACATCTGGCTATCCTCTTTTCATAATACCATAGGCAACACACCAAAAGCAAGAAATGCTCACGAATGGTATTGCGGGGGCGGACTCTGAATGTTAGCCCCCAAGCCAATGTCGTTACGGGACAAACAACGGGGGCTGTTCAATCAACCCGAACCAAAAGGCGAAACAACGCCCTCTGTTCGCGGGGATTACATAAAGCCAAAATCGCGGCTCGATCTGAAAAGTATCGGGGTGCTCGTTCTCGCGCTCGGACTGATCTACACCACCATAGGGGAAACAATGCTCCCCTATGACTGGCGGTGGAGCACCGTCACGGGTCGCCGTGCCGGCAATCAAGAAAGCGAAGCTCTTAGGACTGCGACCGATGCCAAAGCTACAGCAGCGGGTGCAGAGGAAGCTGCCCGCGTGGCCGCACAGGTCAAAGGGGAAGAGCAAAAGGCGGACATTCAAACGCGGGCTGCGGGCGAGCGGGTCTTTGAAGAATTGCCTGGGCGCGTCACCACAGAAGAAAAGCTCAAGCAAATTGAGCTGATCATGTCTTGCCGCGACAAAAGGCGACAATTAGCTGATGAAGCGTCGGCCAGATGCATGGCGCAGCCGAGCATGTCGGAGCAAGCCTGCAACTTTACCCGCGACGAGGTGCTTGCCTCGCTTGATCGGGTTTGTGGTCGGGTTGAAGATGTTAGGTCGGCACTGGAACGGGAAGGGAGCGGGATAGATGCGCCGTAAATTGATATTTGGAATTATGGCGCTCGCGACGATTGCCAGCGTGTCTGTAGGATTTTCGGGCAGCCAAGCCCGCGACAAAGCAGGCAGCTCGTCCAGCCTTGGATATGTCACGAATGATGGCCTCATTCTGAAATTTACGGGCGGCTTCGATGCCGTAATTCAAAGGGTCATCCGCCAAGCCAATTCTGAACGTCAGCAGTGGCAGTTTTGCACCAATCCCCCGCGAATGAACGGCCCATTTGTCCTGCCCCGCTTCCCCGTTCAGCAACAGAGTTGCGGGCCAGAGCCGCGTCCTTTCAATCCCGACAGTGCGGGCACGTTCTCGCTCTATGAGCTAGTCTGGTCGCCAACGGGGACGAAAGTTGGCGAGCGCCTTTCAACCTTCACCTTTAGCAATCCAGGCGATAATGTTGTCCCGCTTTCCAAGCCAATTACAGGAAAATGCGTCGTCATTGCCGATGCGCGGGGTAATTTTGTGCCAATCCGCTCGGGCAGCGGCGAGCGCTTCGCGTTCTCGAACCCATTTTCGCCTCTCAATGGAGAGGTTGAACAAGCACAAGCCGAAGTGGATCGCTTGAATCGCGAAATTGCTTCGGCAGACGCTCGGATTTCGTCGGGCAGCTCGAATCTGTCAGCTCGGATGGCTGAATTCACCAGAGCTGGAGGACGGACAGGGGCGGAAGGCATGTATTGCCCAACGGTCGCGCAACGCCCGCTCCCTCCACGGCCCACCAATGCCATGTCATCGGCTGAAATCGAACTGCAAGCAAATGGCTCATGTGTGGATGTCATGCTGCGTCGGCATGACCGCAACAAGGTGATCAACGCTCTTGCCGCCGTTGATCGAACTGACACGGCAATCAACAATTACCGCACATGGCAGGGGCGCAAAGCACAATGCTCGCTCGTCAATCCTCACAACGAGGATGTAGATTTCGGTGTGCGTTTCAACTGCGGCGGCCTTTCTGACATCATGTGCTATCAGGAAATCAGGCGCGTATTCAATCAGTGCAAGGCAGTCGTTCGCAACTCATGCGGAGGCAGCATTTCAGCATGGCAAACGCAGGTTGAACGCATCCGCCGCGAACCACAAGAACAAATGGATCGATGCGCAAATGCCATGGCTGCGGTGATGGATGCTCGCGATTCCTCAAATGACAACGACTACGGCCTCCAAGGGTTGCGGAATGATCTCGCAGGGGCGCAGCAGAGGCTCACAGCAGCTCAGACAAGACCACGGGCGCAGGCTCAATCCCTGTCGCTTTCCGATGCTCGCTGCGGGGGCTGATAAAGGTCGGGGAGGATCGCCCGAAACTCTTCCTCGCTTTGCCATTGGCGAGGCCGTGAAATCCGTTTGAATGGATCGTAGCTGATTTTGGGCAGGCTGATCGGAGCTGGAGTAAATCGCGCCCACGAAACATCAACCTCGTGTGGGTTGTTGAACCAACTGTTATCGTTGGCGCAGCCTCTGACCCGACAATCTGCCAAAGCAGCCAAGCCCATTATATATCGATAGAGACAGATTATAAATCCCAACCCCCAATCATACTCAGGGACGTATTTGTAAACATGACTCTCTAAATCTGAAATATCCCATCCGAGATATTTGTAGTGATCGACGAGCCATTCACCCAATCCATTGACGATCATTGTCTTGATTATTATTTTTTCTCTTTCTGCCATGTCCATATTTTATTTTAACATAGCAGGTATTTACAATGCAATTTTACCGCTCATGCCCTGGCCCTTTGCCAGTGACACGTTGGTGAATGGATTGGCCGCGAGCATTGGCTCCCGCCTCTTTTGCACCATCGCCAACGCCATGAAACTTGGGGCCGTCCTGCTTGCCTGATTGCTGGCTGTTATCGGAGCGTCCGCTTTCGTCCTTGGTCTGCATTTTTGCCTTTGTATTCTTGATCACTTCATTGAAATAGGCGGCGTTCTTTCCCTTCGCCCATTTGTCAGTCGAGTTTGCCAATGTCACAACTCCCGCAATTGCCTCGCGGTGTAGCTAACCGCCTCGACGGTGCGGAGCAACTGCTTGCGACAACTGAATGGATAGACCCGTCTGCGCTCGTATCAGCACTCGCGTTCGAGGAAGGCGCAACAGCAGCTCAAAGCCCTGTTGTCATCGGGAAGGCCGAAACCCCCACGGGCCGCGAACTTTTGGCCTATGATGATGACCGCCATATTGTCACGATTGCAGGCTCACGGGCGGGGAAAGGTGTGAGCCTGATCGTCCCGAACCTCTTGCAATATCCAGGCTCGGTGATCTGCATCGACCCTAAGGGCGAAAACGCCGCCATCACGGCGGCATATCGTGCCAACGTGCTTGGCCAGAAAGTCGCCGTGCTCGATCCCTATGGCGTTGCCAAGGTCGATCCCGCCTTACGCAAACGGTTCAACCCTCTGGCAATGCTGGGTGGTTCTGAAAACTTGGAATTGATTGATGATGCAGCAGGGCTTGCCGATGCTCTTGTCGTTCAGGGCAACGCCAATGATCCCCATTGGGATGAATCGGCGCGGGCCTTTCTAAAGGGTGTAATCCTGTTTCTTTCGGCCAATGGTGACGCAGACAATCGGCCTTTTCGGGGTGTTCGTGAGCTGATCACATTGGGCATTGGCGATGAGGAAGTGCCGCCAAGCATTGAATTTTTATGTGCCGCGATGCGGGTGATAGTTGACGACGATAATAGCCTTGTCGATGCCTCCCCCGCGACACTCGGCGTAATCGCGGCGGCGGCGCAAGCTCTCATGGACATGGGCGACAAGGAGCGCGGTAGCGTGCTCTCGACAGTGCGGCGACACACCGAATTTCTCGACAGCCCGCAAATTGTTGATGCAATGGAGGAATCCGATTTCGATCCGCGTGAGCTGAAAAACAGTGCGCGGGGAATGACGATTTATGTCGTGCTGCCAGAATGGAGGATCGGCACCCATTCGCGGTGGTTGCGTTTGGTAATCAATACATTGTTGCACGTCCTCGAACGCACGCCAAAGCACAATGCCAATCAACCGTCGGCGCTTCTCATCCTCGAAGAATTTGCAGCCCTGGGCCACATGCAAAGCATCGAGCGAGCGGCGGGATATATAGCGGGGTTCGGCGTCAAGCTCTGGTCAATCCTGCAAGACCTGAACCAGCTCAAAGACATATACAAAGCGCGGTGGGAAACCTTCCTAGGCAATGCTGGCCTGGTGACGGCCTTTGGCAACGTCGATCTCACTACGCTGGAATATCTGTCAAAGCGGCTTGGCGAAACTGAAGTCCGACGCACTAGCCGCTCCGAAACCTATCAAGAGGGCAAATCGAAATCGCACAGTTCGCTTGCCAAAAGGCTGGGTGAGCTGGCTGAAAAAGGCGTTGGCGGGATGATGGGGCATGAAGGCGGGTCGGAAAATTCTGGCTTTAGCGCCTCTGCCAGTGAGGCTCTGCACAAAAGCCCTCTGCTGCTTCCCGATGAAATTGCCCGCCATTTTGGACGCGAAAGAGAAACGATGCTGGCTTTGATCGCTGGCGCACCGCCCGCGTTGGTTGAACGGCTGATCTATTACGATGATCCGCTTTTTACTGATCGGGCAAGCCCTAATCCGTATAGATAGTCCCTATGAGAGATAACCCCGCTGATCCGCCTTGCGGCTCATAATCCCGTGCCTTACGGCTCTCAAAGGAACAACGCATAAGAGGCGATAGGACAATGCGAATTCTGTTGATATTGAGTGGAATATTACTTCTTTCAGGTTGCGGAAAAGGTCTTTCAATCACTCGATCTGAAGCAATAGACGTCGTGAAAGCTGGCGGTGGCGTGACTGTTTCAGCAAGCGATATGACAAGGTCGGAAATAATGGATATTGCGAAAGAAGCTGCGCAAACCAACGCTCGAATTCTTGTGGTCGATTCCGACAACTTTACTCGATCTGAGATGCAAGACATCGCAAAAGAGGCGCCTGGACTAGTCCAGTTTGAAGACTGACCTGCACCATAAACGGACGTTTTAGGTGCATAAGTCCAAGCCCTGCAAAATCAGGGCATTGCCTGCACCATAATTCAGCCCCAAAATGATTCAATGAAAATGATCGGATATGCGCGGGTATCTACCCGCGATCAAAATGTGGCCGCACAGCGTGAAGCCTTGCTCGCGGCGGGCTGCGAAACCATCTTCGATGATACGATTTCGGGAAGCACGAAAAGCCGTTCTGGCCTTGACAAGGCAATGGCGGCGCTCGCACCTGGTGATGTGCTGGTAGTGTGGAAGCTCGACCGCCTGGGGCGGTCAATGCAGCATGTTGTCAACACGGTGTTAGACCTCGACCGTCGCGGCATCGGATTCCGATCCCTGACGGAAGCCATCGACCTGACCAGCTCGACGGGCAAACTTCTGCTATCAGTGTTCGGGTGGCTGGCCGAAGTCGAACGGGATTTGACAACGGAACGCACAAAAGCGGGACTGGCTGCCGCCAAACGGCGCGGCGTGAAGCTGGGGCGCAAGCCTAAGCTCACCGCTGCCGATGTCGATCACGCGCGGCGCATGATCGAAAGCGGAGCGGAATCCGTCGCAGGGATGGCTCGGATTTTGAAGGTTGGGCGCAACACATTGGGGCGCGCACTCAAATTCCGCGCCACTTATGGAGCTGGGTGAATAGCTGATTCCAGTGCCTGGCGAATGAAGCGTTGATAGGACATGCCTTTAGCTGCTGCCGTAGCCTTCACGGCGTCCAGCAATTGCTCGGGAAAGCGCATATTCACCTGCTTGGATTTGGGCGCAAATTCGAAGCTATGGGGCTTCATGCCGCTCAAATCGTATTGAGACAGGTCTGCCGTATCGAGGAAGCGCTCTGCGTCCTCGTCACTGGTCAAGAGTGGGAGTTGTCTTTTCATAGTTTCTGATCTCCTTTTGGTGCATGTATCTGGCGCTGATTGGTCGGATGGTGGTTTCGGAAGCCTCTTTTCGTAGTGTGAACACCACGAATATGGGCCGTGGCCCTCCACCATTCCCGATAGCCAAATATCTGGCTTCAACGCTGGAATGATCAACGTCAGGCACAAGGTGATGCGGGAAGGCGAAAACCGCCTCGATCTCGGCAATCGTCACGCCGTGCTTTTGGCACTTTGTGAGATTGCCATCATCCCAATCAAAACCTGAAACTGTCGTTATATCCATTTGCTTACCAGTATAGCGGTTTGTATATACGTCTGTCAATATACATTCGGCTCTCACTAAACCCATTCCGTTCCTTGTTCGACCTGCCAGAGGCAGGGAGCAAAGAAAGACGTTCCTCGTCCCGACACCCTCAGAACACCGCCACGCGCAGAATGAGTCAAAGGATCGCGTAGCGACCGCGAAGCGGCGCGGAGCCACGCGCAGCCCGTAGGGCGAGCATGGCGAGCGTGCTTGACCAGTCGAGCATGGTGGTATGCTTCCAGGTCGGGTGAGAAACTAATCGACTCCGACCGCTTGCGGTCGTCCATTTTTGGCGCGGCGAAGTCGCGCCCTCCCCCCTATGTGTTATTATGTGTTAGAATCTGTGTTACGTCGCCAAAAAACGGCAAATCGTCATTGATTTGCAATGGCTTATCGAATGGGTCGGTGGGTGATAACACGATAAACGGTGTGTGAAAGCACGAATCTTGGTGTGTGATAACACGATTCAAAACAGGGACTTATTCACAGGCTGTCGGTGGGTGAAAACACGAATTTCGTTGCGGCGGTGGGTGAAAACACGATAGCCTCGCTTGGTGGGTGAAAACACGAATCAAGACGACCGTTCTCCGCTCCTGCCCGATAGATATCCGCAGCAGGATTTTTTCGTGTGCGACATCTTCGACGCTGCTCCCAAAGCGGACATGGCCTCGATGGAGCACCCTATTTTCAGCGTGTCCACAAAGCCCGATTTGAGCAAACGAGAGTATGCTCACGGTGACGCAATCCTGCGCGTGACACCATCGGCCAACGGCCTTGCAACCGTCCATGATCGTGATGTGCTGATCTACTGCATCAGCCAGATTATGGCCGCCCTCAACAAGGGGCAGCAGGTTAGCCAGGTCGTCCGCTTCAAAGCCTATGATCTGCTCGTGGCGACCAATCGCGGCACTGACGGGCGCGGCTATGAACAGCTCAAGGCAGCGTTCAAGCGCCTGCAAGGGACGCAGATCGAAACGAACATCATCACGGGCGGCGAATCTCAATGGGACGTTTTCAGCCTCATTGATCGCGCTCGGATCGTCCGCGAAGGGTTCGAC
>Ga0208938_1001815_pt1 | contig 11921 bp, 27 predicted proteins | sample AD_UKC125_MetaG_FD_184434 | JGI IMG/M metagenome (GOLD analysis project Ga0208938, IMG submission 184434) | Active sludge microbial communities of municipal wastewater-treating anaerobic digesters from USA - AD_UKC125_MetaG (SPAdes) (version 2) | ecosystem: Engineered > Bioreactor > Anaerobic >... | reverse complement strand
TAGGACTATATCCAGCATTAATTGCTGCTTGGGTTGCATTAGATTTTCTTAGTTTTAAATATTCATCTACAAATAATTTTTGTTGTTTCGTTGCTTCTCTCATATCACCACCTACCTTAAATTTACTAAAAAATAAAATGGCTTGTTTTAGCCATCGAATGAACTTCCTCCACCGTCGGGATAAAACTATTTTATTTGCCTTACCCTTCTCCCTATTCTCTTATAGCTGCTATGGCTCATTAGATTTTCTATACTATCCCCTAGCTCTATTTCCTTCTTAGGCTTATATAACTTTATTAACTTCTTATATGTTTCTATATCTGTTAGTTTTATGTATTCTCCTACAGTCATGTCAATCACCTACTTTTGCGTAATAAAATAAGCCGATAGATTTCTCTACCGACTTATCCCAACTGCCTTTTCACATTGTCTTTATGATATATCCTTGTACATATGATAGTTTTCCTTGATACCATAGTATCACATCTAAAACGGACATAGTGGACAACTTTCTATTTTAAATATCTTTCTGCCATCTTTCTGACGCTATCGGCTGTATTGTTTCCTCCTATATTTGCTGCTACTTGTTCCCATGTTAGCCCGTTTATATATCTTAATGTTATTATTTGTCTTACTAGACTATCATCTATATTTTCTATATATTCATTCGTTTCTTCTACTAAATCTAATAATTCTTCTACCCTTCTATTCAGTTTTCTTTGTAATCTTCTAACTCTATGATTGTATTCTTCGTAATCTATCCCCGTTATCGTGAATGTTCTTTCTGTGTAAGGGAATTCACTATCCGATCCCTTAACTGAATCTGTTGTGATTGTATAGTCCAAGTCGGCTATTTGGTTTTGTAGTATCTTTATTTCACTTTTAAGGTGCCTTAATTGTGATAGTTGATTTTTGTCCATGCTTGTCCCCCTCTTTGATAATCCGTTTTCATTCGCTGACCTCCCCTGGCATTATACATAATTCTGTTTCCCTTCTCCAATATGGTGGAATAATCGGGTGTTGACGTGCATGAATCGGATCTCCTGCTTTCATTTGCGTGTCTACGTATTCTTTACAATGTTTAGCTGGTATAGGTCGCATTGGTTTATTGTCTTTCCATACACTCCAGTTTTCTTCTATTTCCTCAAATTCCCATTCTCTTATCTGTCCATATCCCTGGCTACCTTTCTTCCCTAGATAAAATATATAATTTTCTAATAATCTTTTTACTTCTTCTATGTTACCTCTTACATAAAATGTAATTGTTTTATAACTTTTAAGGACTAAAGGCATATGATAATTCTTGTAATATCCCGACCCTATATCTATTCTTTGTTTACCTTTAAATTCAACTATATCATCATTCTTATCATCCCATCTTTTGCTCCAACTGCCTACGTACTCCCTATTGTCTCCTAGACCCATACTCGTGCAATATACTCCACTTTGTTTATCTAATATAGGATTTAACATAGTTTCTATTTCTTCTTCCGTTCCAGCTATATTATCCCCTGTATAAAAATCTTCTTCTAGTATTTCTTTTGCCTTTGCTGCTGAAATAATTGAATCTAATATAATCGGATCTATTGCCACCATTGGCGTTTTCATATGAGCTATTACTTTAAAATTATTAAACATAATTATTCACCTCTGGAAATAGTTCTAATAATTTTTTATATTCTTCTGGATAAAATCTCTTCATCCATATAACCCTTCCTTTGTTAGCTTTATCTGTAGTTAGCCATCCGCTATTTTTGTTTGTTTCTCTTGTGAAGAATGGAGGCATTTCTTTATCGTATAATGGATTATATGGTATATTCAATGCATCTATAGCCAACCACACATCTTTACTTTTCCACCAGCCTATAGGGCTACATTTACCTATTCCATTGCTTTCGTATAATAGCCCTTTTTGTCTCAATAATATTGCTCTACCTCTCGTTTCTTCTGCCCGAATCCCCCATATGCAACAATCCCAACCTTGTTTTTTTGCATACTCGTCTAATACATCTTTCTTAATTATCTGCTTTACTTTTTCATGGTCTGATTGAGTTCTATCTATGCTAGGTAATCCATATTTTAGGTTTAACTCTATATAGTTCTCCGGGCATGGCACTTCATGATAATTTTCTATTCCTACATTCTCCAAATACCAATCTCTAAATTTATAAGTGTCACTCATGCCATAACCCGAATCCATAAACACTACTGGTGTACTAGGATTCACAACGTTTACTAGATGCATTACTAGACTTGAATCTTTCCCCCAGCTACAGCTCACATAGGGAGCGCTATATTTGCTATAGCACTCCTCTAGAACCTTGTAAGCCTTTATTAGTTTTTTGCTTATCCATAGAGGAACTACTTCAATACCTTTTCTACCTCTCTTATCCATTGTCTTATTTCCTCCTTATTTTCTTCTAGGTAGTTATAGTAAATTTCTTCATTTGCTAGTTCATCATATTTTATATCTACCTCTCCATGCCCTGCTGATGATTTTCCTCCTATGAATGGCACTTCTTTTAATTTCTTTAGTGTTGCATTTAGCATTGATTCTTCTACTTCATTTACGTTTTCAACTATAATAGTTCCTGTCAATTCTGTTCCTGCTGATAAACACTGCATTTCGTATTTCATTTGAGTAGGATTTTCTTTCTTTTTTTCATCTTGTGTTGCGTTGTATTCAACTGATTTTAGGTCGTCTTTTCTTGTATAGAATACTTCTTCTAGCATGTCATAGAATGATATATCACTTTCTATTCCTGTATAATCTTGAGTTTCTTTGCATATTGGAAGGAATATTGGTGATTTCATTTTCCCTTGAAGTATTTGGTCTCCTAGGGCTGTACCTAGTAATGCTAATGGGGGACACATCTTCCTTATTTTTCTTCTTTCGCCTATTTCTTCATATCTTGCACCACCAACTAGACTTCCTCCTGTAAATAGTGTGTAGTATAGTTTTTCTGATATTCCCTCATCTGCTATATCTAATTTTTCAAGATAGTCTCTCATGGCTATTCTTCTGAATTGCCCCCTGAAGCCATTTCCTGAATAAACTGGTATGTCTATAAATTCACCATTGTATAGAAATTTGTTTGTTCTCATGATTTGCATAGTTCCTAATCTTTCATCTCCAAAGTGGCTTAGCGGGCTTAATAATTTCATTCTTATATCAACTTTAATGTTATTCATCTATCTTAACCCCTTTCTCAGTAAATTTTACTTGCTTGTTTCTTTCTTCTAATTCCTTTTGCCTTAACTCTTGTTCTTTGAGTGATTTTTCCATTTCTTTTCTAGCCTCATTGTTTAGTCTTACTTCTAGTACAATTTGTAATGTTTCTTCTCGTATTAGCTTTAATACTGCTTGTTTGAATTCATCTGACTGCTGTCTTACTTTACTAAATATAGAGTGTCTAAGACTTCTTACGTCCATTTTTCTAGCTAACTTTTCTACGAATCTTTCATATGAGTTTGTCGTCATTGCTGCTGCTTTGATTTTGTTTCCAAACTCATCCCAGATACCATAGGCTCGTCTTTTGTCTACCTTGTCCCAGTCTATTCCTCCCCAGATGCCATGAATTGTTTCAATTGCTACTTGCCTGACATTTTCGTCATTATGAGTTATTTTGTAATCTCTCATTTTTTATCCTCCTTAGATTAAACTTATTTGTCCCTCAATTTCTGTGGCTTTCTTTTCCTCTAATTCTTTTTCCTTTTTCTTTTGTTTCTCCCTATCCTCCTTCTGTTTTTTTATTCTCTCATCCACTATTTTGTTTCTTTCTTCACTGTCTAGCATATATACAAGTAAATCAAACTGATGTGTACCTCTATGTTGTTTCAATATTGCTTCGTACTTTGCAAATTCTTCTAGCCCGAACTCTTGTATTCTATTAATGCTATATTCTCCTGTTAGAATCTCATCTTTTGTAAAATATAAATACATTTCCCATAGTTCCTTATATATTTCTTGTGCCAGGTCTATATCGAATAGATATTCTTTATCTTCTTCTCTGATATAGAACCTTTTTGTGTTGTAGTTGACTGAACATCTAAAACTATTATGTTTTTTGAAACTTCTTGTTATTCCTATTACAAAATCACTTTTTACGTATTTTTCTATATTGAATAAGTATTTCTCTAAATCTTTTTTCTTAAATAGGTATATGTGGTTTTTATCAGCTAGTAGATTGTGTGTTCTTAAATCTCTAGTCTTTACACAGGTTCCACATTCTTTGCAAATATGTGTACCTGATAGATTCTGAAATGTATCGTAATCTGTGAAGTTGCCTGATACTACTTTATTTCTTCTTGCTCCTTCTGTTATTTCTTTGCCACACATCATACAGTTTGTGTCTATTTTTTCTAATTCTAATTGTGGTAATTCTATATCTGCTTTTTTTAGTGCATTATAAATTATCTCTGTATTTGTCATATCCTCACCTCCTTTAGACCTCGCTTTGAATCTTCAATATGCTCTGCAAAGCATTTATCTGTACTTGTATAGCTTTCATTGCTTCCTTCGCTGCTATATATGTCTCTCTTGCCAAATCCCTCTCAAATCGTAAATCTGCTAGATTTCCCCTTGCTACATCATCAATCATGCCTACTGCCATTCCTTCATCCCTTAGCCTTATCTTTTCTACCGCTAATGCCTTTCTATAGTCTCTTTCCTTTTCTGCCATAGCTTTTGCTAGATTAAATATCTCTTTACTACTCTCTTCTAGCCTTTTACTGCCATGGTAAAGTTCTTGAGTTATATTTTTAAGTTCCATTTAATCAACCCCTTAATACAGTTTTCCTCCCATCATTTCCCTAACCTCTTTTTCACTATACCCTTGTTTAAAATATCTCTCTTGTAATTGTTTTTTTAGTTGTAAATCTAATTCCCTTCCTTCTCTGCCATGTACTCCGTATGTCCCTCTATGACATTCATAGCATAGTAGTATTACGCTTTCTACTGTTTCATATTGTTTCCTCTTACCTTTACCATAAATGATGTGATGTAGTTCAGCCCCAGGGGCATAGCATACCTCACATAGCCCCTTTGACCTTTCTAATACTGCTTGTACTATCTTTTTATCCAATTTTACCTCCTGTGTGCATAATATTTGTTATATTCAACTAGTCGTCTAATTTTAATCTTTGACCACATCTTCCTCAACCTCGATTTCTTTTTGTTTCTCAACGACCAATTCTTCTTGAAATAGTCTTGTCATGATTATAGTGTCAATGTTCTTCCAAACTTCTTCAGGGAGGTTAATCTTTATTTTCTTTTCATCAGGCAGGTAATCTACTTGGAATATGTCGTTCATCTCACTCATCTCCTTCCTCGTAAAAATTTGTGTATTTATATGCTTCATCAAAATATAATTTGTACGCTTCTTTTTCTTTCATTTTTGAATTGTATTCTTCAATTTTGCATTTTTTAAATAAATCCTCTGCTTCCGCATTAATCCTTTCCTCGTCATCTTTTTTAATCAAATATGGTCTTGGAGGTGTAATATTTATCAACACATTGTTTTCCTTTAAAATGTTTATTATCTGGTTGTACACGCTTTGCAATCCTTTCATACTTTCTCACTCCTCGCTTTCCTCATATTCCTCACATTCAATTTCAGTATCAGCCATCCTTGCCTTCCATCTGTCGTTTCTCATCGCACAATGCCCATCCCAACGGTATATTCACCAGTTGCAATATTTTTGAATACGAATAACCAATCATGAACAAACACTTCACAGTCAAAGACGTAAATTATATTATTCACCCTAATACTTCGTCTAACCAATTTAATAGATTTGTTTCTTATGCTTCAAGTTCTAATATACGCTTTTCGGCGATTTTTATATATTCTGGGTTTAATTCAATACCGATATAATTACGATTATGTTTCAATGCAACTATCGCTGTTGTACCACTCCCCATGAAAGGATCTAAGACTATTCCGCCTTCGGGACATCCTGCTAAAATACAAGGTTCAATTAAATCTTCTGGGAATACTGCAAAATGAGCGCCTTTAAATGGTTTTGTAGTAACAGTCCATACACTTCTTTTGTTACGTTTTCCCGTCCATTTTTTATAACCGGGTGTATTGGAAGCATTACCGGGTCTACCTTGTCCACTTATTTCTTTTTTACCTGTATGAAAAGTGCTTTTATATCTTTTTTCACTTTCGGGTTTAGCATCTTCTTTTATCGCTTCGTTATCAAAATAGTATTTTCGATTTTTTGAAAGTAAGAAAATATATTCATGTGCTTTAGTGCATCTGTCTTTAACACTTTCCGGCATAGCATTAGGTTTATGCCATATAATATCTTGTCGAAGATACCAACCATCAGCACGAAGAGCAAATGCCACCATCCACGGGATGCCAACAAGGTCTTTGGGTTTTAATTGGCTCTTCCCCTGCTTTGGGGTACAATTTGAGGGCTTCTTAAACATGCGTCCTTTCTGTTTGGCAGAGGATTCAATACTATTAGTGCCTCCTGTCATACTACTTCCAAAATAAGAATCTCCGAGATTAAGAAAAACCACCCCATCGTCCCTTAGCACCCGCCTAACTTCTCTGAATATCTCAACCATTTTCGCAACATATTCTTCTGGCGTAGATTCAAGCCCAAGCTGTCCTTCCACCCCATAATCACGCAATCCCCAATATGGCGGAGATGTTACACAGCAATGAACACTCTCATCTGGAAAAGTTTTTAATACTTTAAGTACATCACCTTGATAAATCTTGTTTGTTTCTAACAATCTGCTACCTCCTTCCCCTCGCTTTCCTGACACTCCGGACAGTAATGTTCCCACTCCCCGTCTACCAGTTTCTTTTTCCAGCCTTCTGTAGATACTAACTTTTCTAATATTTCTGCAGCTTGATATACGGCTCTGTAAGCAAGCTTTTCTGTTTCATCATCTGTCAAGCCTCTTCTTCTGCCTTGCACATAGTCTGGAGTGACGCCGATTATTAATTCTAAGTTTTTAATTATCTCTTTTATATCCATCAATTATCCCTCCTTCTTATTTTATATAATACTTGTTATGTTCATTAATCCTTCATAAATACCAGCCAATGAGTTTTACTTCTCTTATTGCCAAATAAAGGTTTGTATTCTATTACAGATAATATTTCCTTCAGTTTAACCTGGTCTTCATTCCATTTAAAAATCAAAGTTCCATTTGGTTTCAATACTCTCATACACTCATTAAATCCTTGTTTTATATCTTCCTTCCATGTGTCCTCCTTTAACTTCCCATATTTCTTGGCCAACCACGAATTATCACCAACTTTAATTAAATGTGGTGGGTCAAATACCACTAAATAAAATGTATTATCTGGAAATGGGATATCCCTAAAGTCGGCCACTATATCTGGGTTTATTACTAATTTTCTACCATCACAAAGGGTATCTTCCAGCTGTCTATTATCCATATAAACTGTATCTTCTCTCTCCTTCTGAAACCAAAACATTTTACTTCCACAAGCTACATCTAAAATTCTTTTCATTTTATTCACCTTCCCTTAATTCCCCTTTCTTGTATTCCTCAACTGCTTGATACATAGCTGATTCAATCATTTCTTTTAGCTGTACTATTTCCCTTTTGTTTAGTTTGGCAAATATGTTTTTCCTTTTCGTATTAGTTGCTTTTTTATCCATTTCACATATTCCTCTCTTGATATTTCTCCTGTCCTATTTCCTCCCCACATAATTTACCTCCCTGTACTTCCGAATCCGCCTCTATCATCATTCCCTAGCTTGTCTACTTCTATAAAATCAAATTCTGGCTGCTTTTCCCATATCCTGAATTGGCATACTCTATCGAATCTATTTATTGTTCCATCTCTCAATGAATTTTCATATGTTGCTTTCATTATTCTCCCTCACTTTCTTCAACTAATTTTATGGCCAAATTTAAATATGATACTTCAACTTCTAGCCCCACCCTTGCTTCAAGTGATTCTATGTCATCTTTACATAATTCAATAGCATTTAGCCTGTCTTTTCTAATGCTTTCCAAATAATTTATAGTTACTTCTTTAGCTGACATTTCATTTTCACTTCCTTGTCTGTTTATTTCTCTTTCATAGTGATATTGTTCATTGTCCATCTATCCAACCCTCCTAGAGTCTACCCAGCATCTTTGTGCCACACTTCCGTCTTGCAATACTATTCCACATTCAGTGCATATCCTTGCTAACCTTCTGTTGTACTTGCAGAGGACGGTTTGTCCTCCGCATCTGCAAGTGTTTTTATTTATTCTCCTAGCCCTTTCTGTATATTCCTTCGATTTTTCTTCATTTCCCGCTAAATGTTGTATGATACTTCTGTATAGTAGCTCTACAACCTTCTCGGTCATTTTATCCCTCCTAGATTCTCTTTTGATTTATATCTAATGCTTTCTCACATATGTTGCTACATGGTTCTTCACATTCTATACAACATTTATTGCAACGTCTTATATCTGCGTATCTTTTGTACGTAACTGCTTGTCTACAATATTCCCCTATCTTCTCTTCGCATTTCATTCTTCTACCTCCCGAATTTCTACCTCCACTCTTGGATTATGCTTGTCTACTTTAAACTTGTGATATATGTCCCCTATCTGTTTCCAGCCATCATTTTCAATTACTCCTGCTGCCACTAGTCCATCTAGTATGAATTTAGTTCCTCCGCCTGATATGTTATCCTTGTCTTTTCGCCTATTCTTGCATATCCAAGTTATAGTTAAATCTATCTTTTTTAATTGCTTTTTTATTCCTGATTTCGCTATCCAAGCTACTATGTTTGTATGTTCTTGTTTTATCTCATTGTAAGGCTGCCACTTTCCCCTACCTCTTTTAGATTCGGCTATAATGGTGTTTAGGTCGGGCAGTTCCCCTGGAATAACTATTTTGTATGTCATGTAATCCTCCTAATCTTCGATATACCATTCGCCATTTAAAAATATTTCCCTTACGCCTTCAGCTGTAAAATAGTTACTTATGTTGTACATTACGTCGTTTATATCATTGTAGGTTTCAGTCATGTAGTTTAATTCTCCATCTAAGTCGTGATGTTTTATCATTACTTTTTTGCCACTTCTTAGGGCTGTCATAAAATCTACCGGTTCTTTTACTTCTTCCCATTCCATTTTTAATACTGTGTTGCTCATTATCACTTCTTCCATGTTTGATAACCACACTAAAGTACCTTCATACAATTCAACTTGTCCTAAGATTTTGTTGTTGAATTTCTTTTCTGGATATTTAGCCAATATTTCTAGCATTTCCCATGTTTTCATTCCTCTTTACCTCCTTTAGCAATTCTATAGCCTGTTTTATTACTTCCTCTATTGTCATTCCTGTTGATGTCGCAATTTCTTCTATCCCTTCCATGAGTTCTTTTTGAAATTCAGTCATCTGTATCCTCCTTTCATTCTCTTGATTGCACCCTTCACATAGTCAAGGTATTCATTTTCTCCTATATTTTGTTTTCTATGTTTTTCTCTTTTATGTTTCCACAATTTGTAATCTACGCAATAACTGTGACAGTATATATCTCTCCCGGGACAATCTGGTTTGCATGGGTTATGCATTTTAAGCCTCCTTGATTAAATATTCTCCAATGACAAAATCTACTTTTAAAAAACTTTCTGCCCTATTTCTGTTTTTGAAAGTATAGAACTTGTCCGTTTTTTGTATAAGTTTCCCTGTGAATTGCGATGTTTCGTATTTATCTCTAGTGCTTATTTTTCTTATGTGGTATTTTCGACCTAGTTTTATGTTTTCATCTAGTTCAGCTATTTTAGATTTTATATTGTTGCGTTCTTTGCTGTGTTCTTTTGTATTAGCTGGGGGAAGTTTACCTTCTTTTCTCATTCGAAGTATTTTTTTATACAGAGTTTGGTAGTTTATATTTAGTTTTTTAGCCATGTCTGCTATAGTCATTTTTTCATGATATTTTTTGATATGTTTTTCTTTTTCTTTCCAATCAATTTTCATTTGATTACCTCCTGTAGTTCGTCTAGTGAGAGGCTAATTTGTATACTGCTCAGCATATGCTTTTTTACCTAAATTGTATGGTATATCTGCTATAACTAATTGCGCTCTTGGTATGTTATATCTCTTATAATTTTGAAAATGGTCATTGTGAAGCTCTACTTTTATATTCATTTAATCACCCTTGCCTAATAATTCTTTTAATATTTCTTGTTTGCTTTTTGCTGCTTCAATTCTTCTTGCTTTTCCTTTTACCTCAATTGGAGTACACATCTCAATTATCCTGTCATAAGTTCTATAGACTCCATCATCACTTGTCATTTTCTCCTTTAATTGCTCTAAGCTTAAATTTGTAGTAATAATTATTGGCTTTCTATCTCTATATCTGCTATCGACAATCTCGTATATCTTTTCTTTAGCCCATGGAGTAGAGTTTTCCGCCCCTAAATCATCTAAGATTAATAGACTTGCATTTTTAAGGCTGTTAATTATCTCCACTTCTCCTTCGTTTCCGTATCTTTTATAAGTTTCCTTTATTCTATTTAGCAGCCCTATGCTGGATATCGCTATAACTGGTGTCATTCGACTTATTAATTCATTCGCTATACAAAATGCTAAATAGGTCTTTCCAGTCCCGGGAGGTCCAAAGAATAATAGCCCTATATTTTCTTTTTTCATCTCATTAAACCTATCAGTATATCTCTTTGCTATGTTAAAAAATTGCTTGTTTGTGCTATCTATTTCAAAATTTTCAAAGGTGCAATTCTCGAACTGTTTCCCCATAATGGAATGGCTCCTCAATCGTTCTAACCTATGCAATTTCTCTTGTATAACTTCTTCCTCTTTCATTTTGTGCCATTTCTCTACTTCGCATCGACACATTATCGGTACTTTTATTTTCTTACCAAATGCTTCAATTATTGACTCCTTAGGAGTCTTGCAATTCTTGCAAATCTTCAAAACTGAGTCCAATGCCTTCGTATTGGTCGTCATCTTGTCTATTGTTTTCCCTATGTTTTCCATTAACGTTCCCTCCTTCGTTTAGGTACGATTCAAACTTAGTACCAAATAACGTTTGTGGTCTTAGATAAATTTCTAAAGGTCTACCTTCTCTATCGAACTTTCCTTTCCAGCTCAATGTTTTATTATCTATAACTTTTTTAAAATCGTCTAAGGTAAATCCTTCGTTTAGTCTTGCATCAATTAATCTTTGCGTGGCTTTAGTTGAATGTTTGAAATTCTTGTTAGTTTTGCTATTAAGGTACTCGACTATATTTATATATATATTCTTATCATTCTTATCATTCTTATCATTCTTGTTTGTGTTCTTTTGATGTTTTTTCGATGTTTCTTCGTTGTTTTTTTGATGTTCTTCTGCTGTTTCTGAAATTTGGTAATCACTGTAATTTACTATCGTTAAGGTTGTTTTTTTGTTGTCTGATTTTTTTATCAACATTTTATCTTCTTCTAACACCTTTAAAAATGACCTAACTTTAGTTCTTGACCAACCCCATCTTTCCGATAGTTTTACCTCCGATGTTATAAAACTCCCTCTTTTAACTTCCACTAATTCATTTCCTAATAAAAATTTATTATCTTTGTGGTTAGCTAATAAAATCAAATCTATCCATGCTGATTTTTTATCAAAAGGCTTTTCTTGCCAAATCCAATGCTCTTGTATTTTTCTATGAAGTTTTATCCATCCTGACATTTAATCACCTTTCCTGTACAAGCCAGGGGACAACCCCCTAGCCTACTTCCCTATCTCTTGTAACATCTTTATAATCTCGCTTGCCTCTGCTTTAGTTAATGCTTTACTGCTATCTTTGTTGTAAGTTTTCTTAATATAGCCCGCCATCATTTCTTCGAATCCTTTTTCTTTTGTTAGTGCGTACAAATAATTCAACTGCTTATCACTTGCTAGAGAATTGTCTACTATTGCTTGTT
>Ga0208938_1001812_pt1 | contig 11947 bp, 13 predicted proteins | sample AD_UKC125_MetaG_FD_184434 | JGI IMG/M metagenome (GOLD analysis project Ga0208938, IMG submission 184434) | Active sludge microbial communities of municipal wastewater-treating anaerobic digesters from USA - AD_UKC125_MetaG (SPAdes) (version 2) | ecosystem: Engineered > Bioreactor > Anaerobic >... | reverse complement strand
ACCTTGTGATAGAGCTATTTTTGCATGGACTATTTCTCCTGACAAGGTCATTGAAAAATATGAGCACAAGACAGCAAACATGGATCAGAGGATTATGGCAGCAAAAACAGCCATGGAAAATGGCTTCCCAGTGAGATTGTGTTTTGATCCTATGATATACACAAGAGATTGGCAGGATGAGTATTCCAGCATGGTTGATAAGGTTTCGAATACTATCTCGATGAACAGCCTAAGGGATATAAGTGTCGGTTCATTCAGAATATCAGAGACATATCTGAAACCAATGAGAAAAGACATGCCGGACTCAGCGGTGATCCAATATCCATATGTTAATACTAATGGATTTTACCAATACGATGAGGAGCTTAGAATGAAAATGGAGAAGGAACTTGAGGGTATGTTGGTAAAATATGTTGATGAAGACCGGATATTTCATTGGAAATAATATGAGATTGTTACCAAACATGTGACTAGCATTTTAATAACCGCGCCATTCAAATTAATAATTGACTTATAAAAGACTCTTCCTTATACTTAACAAGACATATGTCACAACAGGTGTCTTGACACAATATAGGGAGGTTTTTATGGATAAAGTTAAAGCATTTCTTAAGAAAAAGGATATTGAGATATCCCTTAAGAGGTATGGAATAGATGCCCTCGGAGCAATGGCGCAGGGACTTTTCTGCTCACTTCTGATCGGAACTATAATCAATACCATCGGAAGCCAGTTTCATATTGGTTTTTTGACAACGACAATAGCCACAATAGCAGGGGCTAACTATACAGTCGGTGGTCTGGCAACAGCTATGAGTGGTCCGGCTATGGCTGTGGCAATAGGATATGCACTTCATTGCCCGCCATTAGTTCTGTTCTCACTTATTTCGGTAGGATTTGCATCTAATGCATTGGGTGGAGCCGGTGGTCCTCTTGCGGTTCTTTTCGTTGCAATTATTGCATCAGAGGTCGGTAAGGCTGTTTCAAAGGAAACTAAGGTTGATATTCTGGTGACACCGCTTATTACAATAGGAATAGGTGTGGCCCTGTCAGCGTGGTGGGCTCCGGCCCTTGGCAAGGCAGCAATGGAAGTCGGAACGATCATAATGTGGGCAACTGAGCTACAGCCGTTTTGGATGGGAATATTTGTATCAGTTGTAGTCGGAATAGCACTTACACTTCCAATTTCTTCTGCTGCAATATGTGCTGCTCTCAGCCTTACAGGGCTGGCCGGTGGCGCTGCTGTTGCAGGATGCTGTGCCCAGATGGTAGGATTTGCAGTTATGTCATTTAAGGAAAATAAATGGGGAGGTCTGGTATCTCAGGGAATAGGAACATCTATGCTACAAATGGGAAATATTGTTAAGAATCCTAGGATCTGGATCGCGCCGATCTTGACATCTGCAATAACCGGGCCGATTGCCACATGTTTATTTAAGCTTCAGATGAATGGAGCTGCAGTTTCGTCAGGTATGGGAACCTGTGGATTAGTTGGCCAGATCGGAGTGTATACCGGATGGGTCAAGGATGTGGCAAGCGGTGCTAAAAGTGGAATAACAGGATTTGACTGGTTAGGTCTGATCATGATCTCATTTATTCTTCCGGCGGTGATCACACCTATTTTTAATATGCTTGCCAGAAAACTCGGATGGGTCAAAGATGGAGATATGAAATTGGATTAATGACTGTTTTTCACTTCTTGTTAAATAAATAATGTTTGAAAATATTCAAGTATTTTTAAATATGTGAAAGTTATCAGATCCAAAATTATTATACACAGATTTTACTTGCGTATGCACATGGTTGAGAATATCGTATACATACGGAGGATAATTAAATGGAAGAGATTGGGAAATTTCTAGGTTGGGCAACAGCTGTATGCTTTGGAATGTCTATTATGTCATTTGTTGTTAAAAAGATTAATCTATGGATCATCAAACAGTTTGAAAAGGAATCACAGCTTCGAATGTTTTATGGCAAATTTATGCGATTTATCATTCGAAACCATATGTATTTTGGAATAGGCGCCGGGGCGCTAGCTATTTCACATCTGTATATACAGATATCAAACGGCAAGACATCATTGGTAGGAATTATGGCAGTGACACTTATGATACTTACCATATTACTAGGTGTTGCAATGAAAAAAATTGGAATTGCCAAGCATAAATGGCTATTATATACCCACAGAAGTGTGGTTGTGATGCTTCTGTTTACCATAATCGTACATATAATTCTTGTGGGATGAGAGGTTCATGCATGAGTAGAAGGCAAGAGATAGTTAGTGAATTTTACGAAAGATTTGATGAAGAAAACAGACTGGAAAACAGTCGGTGCGGACAACTAGAGTATCTGACTTCAATGCATTACATTCATAAATATTAAAAACAGATTTAAAAATCATAGAAATCGGAGCTGGAACAGGCAGATATTCCATTGCACTTTCAAAAGAAGGGTATGACGTTACAGCGGTTGAACTGGTACAGAATAATTTGGATGTCTTGAGAAAAAATAGCCAGAGCATAGAAAACATCAGATCTTATTTGGGCGATGCAACAAACCTTGATATGGCAGAGGATAATGCATATGATATGACACTTGCGCTGGGACCTTTTTATCATTTGTATGATAAAAACGAGGTCAATAAAGCAATTGATGAGGCGATCAGAGTTACCAAGAAAAATGGAATCATTATGGTAGCTTTTATATCTGTTTATGCGATTTTATATTCAGAATATCTGAATGAAGGCCTAAAAGCTGGGTTAGAGGAAAACTTCACAGAAGATCATAAGACAAAACATTTTAAGGAACAGCTATTTACCGGGTATGATGTGGTGGAATTTGAAAATCTGTTTTCAGAAAAAAGTATAGAACATATAGTTACAACTTCTGTTGACAGTGTTCTGGAGCTTGTGAGTAGAAGAGATGATTTTGTCATGTCAGATGAGGACTTTAATAGATTTGCAAAATATCATCTTGCAACATGCGAGACAAGAGAGAATCTTGGAACTTCAAATCATTTGCTATATATTTGCAGAAAAAAATAATTTGCGGAAACCCATGTAAATAATTTAAAAATATCTTGAATAAATTATCAAGATAGAAGAAAATATGTGGTGTAAGGATATCTATCCTTACATCATTTTTTTTGAAACCGGTTAGGCTATACGAAGTAGAGCCTTATACGGTTTCGATACAGGGGCACTTAAAGAATCGAGCACAAAGTGCGAAGATGAATTTAGTGGCATCGGATTTGAAACCGGTTAGGTATGTGAAGTAGAGCCTTATACGGTTTCGATACAGGGGCACTTAAAGAATCGAGCACAAAGTGTGAAGATGAATTTAGTGGCATCGGATTTGAAACCGGTTAGATATTTGAAGTAGAGCCTTATATGGTTTCGATACAGGGGCACTTAAAGAATCGAGCACAAGATCAGAGGTACATTATGCAGAATGCAGATACTAGAAGAAAGAAAATACTCGATCGGCTTAAAAAGTCAGAGAAGCCTCTAAGTGCGTCGTATCTTGCAGAAAAACTAGATGTCAGCCGTCAGATCATAGTAGGAGATATTGCACTTTTACGGGCTGAGGGAGAGAAAATCAATGCAACTCCGAGAGGATATGTCTTAGGAAATGCAAATGATAGCGGAGTCAAGCGGCAGATTGCATGTAAGCATAATTCGGAAGAAATGAAGGACGAACTATACACAGTAGTGGATGAAGGATGCATCGTAAAAGATGTGATCGTGGATCATCCGGTGTATGGCCAGCTGACCGGAGAACTAGAACTTAAAAGCAGATATGATGTGGATCAGTTTATTGAGAGGGTACAGAGTACAAATGCAAAACCTCTTTCATTTCTTACAGAGGGAATACATCTGCATACCATTATATGTCCGGATGATGCAGCATATAATAGAATAGTTGAAAAGTTAAAAAAACAAGGTGTGCTACTCTAGAACAATATACGGTGGAGATATAATTATGTGTCATTTGTTTTGACTCTTGGTTCATTATGAACTATATTAATAACAGAATTAATGAATCCATTTCATATAAATGCCAGAATCGATTTACTATAATAAACCAGGTAAACAAAAATTGAATTTATTATTAAATATTTTCAAAATATTAACCGATTTAAAGCAATATAGACGGAGTCATGCTATAATAATAGACATATTTAACGAAGATTAATGTAAGTTTTTGATATAACATTGCTAGGTTTGCATTACGTTCGTTAAGGAGGAAAATTTAATGCCAAAGGAGAAAAAAGTAAAGGTTGATAGAAAAGGCAGTGCGCAGGCGTCATCTGTGCAGGCAAAATCTAAGAGCAGTATCTCTAAGAAATTGCTTATGACTACTATCCCAATTATGACAGTTGCCATCATATTGATAATTACAATTGTGGTAATTCAGTCAGGTAAGATAATCAGGAAACTGGCAAATCATGATCTAGGTAATGAAGCAGAAGTGAATTCTGAACAGATTTCAAAAAATGTGGTATCTCTTGAGAGTAAGATGGATGCAATGGTTGCAGGTGTAGAATCATCAGGTATCACAGATCCGGCACAGATCGCAACAATGCTTGCTCCTTCGCTTAAGTTTGATAAGAATGCTCCAAACGGAATGTATGGTACTCTATCAGATAATACATATATAGATGGATCAGGATGGGTTCCTGATGCAGGTTATGTACCTACTGAAAGAGACTGGTATAAAGAAGGATTAAATCATAAAACCGCTTTACCAGGAGTTCCATATGTAGATGAGAAAACAAATAGTATGATAGTATCTCTTTCTAGAACATTTACATTGCCAAATGGTAAGAAAGGCGTAATGGCACTAGACTATACAATTAATGGAATTGTAAAGATTGTTTCTGATATGAAACCTCTCGGATCAGGAGGAGCACTCCTACTGTCATCTGACAGCGTTCTTTCTTATTTTACAAAGAGTTATAATGGTACAGCTATCTCAAAACATAATAATGATGCATATCTCACCAAGGTCGCATCAATTGCAGCCAAGGGAACAAGTGATGTAAATGAGATTAAATCTAATGATGGTAAGACATATAATGTAGTTTTCGATAAGGTCGGAGGAACAGACTGGACGTTAGTGTCTTCTGTTGAAAAGGCAACTGTACTTGCAGAACTAAATAAGTTCCAGATCCTATGCTACGCAATAATGATCATAATGATCGCAATTATTACATTTACTCTTTGGAAGCTTCTTGATTTTATGGTAACCAAACCAGTTAGAAAGCTTACCAATAATATACTTAGAATTACTGATGGAGATTTTACAGTTAAAATTGACAAAGGTGGTAACGATGAAGTAGGAACAATGAACAATGCAATGCATAGGTTCGTTGAGGAGATGCATGGAACACTTGGAAATATCCATGAAGTAACAAATAAGCTCTCGAATGAGGCTGAAAACAGCAAGAGTGCATCAAGTACTCTAAACGTTCAGGCCAGAGAACAGTCAGATTCCATGGGTCAGATCAAGAATACTATGGAGGGAATGGCATCTGCTGTTTCAGAGTTGGCAGAAAATGCTACTAACTTGGCTCAGGAAGTAAGTGACCTTATGGAACGCGGTCACCAGACCAATGATACAGTTCAGGCACTTGTATCCAAGGCTCAGAATGGTCAGGAAGCCATGAGGGTCGTTGAAGATGGAATGCAGGATGTGTCATCAGCAATGAATGACATGAATAGCGTTGTTATCGAGGTCGGAAAATCTACAGAAAAGATTAATTCTATTATCGAGATGATCAATTCTATAGCTGATCAGACAAACCTTCTCTCACTTAATGCTTCAATTGAGGCAGCAAGAGCAGGAGAAGCAGGAAGAGGATTTGCAGTAGTTGCATCTGAAATAGGTAAGCTTGCTAATGACAGTGCAGAATCTACAACTCAGATCGCAAATATTCTAAAAGATATCACAGAGAAGATAAGTGATCTGTCCAAGAAATCTACAGACAATATGGGCAAGATCACCACAAGTAGTGATGCGATCAATAATGCAGGAGATACCTTCAAGGAGATTTTTAACGACCTTGATGAAACAGGAAACATTGTCAATGATATGATAGTAAGAGTTGGCAAGGTAGATGATATTGCAACATCTGTTGCTGCTATTTCTGAGGAGCAGAGTGCAAGTACAGAAGAAGTCAGTGCAACAGTCGAGACCTTGACAGTTAGTGCAGGCAGGGTTGCCGACGGAAGTATGGATGTTGATAATAGTGCGGAAACAGTTTCAGGATCTGCATCGACTATCCAGAATTTTGTGAGTAGATTTAAGATCTGATAGATATATATTTAAAACGAAATACCATAAAATAAATAATGGGCTCGGGAGATTTCCCCGGGCCTATTTGTTTTTGCGTTATTTTCTTTTGACTTTTATGCAAAAAAATAAAAAGATGTCGTATGACATGAAAAAAAACAGAAAAATGTGTTATTATATCAAGGCGTCACGAGAGAGATCTGTGACATGTTATTGTATGAGAAAAACCTGTAAATTTAACAGGAAGCAAAATTGCGAAAGGGGCAAATGATGAAATTTTTTATCGACACAGCCAATGTAGAAGAAGTAAAAAAAGCTAATGATATGGGTGTTCTGGCAGGAGTAACTACTAATCCTTCTCTTATCGCAAAAGAAGGAAGAGACTATATGACAGTTCTCAAAGAAATCACCGAGATCGTTGATGGTGCTATTTCAGGAGAAGTTAAAGCAACAACAATCGATGCAGAAGGAATGATCGTAGAGGGACGTGAGATCGCTAAGATCCATCCTAATATGGTTGTTAAGATTCCTATGACAGCAGAGGGACTTAAAGCAGTTAAGGTTCTCACAGCAGAGGGAATCCACACAAACGTTACACTTGTATTTTCAGCTAATCAGGCACTTCTGGCTGCTAGAGCCGGAGCTACTTATGTATCTCCTTTCCTTGGTCGTCTTGATGATATTTCAACACCGGGAATCGATCTCATCCAGCAGATCGTTGATGTATTTGATAATTATGCAGATATTGATACACAGATCATTGCTGCATCAATCAGAAATCCTATTCATGTTACAGACTGTGCACTTGCAGGTGCTGACATTGCAACAGTTCCTTACAATGTTATTATGCAGATGCTTCATCATCCACTTACAGACGAGGGAATCGTTAAGTTCCAGAAGGATTATGTAGCTGTATTTGGTGAGTAATTCAGATTGTTTATAAAAGCATGATCCCCCTAAAGCAGACAGGCTGATACCCAGCTGCTTTAGGGGGATTTTTTGATTAATTCTACAAATATTATAAAACAGATTATTTTTAAATAGTTCAATTAAAATCAGATTAACGGCAAACCAGATCAACTACAAAACCAGTTCAACTACAAATACAGTTATGCAGGCTGAGGCAGCAACTGTAAACAGACTCTTTTGGCGCCAACTGAGTATAACGGCCACAGCAAGGGCAGCAACTGCACTGATAACAGATGAGGTTGAAGAAAAAATAGATGGAAGAGTCATAGCTGATAAACATGCATAAGGAACATAGTACAAAAAACTATTCAAAAATCGATTCTCTATCTTCTTCTGGAAAATTACCAATGGCAACATTCTGATCAGATATGTAGTAAGGCACATGCATATTATGTAAGTATATATCATAATGAGTCCTCCTCATTTGGATCAGGTATTGGAAAGAATATAGCACCAAATGCGGAACCAACTATTGTACAAAAAATAATAGAAAATCCTGATGATAATCCCTTAAAGACAGGTATATAGGCGATGCTGCAGCTCAAAGCAATTGCAAATAATGAGACGATCCCGATCGCATGATGTTTCTTGACTGGAGGAAGTACAATTGCCACAAACATAGCGTATAGAGATATTCCAAGAGCACTTCGCACGGAAAGTGGGAGAATCGAATCAGCAATGGCACCTAAAAGAGCACCAACGGACCATCCTATAATGGGAGGTATCTCTAGACCAGCCATATAGGATCCGGTTACAGGACGGTCACGACTTACTGCAACAGCGAATATTTCATCGGTATTGGCATAGGCGATCAAAAGTCTGGTTAATGTACCGGTATGGGGAGCAAGCTTTTGAGATAGTGACAGGCTCATAAGAGCATAACGGAGGTTGATGATAAACTGCGTTAGTATCAGTTCCAGATAGGTGGTGCCGCTGTATATAAGAGTGATAGCGGCAAACTGGCCGGCGCTTGTCATATTGGTAAGGGACATAATGCAGGCATCTATTGGTGATATGCCGAATTTTGCAGCGGCAATACCAAATGAGAAACTGACACCTACGTATCCTGCTGCTATAGGCACTGAGTCTCGGACTCCTGTTTTAAATTCTTGTAAGTTCATATTACCTCGGATCTTGAAATGATAAAAAACTGCGAATAAATGTTATAAGCTTATTTATTGTACATTATAACCATTTTTAAAGGTAGTGAAAAAATATTACTATGTTGGAAAGACAAGGTATAAATGTTAAAATGTAAACGTAAAATAGGTATTAATATGATGGGGTATAAAATTATGAGATTAAAAGAAACACCATTATGGAAAAAAATTGTAAAAGTAATCCTGATATTGGTTCTTATAGTGGTTGTTCTTTTTGGTGGTCTTATCGCAGCATTGGCTATAACAGAATACAAGCCTGCAGCCAGGGAGAATCTAAAGATTACTGGAAATGGAAATAAAAAAATAAATACCAATGTTCCGATCAAAGTCATGACGTGGAATGTAGGATATTGTGGATTAGGAGCAGAGGAAGATTTCTTTATGGATGGTGGTAAGGAAACACAACCTTCCAGTCAGGCTCGTGTAAAGAGAAATCTAAAAAGCATTCAGAAATTCATAAAAAAAGAGAATCCGGATACTGTTTTTTTACAGGAAGTAGATCGAAATGGCACAAGAACTGGGCATCTAAACGAAGTGCAGAGCATTCAGGACAAAATGAAGGGCTATGACAGTGCATTCGCTCAGAATTTTAAAGTGCTGTTTATACCATATCCTTTCCCACCTATGGGAAAAGAGGATTCAGGAATTGTGACATTATCAAAATATGATATTTCAAAGGCTACGAGAATATCATTGCCATGTCCGTTTACCGGGATATCAAGAATGGGTAATCTCAAGAGATGCCTGTTGGTGAGCCGAACCAAGGTAGAGGGAACTGATAAGGAACTTGTATTTGTTAATCTTCATTTGGAAGCCTATGATAATGGAGAAGGTAAAAAAGCTCAATCGGCAATGCTTCAGGATTTTCTGCAAAAAGAATATGCCAAGGGCAATTATGTATTGGCCGGTGGGGATTTTAACCAGGTATTCGATAGTGCAGATAGTTCCAATTATCCAATTGTCAAGGATGGTGTTTGGAAACCTGGCAAGTTAAGTACAGAGGATTACACAAATAATTGGAGCTTTATGATGGATTCGAATGTGCCGAGCTGTCGCTCTTTGGATAAAAGGTATGAAAAGGGAATTTCTCCTGTAGAATTTCAGTTTTATATGATCGATGGATTTATTGTATCTGATAATATTTCGGTTGAATCTGTTGAGACACAGGATCTTCAGTTCGCCAATTCAGATCACAATCCTGTGGAATTAAAAATGACATTAAAGGATTAGAGGGAATAATGCGTCCGAATAAAAAAGTATCAGATTCAGAAGGTGAAGTACTGAGATGTGTTCAATATGGGGATATCAATATGTATAAGAACCTGTTTGGCGGTGCACTTATGTCTTGGATGGATGAGATCGCAGGAGTGGTATCCATCCGTCATTCCGGGCATCAGATGACAACAGCTGCTGTGGATAATCTCCAGTTTAAAAAGAGCATCAGTCTGGGAGATATAATTATTTTAAAAGCCAAAATTACTTATGTAGGCAATACTTCTGTGGAAGTAAGAGTGGATGTCTATAGGGAGGATAAGGAAACAGGACTTCGATATGTAGTTAATAGAGCATACTTTATTGAAGTGTGTGTAGACGAAGAAGGACATCCGATAGCCGTACCCTATGGGCTCGAACTAACTAATGAGTTTGACAAGGCTGAATGGGAGGCTGCGCTGAAGCGAAAAGAGCTTCGGATGAAGAGACGCCAGGAAGGTTTTTAGATTTATCAAAAATGGATCAGTAGATAAATGATATGATTCTTGTCAGGTAGACAATGTAAACATCTTCTGATCCATTTTTTTATGTATATTTATTTAATTCTGGAGTATATATGGCTATATTTTATGTAGTGGACTTAGTCGGTATTTCTGATTTTGAAGGAAGAAAGGCATAAAACATAATTCCGATTATAAGTAAAACGATTCCACCATACATAAGATATGTCTGAAAAATCGAAGCAGTGCCGGCTATCTCAAATATACCTCTTAGGAGGCTGCTCATGGTAATAGATTCAAGACCAAGATTGTAAAACAGTCGGGATTCATTGCTGGGAAGCCTGATGGAGTTGGCCCTTCTGGTCAGAAATGTAAGAATCCCGTAGGGAAAAGCACCTAGGATAAGAGGCCATAAAAACAAGTAAGTCATATACATAGACCTGACATTATGGGAAAACTGGTCATATATTAAAAAGAACAGAAGACATATCCCGGTACCGGCCAGTGTGATAATAAAATCCTGTCGGATAGTATGTTCGATTTTCGAACGTTCCTTGCTATTTATCATATTTTTTTTCTGTGCATATATATCTTTTAATGAAGTATCCATATAGTGCCTCCTTATTTGCCGATATAGATAATATCGCTTACAGAACGTTCGCTGATATTATTACCATTTGTAGTTGGCTTATTAACGACGGTACCATTGAATACCATAGTACTCGATCCGCCACCATCCAGGTTATAAGCTACGGTACATCCACTATCCTTCATGACACCTGCCAGCTCATATAGAGATAAGCCCTGGCTCTCAGAGGTTCGGCCATCCGAAACTATCATTGCATAATGTCCGGATTCAACCATTCCGATTGCTGTTCTAGGATTGGAACTCATGCTTTGAGAGACTTCAGTGTTTTCAGATACAAGGATCTTGCCATTGCTGACGAGCCCAGGGCCAAACGAGTATATATCAGTGGCACCTTTTTCTTTTAGCTCTGATGCGGTAACGTCACCTTCATTTATGATCTCCATTGTTCCGTTCTCATACACGACCAGATCATCCTGATCGGATCCTGCAGATGTAGACCTATATAGATATCCGTTTCTCATCACATATCCTGTATCGCGGAATCCGTAGAAATCTCCATTTATAGCAAGTATTGCACCTACGTTACTGGCGATTTCTGAGGTCTTTTCCTTTAGGTTTTCTCCAAAGGAATTGTCAGCAAGTCCGGAATTCAAATATGAGGAATCCTTGACGTATATGTCGGCGATGTAGACCTGCGTATCATCAACGGTCTTTTCTTTTATTGTGATCTTAATATTGTCATCTTCGTAAGATTTATCAGTCACAACAGCATCTGAAGAACTGGATGATCCGGAACTTGTAGTGGTTGATGATGTGGTACTTTTTTTAGAAGTTGAACTGCTAGATGATGAACTTGTAGATGATGAAGTCCCGCTTGTGGATTCGGCAGAGACAGATTTCATGCTTACAACGTTACTTGGAAGTACAAATGTCTCTAGAAGAGTATATCCGGAATATGCGGTTATCAGTGCTGTGCCGACAATGGCTGCAGCTATATGTGTTTTCCATTTCATGATTTGTACCTCCAATGAAAATGATCGTATTCATAATTAATGATTTGCTTTAATATCAGGATCATTTTCTTATAATATGTTTTTATTGAAATGTTTCTGATGATATATATTTAAAACTATGTTTTGTCATGAGGCGATTATAAAATCGAAAACTTAAGTCAGGCTTAAAATGATAAAATTATTTAAAGGATTTATGATTAAAAGAAAATT
>Ga0208938_1001810_pt1 | contig 11960 bp, 13 predicted proteins | sample AD_UKC125_MetaG_FD_184434 | JGI IMG/M metagenome (GOLD analysis project Ga0208938, IMG submission 184434) | Active sludge microbial communities of municipal wastewater-treating anaerobic digesters from USA - AD_UKC125_MetaG (SPAdes) (version 2) | ecosystem: Engineered > Bioreactor > Anaerobic >... | reverse complement strand
GGGCGAGGGCCACCGCGACCAGGTGAGCCTGCGCGGCCAGAACACCACCGCCGACTTCTTCCTCGATGGCCTGCGCGACGATGCGCAATATTACCGCGCGCTCTACAACATCGAGCGGGTCGAGGTACTGAAGGGCGCCAATGCCCTGATCTTCGGGCGCGGCGGCGGAGGCGGGGTGATCAACCGGGTCAGCAAGGCCCCTGAGTTCAGCCGAAACCGCGCCGATTTCAGCGCCGGCGTCGACACGCTGGGCGCCTGGTCGCTGGCCGCAGACGTGGACCGCGTCCTGTCGGACAGCGCGGCGGTGCGGCTCAACGCGACCTGGGAGGATTTCGCCAGCCACCGCGATTTCTACAGCGGCCACTTCCTTGGCCTCAATCCCACGCTCGGCCTCAAGCTGGGCGAGGCGACCCGCCTGACCGCCAGCTACGAATATGCCGAGGACCGCCGCACCACCGATCGCGGCGTGCCTTCGCTTGGCGGCCTGCCGCTGAAGGGCTTCGACGACACCTTCTTCGGCGTACCCGGGCTCAACCACAGCGAAACGACCGCGCACATCGCCCGCCTGCGGCTCGATCACGAATTCGGCGAGAACCTCAAGGCCGACCTTTCCGCCCAGTACGCCAGCTACGACAAGTATTACGGCAACATCTATGCGCGCGGCGCCACGGCGGCGGCGGTCGAGCTGGAAGGCTACGATTCCACCACCACGCGCACCAACTGGGTAGTCCAGGGCAACCTCGTCTGGAAGGGCGAGACCGGGGGCCTTGGCCACCAGCTGCTGGTGGGCTTCGAGGCGGGCGAGCAGGACACCGATGCGCTGCGCAGCGAGGCGTTCTTCGGCACGGCCAGCCGCGTCACCGTGCCGCTGGCGCAGGTCCTGATCGTGCCGGCCGCGCGGTTCGGCCCCATCAGCCGCTCCAGCCGCTCGGACGTGCGCACCCTTTCAGCCTATGTGCAGGACCAGATCGACCTTGGCGATCACGTCAAGCTGGTCGCGGGCCTGCGCTATGACAATTTCCGCATCAGCTCCGCCAACCGGATCAACCAGTTCGGCGCATCGCGCGAGGACGGCAAGTGGTCCCCGCGCCTGGGCCTGATCGTCAAGCCGCAGGAGAACCTGTCGTTCTACGCCAGCTTCGCCAAAAGCTTCCTGCCCCAGTCGGGCGACCAGTTCACCGTGCTGGACGCGACCACCGCGACGCTGGCCCCGGAAGAGTTCCGCAACCTGGAAGTGGGCGCGAAGTGGGACCTGACCGACCGGCTGGCGCTGACCGCCGCGCTCTACCAGCTTGACCGCAAGAACACCCGCGCCAGCGATCCGATCACCGGCAACACCGTGCTGTCGGGATCGAGCCGCGCCCGGGGGTTCGAGGCCGCGCTGGTCGGCCAGATCACGCCGCAGTTGCAAGTGACGCTGGGCTATGCCCTGCAGGACGGCGAGATCCGCACCACCACCACGGCTGCTCCGGCGGGCCGCCCGCTGGCCCAGCTGCCGCGCCATCAGGCTTCGGCCTTCGCGCGCTATGACATCACGGACAAGCTGGGCGTGGCGCTGGGCGTGCTGCACCAGTCGAGCCAGTTCGCGACGATCAGCAACGCGGTGCGCCTGCCCGCCTTCACCCGCGTCGACGCGGCGGTGTTCTACGAGGTGTCGGACCGGGTCGAGCTGCAGGTCAATGTCGAGAACCTGACCGACGCCGACTATTTCCCCAGCGCCCACACCGACAACAACATCTCCACCGGCAAGCCGCTGAACGCGCGGCTGACCATGCGGATGAAGCTGTAAGGGGGGACTAACGCCCAACCTTGCCCCGCCGAAACTCGCTGCCGCAGCTCCTGCCCCGCCATGATCCGTCACCCTGAACTTGTTTCAGGGTCCATGGTGCCGAAAAGCGCGGCCTTGCGGGGCCGGGGCATGCCCTGGCGGCAGTGCTTGACCGGCGCCTGCGAGACAAGCCGAGGAATGGACCCTGGAACAAGTTCAGGGTGACAGGGAAGGCAAAGGTGGCGCGAGAAGCGAAAGCGGCGTGAGGAGGCCAGGCCGTAACGAGGCAATGCGGCGCGCTCCTCCTACTCCCCCTTCATCGCCGGGACCGTGCGCGCGGCGTCCTGCGGGGTCAGGCCCGGCGCGGGGGCGGCGCTGATCGTCTCGACCCGGCGCATCATCCGCCCGGCGCGCTGGATCGCGCGGACGAGACGCGGGTAGACACCGCAGCGGCACAGGTTGGGCACGGCGGCCTTGATCTCTTCCGCCGAAGGATCGGCATTGCGCGCCAGCAGCGCGGCGGCGGACATGGCGATGCCCGGGGTGCAGAACCCGCACTGGATCGCCTGTTCCGCCACCAGCGCCTGCTGCACCGGGTGCGACCGATCGGGCGAAAGGCCCTCGATGGTGGTCACCACCCGCCCTTCCGCCTCGCCCAGGGTGATCAGGCAGGAACGCAGCGCCTGCCCGTCGACCAGCACCATGCAGGCGCCGCAATCGCCGCTGCCGCAGCCATATTTGGTGCCGGTCAGGTTCGCGGCATCGCGCAGGCCCCACAGCAAGGGGGTCTGCGGATCGAGCCGGATCTCGACCGCGCGGTCGTTGACAGTCAGGCGAGGCATGGTCGCACCTAGTCGCGCCAGCTACGGTCGATCTTGTCGATCCGCCGCACCCAGGCCTCGAAATCGGCGCCGCCCGGGACGTGGCCCGGAACGTTCGCCTGGGCGAGATCGCGGTGATGCACGGCCACCACCTCGTCCGGCACCACGATCGGCTTGCCCGCCGCCATGGTCGCCAGCTGGATCTCGCAGGCGCGCTGGAGCGACCAGTGGAGGATGAACACTTCGGGCAGAGAACGACCCAGAATCACCGGGCCATGGTTGCGCAGCATCAGCACCCGCTTGTCGCCAAGGTTCTGGAGCAGCCGCTCGCCCTCTTCGCTGCGCACCGTGATGCCTTCAAAATCGTGGTAGGCGATCCGCCCGGCAAAGTTGCAGGCGTAGAAATTGACCGGCTGGAGCCCGCCTTCAAGGCTGCACACCGCCATGGTCGCGGTGGTGTGGGTGTGGACGATGGCGTGGGCCCAGGGAATGTTGCGGTGGAACAGCGAATGCTGGACGAAGCCCGCCTTGTTCACGGGATAGGGGCTGCCATCCAGCGTGTTCCCGTCGATGTCGATCTTGACCAGGTTGGAGGCGCAGACTTCGGAATAGAGCAGGCCGTAAGGGTTGATCAGGAAGGCCCCTTCCTCGCCCGGAACCTTGACCGAGATGTGATTGTAGATCGATTCCGACCAGCCGAGGTGATCGAAGATGCGGTAGCAGGCCGCAAGCTGCTGGCGCGCCTGCCACTCTTCATCACTGCAATCGACATTGCGCCCGCCGTGGTGGCTGGCTGGGTTGAGCTGGGTGGCCATCTGCATGCTCTCCGGGTCTGCGTTTCGCCGCCGATCCTAGGCCAGTCAGCGCCCGATTGAAAAGCGCAATCCCGCCCACAGGGTGCGCGGCGCGCCAAGGTCGATCGAGCCGCCCTGATTGCGGGTCCAGACCTCAGCATCGGTCACGTTCTCGGCCCGCAGAATCAGGCTGGCGCGCCCGCTCAGCGGGACATTGGCCCACAGGTCCAGCGTGGTCGCGGCGGGCAGCACGTCGATGCCCAGATCGTCCTCGAACTGGGCCGAGGTGTGGCGCACCGTGCCGGCCAGCAGGCCGCCCTGCCCCCAGCGCCAGGCCAGAGTGGTGCTGGCCGCCCATTCCGGCACCTGCGCCGGGCGCTTGCCGGTGAGGGCGGCCGAAGCCCCGCTGCCTTCCATCCGCGCGTCGGTCCAGGATAGTGCCCCGTCCCACTCCAGGGCGCCCAGCGTCACGCGGGCAGCAGCTTCGATCCCCCGCGCGCGAACCGCATCGATGTTGCGCCGCTCGCGCAGGTTCGCGGCGATGGTAACATTGGCGATCGCTTGCCTGACGCGGTTGTCATAGGCGGTCAGGTCCAGCTGCACGCCGGGCGCGGGGCGCCAGTCGACCCCCGCTTCGAACCCGCGCAGCCGTTCGTTCCCAAGGGTGGCATTGGCGCGGGTGGTGACCGGGAAGACCACGAAGGGGCGGTAAAGCTCGTTGAGCGTCGGCTGGCGCAGCCCGCTGTAGGCCGAGGCCCGCAGCGTCAGGCCTGCCCCTACGTCAAGCAGCGCGCCCCCGCGCAGGCTGCCGGTCCAGCCCGAGCGATCGGCAAACCGGTTGTCGGTCGTGACCGCGCCGGCGGCATTGGCCTCGGTGAAGCGCCCGTCCCTGACCGACCAGCGGTCCAGCCGGGCCGATGCGGTCAGACGCAGCGGCCCAAGCGTCCGGTCATGCTCGGCATAGAAACCCAGGTCATCGTTGGTCCCGCCCGCACTGCGCCGCGCAGTGACGGCGCCGGTATTCGCGTTGTAGGCAACCTCGCTCAGCTCGCCGCTGGCCCGGCGCCAGTCGATCCCCAGGCGCAGCGAATGGGCCGCATCGACCGGCGGGCGCAGCTCCAGCTTGCCGCCGAGGCCAGTGGAGGGGGTAGCGCGCTGGTCGAGAGTCTTGCGGAAGCTGGTCGAGCTGATCACCACATTGGTGAAGTCACGTGCCTGCACATAACCCAGCAGATCGAACTGCCAGGCCCCGCGCCCCACCAGCCGCAGCGAGGCGTCCTGCCCGCTGGAGGTGCTGTCCGCCCCGGCAAAGCGCAGGGTCCGGTGATCATCGAACAGCAGGGCGCGGGCCTGAAGCTCCAGATCGCCGCCCAGCGGCACCACGCCGCGCAGCGAAGTCGACCAGCTATCGAACCGCGCCCGGACGCTGGCGGGCACGCGCTGCGAAACCGGCGTCGTCCAGAACCCCTGCCCCCGGTCCCAGCGCCCGCTGATCACGGCGAAACCCTGGCCCAGCCGGGGCGCGATGGAAGCGCCGATCTCGCTCTCGCCGCGGTCATTCACGGCAAGGCTCGCTTCGCCCAGCGGCAGGCCCGCGGGGTTGGCGCTGGCAAGGTCCAGCGTTCCCGCCACCGCGCCCGCGCCGAACGCGCCCGACCCGCCGCCGCGCAGCAGGGTGGCCCGCTCCAGCCGTTCCATCGGCAAGGCGGAGAAAGGCACGTGGCCGAAGAACGGATCGCTCACCGGCACCCCGTCCAGCAGGACCAGCGTCCGGCTGGAGGCATTGCCCCCCAGCCCCCGCAGCGTCACCCCCTGCGCGGTGGGATTGGCCGAGCGGCTGTCCGAACGGCGAAACTGCTGGAAGCCCGCCAGGCTCGCCAGCGCGTCCTCGATCCGGCCCGAGGCCGAAGCGGCGGTCCGGTCGCGCCGCAGCTCGCTGGCCGAATAGGCCTCGAGCAGCGTGGAGGGATCGAGCCCCTGCCCGGTAACGACGATCTCGCCCCCGTCCCCGTCAGCCAGCGCGGGGGCGGCGGCGAGCAGCAGCGGCAGGGCTGCCGAACGACAAAACGGGCGGAAGGAGCGGGGAGGCATCATGACGGGCAGGGTTACACCGGATCGGACGATTCGAAAGCTGTCGCAAAGATCAGGCCCCGCCACCAGCGCACCGCACCCGCCTTGGCCGCCGAAAGGGCAAGCCTTGCGGCTCGGTGGTGGCCTGGCCCTACCATCCGGCGCTGCAATTCAGACTGATGCTTGAAAAACTGGAGCGGGTGAAGGTATTCCAACAAAATACTATAATCAAATGATATTTTTTGCTATAATGACCCGCACAGAACCTACACAGCTACGGCAGGTCAATCACTTAGTCCGCCAATCTGCACAGATTCTGCACAGCGGGAGGCGAAGAGATGAGTTTCATCATCGACAAAGAGCAGGTGAAAAAGGGGCTCATCATCTTCCGTCGTGGCGACGTCGCGCATGATGAGTTCTACTGCCGCGTCAGAATCAAGAACGAGGACCGGTACAAGACCATCTCGCTGCGCACGTCTGACCGGCAAACTGCCCGCGACCTCGCGTTGGAAGCGGACTCCGACATCCGCAATCGGTTGAAGTATGACTTTCCCGTTTTCAACCGCTCATTTGCGCAGGTGGCGGAGGAATATGCCAAGGCGCAGCAGCGGCGTGCGAATGTCGGAGAAGTCAGCCAAGCGCGCGCCGCGAATGTCAAAAACAAGATCGACGGCCCCCTCAACGCCTATGTTGGGTCCACGCAGATTCATTTGATCGGTCAGGATCGCTGGACCGACTATCCCCTTTGGCGCAGGGAGCATGGCATCGGGCGACGCAACAGCATCATCAGCGATTCCACCATTCGGATCGAGATGAGCATTTTTGCGGCCATCATGCGTTACGCCATCGGCAAAAAATACGTGCCCGCCAGCAACCGCTTTGAGGGCATGCCGAAGCTGAAATCCAGTCGCCGCGATGAATTCACACTGGAGGAATACCGCAAACTCCACACCACTGGCCGCAAGTGGGTGCGCGAGGCGACCACGCCGCAGGGCACATGGTATCGGCAGATATGCTACAATTTTGTCTTGATAATGACCAATACTGGCATGCGTCCGCCAGAAGCCAAGAACCTACGGTGGCGGGACATTTCGACCGCGAAGGACAAGGACGGGCAGGAAATTCTCGTCATCTACGTTCAGGGTAAGGGCAAGACGCGCAAACTGATCGCGCCCACAAGTGTCGGCAAGTATCTGGACCGTGTGCGGGAACTTTCCAAGGCGACCAAGCCCGATGATGCCGTATTCACAATCATCAACGGCAAGCCTGCCGTATGGCTCTACCGGGATACCGTCGAAGAACTCCTGAAATACGCCAACCTCCGCGACGGACCGAGCGGAATTCCGAGAACCACCTATTGTTTCCGTCACACCTATGCCACCCTTCGGCTTTCCGCCGGGGTCGATGTTTATATTTTGGCACAACAGATGGGTACGTCTGTGAAAATGATTGAACAGCACTATGGCCATGTGAATACTATCAAGCACGCGGACAGGGTATTGATGGGCATCGGCGGCTGGGATGCAATGCATACAGAAATGAACGCCGAGATCGATGCCGAGGAAAGCAAGGCCAAGGCCGTGCAGGCGGTCAAGGCAAAGCAGCCCACAAAGCCTCCCCGCTCGAAACGCTAGCACAGGCACGGTATCGGAAATAAGCGCCCGGCCCGGAAGCGCCGAAACCGTGCGTGTGCCTTCTACCAATAGTGCGACATTACCAATGCACCGCTGGTGCTACTTGATTGGGAATGTCGCCAAGCGGATATGGGATGAAGGATGCGCCGAGCCTCAAGCATACCCCATGCCCGCGTCTTCCTGCCCGATGCACCGCTGGTGCCCTGAATCGGCAGCCTGCCCTGCCAACCCACCCTAATAACAATAATTGCGCATTTTTCGTTATTGAGGTATACTCCGGTAAACGAACCATGATGGAGGTCTGCCATGAACGTCTCACTGGGCGAACGCTGGGAAGGCTTTGTTGATTCCGTACTCAAGGCGGGCCGTTACGGCTCGGCCAGCGAAGTGGTGCGCGAAGGCTTGCGGCTGGTCGAAGAACGCGAAGCCAAGCTGGCGGCGCTGCGCGAAACACTGAATGCCTCAATCGTACGCGGTGGCGAGCATAGCGATGACGAGGTAGGCGCGCATATCAATGCGGCCCTCGACGGGTTGGAACACGCGGCAAAATCCCGCTAATGCGCCGATTGCACTATACCGATGAGGCAGGTCGCAATCTGGTAGAAATTGCGCCTTATATCGCGACCGAGAGCAGCAGCCGCGACGTGGCCTTGAGCTTCACCGAGCGGCTTCGCACGAAATGCCGCCAACTGGCATCCTTGCCCGCAATCCTTGGTACTGCCCGGCCCGAACTGCGCGAGGACATTCGCAGCACCCCGTGCCAAGGCTATGTGATTTTCTTCCGCTATCGACCCGATGACGTGCTTGAGATCGTCAACATTCTGCACGGCAGCCGAGACATCGACAGCCATTTTGACGAGCATTGAGTCGCTATCCCCGCACAAGCCGAAGATAGCGACCGGGCCGGTCAATCCGCCGTCACCGCCTTCGCGGCGGTCGCCGGGTCGAGCGGAGAAGTTTCGCCAAGGCGGCGAACAGGGCCGCCAAGGCATAGATAAGTGACGAGGCATCGGAAAGATTCATAACTCCTCCGGCCTAGCGTGAACGCGACACAGCGCGGTCAGCAAGGGCGCGGCGGATGCGCTCCTGATTGACGAAGCTCCTGTCGCGCTGCTCGCCGGAATCGCGCCCAGCCCACAGCTCGGTCTGGATGGTGCAGTAAAGTGCCACCAGCTCCGGGATGGTGCAGGTTGCCAATTCAATGGTTGTCAGTGGTTCCATAAAGTCCTCCTTGGTTGCAACCGCGACCATCGCGGCCTTGCGGAGGAGTCTTTGCGCATTGGAGTGGGCCGCATCGCCTGCGACCGAAACGTGAGAGTAGGAGCGCGCCAGCGCTTGCTGCCCTAATCGACAATGCCGCTACCACCGAGCCAAGCCGCCGATGTCGAGACTGTAATTAAGGGACGCCCCACCACGGCCAACCATGTTGGCAGCCGCCCAATCCGGCGGCGATGAGAACGCCCTGTCTATGGTCAGGCAGTGCAGCGGGAAGCGCCCAGCCTTACAGCGCGCCGCTTCGATCTAGCAGCCATGCCCCAACCTCACTTCCGACTGCTGAACCACCTGATCCACGAAATCACGCACGCCACGGCATAGATGAAGTTGGCAACGATGCCCACGGCTGCCGCCACCAGTACGACCGCTTGCACCGCCAGCGGCAGCGGTGGAAAGATCAGGTAGAGCAGCAATCCGACGAATATCGCCGCGACGGCGGCGATCAACGCCGTTCGCGACCAGTTCAGTACTGCCTCGTGCCACTTCGCCGCCCACGCCATCACTGATTGTTCAGGACTCATATAAGCTCCGGGAATTGCTGGTCGTCGGCGGATCGGGGAATGGTTAACGAAATCTTATCAAATGCCGTGATATTGTTACATGGCTAACCCCACGCGCGCGAGGTATCTATAACGGACGAAATGACAGATTCAGGGGTTCATCCGGCCTCGGATGAACCGAATGCTAGCATTCGCGCCGAACTGGTCGGCCAACTCGTTGCTGCGCAATTCGACCTTGAAGCCGCCATTGCCGACCTGATGCGCGACGGTGCCCCCGCTTCCGATGTCATCAGCAGCCGTACCCAACTCGGCTCGGTCATCGCCCTGCGCCAGCAGGTTGCCGGGGCCGATGTAAAATCGCTTGCCGCGATGCGTTCCGATATTGCCACCGTCGTGGCCGCGAGCCAGTCTGCTGCCCAGCAGGCACGCACGTCATCCGACATGGCAGCAGCGTCCAATATCGCCAACATTGCACAGAATGCCCGCGCGACCGTGAATGAAACCATGCGCGGCATGAAGGATTTCGAGCCATACCTGCATTTTGCCAATGCGCAGGATGAGGCGGAATACCGCCACCGGGAGGAAGAGCGGCGCGCATACATCGCCGCCGAGCAGGCGAAGGGCACGCCGCAGGGCGACCTCAATGCCAGTGGTGCTGCTGTCGGCCAGATGGCCGATGCCGCTGCGCATGGGGCAGTGCAAAGTCCCGAATTCCAGCAACGCTGGGACAAACTCACGGCCTCGACCGAAGCCCTGCGTGCGCAGCTTGTTCGTGACGGCAAGGACGTATCCGAGTTGGATGCACATATGCGCGAGGATCTTCGTCGCATCATGCGCAGCAAGGGTATTCCGGACACCAAGATTGACGCGTTGCTTGCAGCCCATCGCGACAATCCGCTCGATGCGATGAAGGAGTTCGTCGCCGAACAGAAGGGTGTCCTCACTGAGCGCGATTTGGACAGAATAGACATGGAAACCCAAGCGGCGGGCGCACGATCTACGGTGCCGGTAGGCATGGCAAAGCAGGTCATCGAGCAAGCGGCTCCGTCTGCCCCAGCGGCGAGTACGCTTGCAGAGTCCCTCGGCAGCATCGGTGCTGAATTGAAGGCGATGGGCATCGACCACACGGAGCATGATTCTGCTGCCCAGCCTGCCCACGGAGTGGCGGCGACAGCCATGGCACCGGCCCCAAAGGGCGCGGCACGCACCTGAATTCAATTTCTGAAGGCGATGTGACGCAGGGTTTTTGCGATCCGGCTTGTCCGCCAACTCGCCAGAAGATGGAATTCACCATTGTCCGTCACCACGGCGATGCGGGGCGGAATGACAAGACTCCGGGCAATGCCCATTACCGATGGCGTTGACCGGACTTCGCGGATGTCCTGCAGGGGAACGACAGCGCGTGCCTCCTCACATTTGATGAAGAGCGGGCGCAGCAATTCGGATTTGGTATGCAACTCCAGTCTGTCGTCAAAGATTTCGAGTGTGCTATTGACCGGAATGCCGCCGAAGATGGCTTTGACTCCCAGCTCATAGCCTTTCCCGACCAAGCTTTTGGCTGGCAATCCGAATCCATATCCTATGAGATAATGGGCTATGCCCGTCATCTCGGCATCCTGAATCGTCCACTGAACTGGCCATGAGTGCAACGGACTGGCCATGATTCAGTTCACCGGCACCAGTTCGCCCAGCGCGGCGCGCGCGCCCAATACTTGCCCGATCATTCCGCACAGGCGTGAGTTCGGTTCCCGCCTGCTCAGGCAGCGGTCGGCGACCGGCAGAACCGTCGCCATGGCCGGCAGATCGGCAGGTAACGCATCATGTTTGAGGTAGGCACTCACAAACCCGGTGTCGAACGCGATGGAGGGCGTCGTTTCCCCGCTCTTGAGGGAAACGTAATGCAGCGTGCCGTCGCGGCCCGCGCGCGTCAGCACCGTGATGCAATAGGCCCCGGTGGAAAGCGTATTGAACCCCGCCGATACGAGCCGTGCCGTCGAATCCGCCATTTCCCCGGTTGCACAAACCAGACGTTGGGCGGCAATCTTCTCACGCGGTTCTTCTTGCAGCAAAGAATCCCGAATGACTTGCAGTACGTTAGCAAGGGCGGGAGTGGTGGCGAGGCTGAATGCCGCGATGACGGCGACCTTAGCGATGAAAGAACCATCTTTCCTCATCGCGCAGCTTCCGAGGCGGCACTGGCACCTGCGGCGGCAGCGTCAGGGATACTTGCGTCGAAAGGATGATCTTTGCTGACCCCGTATCGGCCTGCGATCGCTATCAGCGTGGCGCTAGCCTCGTCATAGGCACCTTTCTTGACGGCAAAATCCTCGTGGAGCGCAGCATCGCGACTCTGCCAATCTTCGATGGGATGATTGCCGGAATTGTTCACGGTGGCAGCGACGCCAGCCTGATAAGCCGCATCCTTGCTCTGGTTATGCGCGGTGATGGCGTCCTGTGACTGGACAACCGCGTGCATCGCATTTCCGGTCGCCTGAAATTGCTGCCAGAAGTCCTGCGGACAACCTTCCTGCTTTTGTCCCGAGAAGGATGCCGCAAGCTCGCTACCCGCTTTGTTCGAGAACACGGTATTTTGCAGGGCTGCAGAAACGCACGCCTCTGTATCGGCTTCCGACGTTTCGCTAACACCTGTTTCCGTGGCGTCGGCAGCGGACGGTTGACGGCCCTGACAACCCGACAGCACTGCCAATGAGATGGCCATGGCAGGGGTGACCCACCGCCGCCGCATCAGCGCGAACCCTTATGGGTAAAGCGGGCGACAACCATCCCGGCGACGATTTGGGCACCGGACTGCTTGATGACATCGAGGAGGTGAGCCGCGAAGGTCTTGTCGTCATGGTCTGCATGATGATGCGACGTAGTAACGTTGAACGCCTGACCGTCGCCAACAGTGACTTCGTAAACATTGGACACGCCAGAATCCCTCCGCCGATTGCGGAGCGAGAATGGCACCGTGCAACATTTCTCTCAAAAATGGTGCATCATCATAGCCACTTATCCGTGACTTAGCTGCATCAGGCAGGAATGATGCAGCGCATTCTGTGCCTCAGCCCCACGATTTCGTGGCCTTTGAAATTTTT
>Ga0208938_1001809_pt1 | contig 11964 bp, 9 predicted proteins | sample AD_UKC125_MetaG_FD_184434 | JGI IMG/M metagenome (GOLD analysis project Ga0208938, IMG submission 184434) | Active sludge microbial communities of municipal wastewater-treating anaerobic digesters from USA - AD_UKC125_MetaG (SPAdes) (version 2) | ecosystem: Engineered > Bioreactor > Anaerobic >... | reverse complement strand
GCAATGCCGGGGTTCGCACGCTGTCCTGCGCCGAACAGTTCCGTGTCATGGCGTTTGCACAGCTGACCTGGCGCGAGAGCCTGCGCGACATCGAGGCGAGCCTCTCGGCCAACGCCACCAAGCTGTACGCGATGGGTTGCCGGTGTGCGCCTCTATCCTCTGCGCCTCGCTGCGCACGGTTTTCCCGACAAAGATGCGCATGCACTCCTCGGGCGCCAGCGCCCAACCCGCTTCGTTGAGCAGGGTGCACAGCACGCCGCCGACGTGGCCGTGGCCTATGCGCTGCAGCTGGCACAGCACCTGGGCCTGGCCGGGCAGTTCCCCCCGGCCGTCGCCGTCTACTGGGCCCGCCTGCAGGCCCGCCCAGCCTTTGTCCGCGCCTTGCAGGTGCAGCACCAGGCGGCGCTGGATCAGGGTGTAGACCCGACGCCCTCGCCCGACCTAAGGCCGTCGTGATGCGGGCGTTCCGCGTACTTGGACACCGAAGAGTCGCGGCCGACCCTCACAGAAATACCACGCGATGCGCGCTGTCAGCACCAACTGTACCTATACCAATAGGTACAGCAGTCTTACAGTTCGCACTTGCCTGTTGTCTCGCTTGCCAGCGTTTCAAGGGCAGACAACGATGGATCGCCAGATCCGCATCGCCAGCGATGGCAACAACACAGGAGATAAGCCATGACAGAAATTCGTCGGATCGCCACAACCACGGCCGCCGCACTCGCGGTGGCCTGGGCCTTCACCGCCCAGGCGCAGGACATCAAGATCGGCTACACGGCCGACCAGTCCGGCAGCGGCGTGGCCGAGCTGGGCATCGCCGGGCGCTGGGGCTTCGAGGCCGCCATCGAGGACATCAACAAGTCCGGCGGCATTCTGGGCAAGAAGGTGGTCGGCGTGATCCGCGACGACCAGGGCACGCCCCCGAAGGCCATCCAGACGGTGCAGGATCTGCTCGACAGCGAGAAGGTGCAGGCCCTGGTCGGCCCCGCCAACTCGGGCAATGCGCTGGCCTGGCTGCACATCCCGCAGCAGAAGAAGATTCCCGTGGTGGTGCCCATCGGCACGGCCACCGAGATCACCACGCGCTACGCCAAGGAGCCGCAGAACTACCTGTTCCGCGTCTCGATGGTGGATCGCGAGCAGGTGTCGCTGCTGGCGGCCTATGCGGTCAAGGCTTCCAAGGACAAGAAGATTGCCGTGCTGGCCGACTCCACCGGCTACGGCCAGGGCGGTATCAAGGACGCGACCGAGGTGCTGGCACTGCATGGCGTCAAGCCCGTGGCGGTCGAAAAATACGGCCCCAAGGACACGGACATGACCTCGCAGCTCAACAAAATCAAGGCCGCAGGGGCCGACACCGTGATCATCTACGGCATTGCCGACGGCGCCGCGCAGGTGGTGCGCAGCATGGAGAAGATCAACTACATGCCCATCACCCTGGGTACCTGGGGCAACCTGAGCTCGCTGTTCCCGAAGATGACCGGCCCCAAGCTGTCCGAGCACCTGATCATGGCCGCGTCCACCACCGAGGACACGTCCGCCAAGACCAAGTCGCTGGGCGAGCGCGTGCGCAAGAACTTCGCGGCCCTGACCTGCTTCCCCTGCGCCGCCCAGGCCTACGACTCGGTGATGCTGCTGTCGGCCGCGATGAAGCAGGCCAACAGCACCGACGGCGAGAAGGTGGCCGCCGCGCTGGAGAACATCAGCGGCGTGCAGGGCGTCATCAAGACCTACGACAAGCCCTTCAGCAAGACCATGCACGAGGGCCTGCATGTGGGCGACTTCTACCTGGCGCGCTGGAAGAACGGCACGGAGGTGCAGCGCTTCCAGGATGACATCTACAAGTCCCTCACCCCTGCCGACCTCAAGCAGTGATTTGAAAACGGAGCTGCTTGCGCACGTCTTTCTATGGCATTCAGCATGAAATTCCCCGATTAGCGACATGCCTCAAACTCCTTCCCCCTCTGGGGGAAGGCAGGGATGGGGGCTGCTGGCACATGCCTGGCGCTTGATGTGCACCGACGCCGCTGGCCCCCACCCCAGCCCTCCCCCAGAGGGGGAGGGGGTAAGACGCAGACTCACTGAGATAAGTACCTAATCAGGTCAAATTCATCTGAAACGCTTGTTGATAAAGCGTAAGCAGCTCACTTTTTTGACACCTCCAGCCTCGAAGGAAGGCAGCGCATGGCCGAATCAATACTCCAGGCGATCTTCAGCGGCCTGGCCCTGGGCAGCATTTATGCGCTCGTGGCCGTGGGCTTCAACATCACCTTCAACACCACCAAGACGCTGAACTTCGGCCAGGGCGAATTCCTGGTCGCCGGGGCCTTCGTCGCGGTTTCGGTGCTGCTGCTGCTCGCGGGCAAGCAGATGACCGACACGCTGCTGCCCACCGAGGTGACGCTGACGCGCTACCTGCTCAGCCTCGTCGGCTCCATGGCAGTGCTGGCGCTGCTGGGCGTGCTGCTGTACTACACCGCAGTGCGGCCCTTCGTGGGCCAGGGCGGCATGGCCTGGGTGATGAGCACCATCGGCTTCGGCATCATCATCCAGAACACGGCGCTGGCGATCTGGGGGCCGTCGCCGCTGGTCATGCCCTCGCCGCTGGGCAATGACGTGATACGCATCGGCGGCGCCGGCGTGCTGCCGCAGGAGGTGCTGGTGCTGGTGGCCAGCATGGCCGTGCTACTCACGCTGGACTGGGTGATGCGCAAGACCAAAATCGGCAAGGCCGTGCGCGCCGTGGCGCAGAACGGCAACGCCGCCACGCTGATGGGCATCAACGTGGGCGCCATCGTGGTGCTGGCCTTCGTCGTCAGCTCCGCTCTGGCAGGGGTGGCCGGGCTGCTGATCGCGCCCATCACCACCGCCTCGGTGTTTATGGGGTTGACGCTGGCGCTCAAGGCCTTCTCGTCGGCCATCGTGGGCGGACTGACCAGCCCGCGCGGCTGCATGCTGGGCGGCGTGCTGCTGGGCGTGATCGAGGCGCTGGTGGGCCTGTGGCATGCGGAGCTGCGCGAGATCAGCATCTTCATCCTCATCATCATCGTGCTCGTGGTACGCCCGCAGGGGCTGCTGGGCCAACGCATCGTGGAGAAGGTGTGATGGCCGGCGATCGCAAACACTATCTCTGGCTCGCCATCGTCGCCGCTGTCGCGGCGGCGGTGCCCCTGGCCACCGACAACGACTTCTACCTGCGCGTGCTGTTCCTCGTCGGCGTGAACTACATCGCCGCCGCGGGCATGAACGTGCTGGTGGGCTACACCGGGCAGAAGTCGCTGGGCCACGCCGGCCTCTTTGCCGTGGGCGCCTACACCGTCGCGCTGCTGACCGCGCGCTGGGGCTGGAACCCGTGGCCGGCCTTCGTGGCTGCGGGGGTGATGGCCGGCATCTTCGGCGTCGTCATCGCGCTGCCGGCGCTGCGGGTGCAGGGCCCGGCGCTGGCCATGGTGACCATAGGCTTCGGCATCGTGGTGGAGAAGATCGTCTCCGAGTGGCAGGACGTATTCGCCGGCCAGCAGGGCATCTACGGCGTGCTGCCGCTGTCGCTGGGCGGCACCATGTTCAGCTCCAAGCAATGGGTGTGGTTCGTGCTGCTGCTGGGCGTGGCCTTGCACATCATGCTGCGCCTGCTGCTGCGCGGACGCTTCGGGCGCGCCTTCATGGCCGTGAACACCGCCGAGGTGGCGGCCGAGAGCGTGGGCATCAGCGTCTACCGCTTCAAGGTGCTGGCCTTCGTGATCAGCGCCGTCACCTGCGGCCTGGCCGGCGCACTGATCGCGCAGCAGAACCAGTACATCAACTCCGACTTCATCACCTTCAACCTGTCGATCTTCATCCTGCTGATGGTGCTGTTCGGCGGGCATTCGGTCTACGGGCCGCTTCTGGGCGCGGTGGTGCTGACGCTGCTGGACGCCTTCCTGTCGCGCTGGCCCGGCGTGCAGCACTTCACCTACGGCGCGCTGCTGCTGTTCGCGCTCTATGCCATGCCCGATGGTCTGGCCGGTTTCGTGCGCCAGATGGCGCGTAAATGGGCACCAGGCCTGTTGCCCGCCGAGACCCTGCCGCGACAGCTTGCGCCCTGGCGGCCCCGTGGCGAAGACCGTGCCGAGACCATGCTGCTCGAAGCCAAAGGGTTGTTCAAGGCCTATGGCGGCGTGGTACCCACGAACGAAGTGGACATCCAGATCCGCGCCGGCCATGTGCATTCGCTGATCGGCCCGAACGGCGCCGGCAAAACAACGCTGCTGAACATCCTCTCGGGCATCGTGCCGCCGGACCGCGGCAGCATCCGATTCAACGGGCGCGACGTGACTGGCCTGCCGCCGTACCGCATCGCGCGCGCCGGCCTGGGGCGCACCTTCCAGAACCTCAAGCTGTTTGCCAACATGTCGGTGCTGGACAACGTCAAGCTCGGCCTGCATGCACATATCCCCACGGGCTTCTTCGGCGGTCTGCTGGGCCTGGGTGCCAAGGCTGAGCGCGCCGCACGTGACGAGGCGCTACAAATCCTGGACGCCCTGGACCTGCGGGACAAGGCACAGGAGATTGCCGGCAGCCTGCCCTATGGCCTGCAGCGCCGCCTGGAACTGGCCCGTGCGCTGGCTACGCACCCGCGCCTTCTGCTGCTGGACGAACCGGCCGCCGGCCTGAACCCCCAGGAGACGCAGGAGCTGACGCAGGTGATCCTGCGCATCCGCGACCTGGGGGTCACCATCCTGCTCATCGAACATCACATGGACCTGGTGATGGCCGTATCCGATCACGTGATTGTGCTGGACTACGGCCAGAAGATCGCCGAGGGCGCACCGGCCCAGGTGCAGAACGACCCGCGTGTGATTGCCGCCTACCTGGGCGCCGACGACGGCACGCAAGATGACGAAGATCAAGAGGAGGGTGGCGGTCATGTCCAATGAGCTGTTACGCATTGACGATCTGCATGTGCATTACGGTGCCGTGCAAGCCCTCAAGGGAGTCTCCCTGGCGGTGCACGCGGGCGAGGTTGTCACCATCATCGGCGGCAATGGCGCCGGCAAGTCCACCCTCATGCGCTGCATTTCGGGCCTGGAACCCGCCGCAGCGGGACGCGTGCTGTTCGAGGGCAAGGACATCGCGACCATCCCTGGTCACCAGCGCGTGGCATTGGGCATCGCCCAGTCACCCGAGGGGCGGCAGGTGTTCGCCGACCAGAGCGTGCGCGACAACCTGATCCTGGGCGCCTACCACCGGCGCGCCAGCGCGGCGGAGATAGAAGCCGACATCCAAACCCAATTCGAGCGCTTTCCGCGCCTGGGCGAGCGCCAGCTGCAAATGGCCGGCACCATGTCGGGCGGGGAGCAGCAGATGCTGGCCATCGCCCGCGCCCTCATGGCCCACCCCAAGCTCTTGCTGCTTGACGAGCCCTCGCTCGGCCTCGCACCGCTGATCGTGAAAGAGATTTTCGCCATCATCCGCAGCCTGCGCTCGCAGGGCGTCACCATCTTGCTGGTAGAGCAGATGGCCAACCAGGCCCTGGCCGTGGCCGACCGCGGCTACGTGCTGGAGACCGGCCGCATCACGCTGGAGGGCCCCGGCCGCGAGCTGCGGCGCGACCCCAAGGTGCGTGCGGCCTACCTCGGAGGACATTGAGGTGGACTTGGCGGAAGGCTTCGACTACGTGGTGATCGGCGCGGGCGCGGCCGGCGCCATCGTGGCGCGGCGGCTGGCCGAAGACCCCGCCGTCAGCGTCTGCCTGCTCGAAGCCGGCCCACCCGACCGCCACCCCTACCTGCACCTGCCGGCCGGCTTCATCAAGATGCTGTTCGACCCGACGTACACCTGGACTTACGGCTCGGAGCCCGATGCGCGCACGCTGGATCGGCGCGTGCCGCTGCCGCAGGGCAAGACCCTGGGCGGGTCGAGCGCGATCAACGGCCTGATCTACAACCGCGGCCAGGCCAAGGACTACGACGGCTGGGCCGCCCTGGGCAACCCGGGCTGGTCGTTCGCCGACGTGCTGCCCTACTTCCAGCGCAACGAGCGCTGGTTGGGTTTCATGAGCTCCAAGGACTGCAGCGCCCGGCGCGGCACGGCAGGCCGGGTGCCGGTCACGCCCATCGACTGGACGCACCCGATCTGCGAGGCCTTCATCACAGGCGCGCAGGAGCAGGGCCTGCCGCGCAACCCCGACTACAACGGCGACACCCAGGCCGGCGTGGGCTACTTCCAGCGCACCATCCATCGCGGCTGGCGCCAGAGCACGGCGCGCGCCTACCTGCGCTCGCCTGGCAGCAACCTGGCCGTGCGCACCCATGCCCAGGCCACGCGCATCGTGCTCAACGGCATGCGCGCCGTGGGCGTGGAATACGCGCAAGGCGGCCCGGGAGGCAGCGCCAAGTCGATCAGCGCACGACGTGAGGTGGTGGTGTGCGCGGGCGCGATCAACACGCCTCGGCTGCTGCAGCTCTCGGGCATAGGCCCCGCTGAACACCTGCAGGCACTGGGCCTGCCCGTGGCGCACTCGCTCGCGGGCGTGGGGGCACACCTGAAGGATCACTTCTCGGTGCGCGTCGTGGGCCGCGTGCGGCGCGGCAGCGCGCTCACCATCAACGAACTCGCGCGTGTGCCGCGCCTGTGGGGCCAGGCGGCGCGCTGGCTTGCGGGCAAGCCCAGCATTTTGGCGCTGAGCCCGTCGCTGGTGCATTTCTTCTGGCACTCGGGGCTCGGCGACGGCCTGCGGCCCGACCTGCAGGGGGTTTTCACCCCGGCCAGCTACCGCGAAGGCTACGTCGGCCAGCTCGACACCTATCCCGGCATGACCTGCGGCGTCTGGGCCCACCGCCCGCGCAGCGAGGGCGAGGTGCGGCTGCGATCAAACGATCCCTGGGCCGATCCGCTGATCCGCCCCAACTACCTGTCGCACGAGGAAGACCTGCGCGTGCTCACCGCCGGCGTGCGCCTGGCGCGCGGCCTGCTGCGCACCCGGGCGCTCGCTCCCTTCTTCGAAACCGAGGCCATGCCGGGAGCCGACGCGCAGAGCGACGAAGACATCCTCGCCTACATCCGCCGCTACGGCGTTTCGTCCTACCACCTGTGCGGCACCGCGCGCATGGGGCCCGCGGCCGACGCGGGCGCCGTGGTCGATGCGCAGTTGCGCGTACACGGGCTGCAGGGCCTGCGCGTGGCCGACTCATCGGTCATGCCGGCCATCCCCTCGGCCAATATCTGCGCCGCCACGATGATGATCGGGGAGAAGGCGGCCGACCTTATTCTGGGAGAAAAGACATGCTGAACCCCAACGAAAACGCCACGATTGGCAACGTGCTGCACGAAGCGGCCGCCACCTTCGGCAGCCGCCCCCTGCTGGTCGCGCCACCCAACCCCACACGCAGCTACGACCCGCAGGGCCGCACCATCACCTATGCACAAGCGGCAGACGCGGTGCAGAAGCTGATGGATTGCTACCGCCAGGCAGGCTACGGACGAGGGCATCGCATCGCCCTGTTCCTGGAAAGCCGGCTGGAGCACATGCTGCACAAGCTGGCCATGAACGCGCTGGGCATCTGCTGCGTGCCCGTCAACCCCGACTACCGCCCGCGCGAGCTGGCCTATCTGATTGACCACTCGCATGTGGATTTGGCCCTGGTACTGCAATCGCGCTGGGCCGACTGGCAGGCCGGCGCACAAGAGGCAACTTGGCAGCCGCCCGCCGTCATCTTCGAGCAGTTCGACACCACCCTGCCCTCCGCAACCACCCCGGCCACGCACTGGACGGCTGAAGCCGACACGCCAGCCAGCATCCTCTACACCTCGGGCACCACCGGCCGGCCCAAGGGCTGCGTGCTGTCCCACCGCTACGAGCTGGCCGCAGGCGCCTACTACGCCACGCGCGGCGGTCTGGTGGACTTTCGGCCCGAGGGCGAGCGCATCTACAACCCGCTGCCCCTCTTCCACGTGAACGCGTCCATCCTGTCGTTTTACGCGGCCCTGCTCACCGGAAGCTGCCAGATCCAGACCGACCGCTTCCAGCCCACGCGCTGGTGGCAGGAGGTGCGCGATACGCAAGCCACCATCGTCCACTACCTGGGCGTGATCGTGCAGATGCTCTGCGTGCAGCCACCCTCGCCTGGCGACCAGGATCACTGCGTGCGCTTCGGCATGGGCGCGGGCGTCGAGCCGCAGCTGCACGCGGCTTTCGAGGAGCGCTTCGGCTTTCCGCTGCTCGAACTCTGGGGCATGACGGAGAACGTGCGCATCCTGGTGGACAACATGCCGCCACGCCAGGTGGGCACGCGCGCCTTCGGGCGCGCCACGCCAGGCATCGAGGTGCGCATCGTGGACGATGGCGACCGCGACCTGCCCGACGGGGTGGCGGGCGAGATGCTCATCCGCCATTCGGCCGAGACCCCGCGCAAGGATTTCTTCTCGGGCTACCTCGACGATGAAGCCGCCACCGAGGCCGCGTGGCGCGGCGGCTGGTTCCACACCGGCGATGTGGTCACACGCGATGCCACGGGCATGCTGCACTTCGTGGAGCGACGCAAGAACATCATCCGGCGCTCAGGGGAAAACATCGCGGCGGCCGAGGTCGAGGCCTGGCTGCTGACGCACCCTGACGTGGAGCTGGCCGCCGTTATGGCCGTGCCCGACGACATCCGCGAGGAAGAGGTGCTGGCCTGCATCGTGCTCAAGCCCCATGCACGCAAGGTGCAGGACACGGCAGCACTGCTGCGCTCACTGTTCGAGCACTGCGAGGCGGGGCTCGCCTACTTCAAGACACCCGGCTGGGTGTGGTTCACCGAGCAGATTCCGACCACGGGCACGCAGAAGATCCAGAAGCACAGCATCTTCGGCGCCGACGTGGATCCGCGCAGCCTGCCCGGCATGCATGACCTGCGCGCCTGGAAAAAGCGCCAGCGGACGCAGGGTTGAAGCGCCGTGTCAGCCGCGAAGCCGCTCCAGGGCGCGCGCAAACCGCGGATCCTGCACCGCATGCGGGTTGCAGCGCGACCAGGGGCTGACCCGCTGGCTGTCCACGCTGAAAATATTGCCTGGCGCCATGACAATGCCCTCACCCAACATGGCCTGGGCCAGCGCCTGGGCATCCGCAAAGTCGGGCCAGCGCGCCCAGATGAAGAGCGAGTGCGACGGGCGCACGAACACCTCGGCCCCCATGCGATCGAGCAGCGCGTAGGCGCCGTGCGTGGCCTCCGCCAGCTTGCCGCGCAACTGTTCCAAATGCCTGGGGTAGCGCCGCTCCGCGAGCAGGGTTTCGACGGCGCGCTCGGCATATTCCGAGCTGCTCACACCCGTCAAGACCTTGAGATCAGCCAATTCCTGCGCCAGATCCGGGCTGCAGGCAACAAAGCCCACACGCAGCGCGGCCGACAGCGACTTGGAGAAGCTGCCAAGGTAGAGCGTGCGCTCCAGCCCGTCCAGGGCCGACAGCCGTGGCGCCGCGGCGGGACGGAAATCGCCCAGCGCGTCGTTCTCGACCAGCAACAGGTTGTGTTGCTCCGCCAGGCGCAGCACCGCACGCGCCTTGGCAAGCGACAGATCCGACCCCGTGGGGTTGTGGGCCAGCGACTGCGTGAAAAAGAGGCGCGGACGCAAGGTCTTGAGTGCCTGCTCCAGGGCCTGCAGGTCGGGACCGTCCACCAGGCGGGGAACGCCCACGACCCGGGCGCCGGCCAGGCGCAGCTTGCCCCGCAAGGGGTAGTAGCCGGGATCGTCGATCAGCACCACGCCACCAGCGGGCACAAAGTAGCGCACGATCAGATCCATGGCTTCATTGGCGCCATGGGTCAGCACGATCTGCTGGGGATGGGCGTCGATCCCCATGTCGGCCAGGCGCCGCACGAGGCGGTGGCGCAGTGGGGCATAGCCCAGCCGGTCGCCATAGCGAAAGAGTGTGCCCAGCCCGCCACGCGCCACCTTGTGGTGTGTGCGGTCCAGCCGCGCGCCTTCCAGCCATTGCGACGGGGGGAACGCATCGCCCACGGCCAGCTGCCCCGGCTCGTTGCGCAACTGCATGCGCAGGAGCCAGACGATGTCCATGGTCCGGCGCAGCGAATGGCCCTGGGCGTCCTCGTTGCAGGCCTCGGGTACGGCCTCCTTGACGAAGAAGCCCGAGCCGCGCCGGGGCTCCACCAGCCCCCGCGCGACCAGCAGCTCGAAGGCGGACACGACCGTGTTCTTGCCATAGCTGCGCGTTGCCGCAATCTCGCGCAGCGACGGCAGCTTGTCGCCGCTGCGGTACACGCCGTCGCGTATCTGCCGCTCCAGCGAATCCGCCAGCGCGATGAACAAGGGGGAAGGTGTGGCGCTCATGCGTCCGCACTGTACCCGCGCAAAACCCCGCCCTTTCCGATTCACTCACCCTGCTCCATCCGCCATGACCACCATTGACTCCCGCCTGCCACGCTTTCGTTCCATGACCGTGCCGCAGCGCCTGCAGTACCTCGCGGCCGCCGCGCACCTCAGCGGCGAAGACGCCCAACTGCTTGCCCATAGCGGCGCGCTGGATCCCGCATTGGCCGACGGCATGATCGAGAACGTCGTCGGCACCTTCGAGCTGCCGCTGGGCGTGGCCGGCTATTTCCAGATCAACGGCAAGGATGTGCTCGTACCCATGGCGGTGGAAGAACCCTCCGTCGTGGCCGCCGCCTCCTTCATGGCAAAAATAGCGCGCGAGTGCGGCGGCTTAGAGACGTCGAGCACCGCCCCGCTGATGCGCGCGCAGGTACAGGTGCTGGGCCTGACCGACCCGCACGGCGCGCGCCAGTCGCTGCTGCGCCGCCGCCAGGAGATCATCGACCTGGCGAACCAGCGCGACCGGGTTCTCATCGGCCTGGGCGGCGGTTGCCGCGACATCGAGGTGCATGTGCTGGAGAGCACGCGCCGCGGCCCCATGCTGGTGATGCACCTGATCGTGGACGTGCGCGACGCCATGGGCGCCAACACCGTCAACACCATGGCCGAGTCCGTGTCGCCGCTGGTCGAGCAGATCACGGGCGGCCAGGTACGCCTGCGCATCCTCTCCAACCTGGCCGACCTGCGCCTGTCGCGCGCGCGCGTGGCGCTGTCGCCCCAGGTGCTGACCACGGCCGAATACGACGGCAGCGACATGATCGAGCGCATCCTGGACGCCTACGAGTTCGCCGCCGTGGACCCCTACCGCGCCGCCACGCACAACAAGGGCATCATGAACGGCATCGACCCGGTGATCGTCGCCACCGGCAACGACTGGCGCGCAGTCGAGGCCGGCGCCCACGCCTGGGCCGCGCGCCAAGGGCACTATGGCTCGCTCACCCGCTGGGAGAAGGACGCACGCGGGTGGCTGGTCGGCAGCCTGGAGATGCCCATGCCCGTCGGCCTAGTGGGCGGCGCCACCAAGACCCACCCCCTGGCGCGGCTGTCGCTCAAGATCATGGGCGTGGCAACGGCGCAGGAACTGGGCGAAACCGCTGTCGCGGTAGGACTGGCGCAGAACCTGGCCGCCCTGCGTGCGCTGGCGACCGAAGGCATCCAGCGCGGCCACATGGCACTGCATGCGCGCAACATCGCCATCGTGGCCGGCGCGACAGGCCAGGAGATCGACTACATCGCCCGCCAGATGGCCAAGGAAAAAGACGTGCGCACCGACCGTGCCCAGGCGCTTCTAGCCGCCTTGCGCACCAAAAAAGACCAGCGTCTTGCCCGAGTCGGGGTCTTTGAAACGGATGCGGCGCAGATGCTCGGGGTAGTCGCGTGCGGCATAAAAGCCGCCCAGCACAACGCGTTGATCGCAGATAACGCCGCTGGTGCGATCGCAAGGCGCCGAGTACACGCGCCGGGCGTTGAAGTTGGACTTGGCAGGCCTGACCTTGCCCCTGGAATCCGTATCCCATAGCTGAGCTCATGCACTGGCGTGCCGGGTTTGATTGGCCAGCCAGTTTTCTTCGAACTGCATTGGACTGACATAGGCCAGTGTCGAGTGCAGCCGGT
>Ga0208938_1001798_pt1 | contig 12014 bp, 7 predicted proteins | sample AD_UKC125_MetaG_FD_184434 | JGI IMG/M metagenome (GOLD analysis project Ga0208938, IMG submission 184434) | Active sludge microbial communities of municipal wastewater-treating anaerobic digesters from USA - AD_UKC125_MetaG (SPAdes) (version 2) | ecosystem: Engineered > Bioreactor > Anaerobic >... | reverse complement strand
CGGTGGCAACCGATTTGGGCATCCACCACCTCGTCTGCACCCAGTTGGCCGTCGAGGACGGCATCCTCACCGGCGAGTTGGACGGGCGCCTGTTGTGGGGCACCCAGAAGGCCAGTGGGGTGCGGTCTTTCGCCCGATCCCATGACATCGATCTCAAGGCAAGCTTCGCCTACGGCAACGGCGCCGAGGATGTCGCGTTCCTTGGGGCTGTCGGGTCGCCGGTCGCGCTCAACCCGCACCCGGGGCTGCGCGGAGCGGCCAAGACCTTCGGCTGGCCGGTCGTCATGCTGCGCGACCCGGGTGGTGTCAGCCCGTCCGACGTGGTGCGCACGGTCGCCGCCCTCAGTGGCCTCAATGCCGGTGCCGCCGCCGGGGTGGCCTGGGGCCTGGTCAGCGGCAATCGCCAGCAGGGGATCAACTTCGGCATCGGTCTGGCCTGCCAGAGCGCGTTGCGCCTCGCCGGAGTGCACCTGCGGGTCGTCGGCGAGGGGAACATCCCCGACGGGCCGGCGGTCTATGTCGCCAACCACCAGAGTTCCGTCGATCCGCTCGTGGCGGCGACGCTCATCCACGGTGACTTCACCGTCGTGGCCAAGAAGGAAGCGCGGTTCGACCCGCGGAGTCTGGTCGGCAGCCTGCTGTTGGAACCGGCATACATCGACCGAAGCAACTCCGAGCAGTCCCGCGCGACGCTCGATGCTCTCGTCTCCCGGATCCGGGGCGGGACGTCATTGCTCATCTTCCCCGAGGGCACCCGCTCGACGACGCAGGTGCTCGGCCGTTTCCGCAAGGGCGGTTTCCATCTGGCGATCCAAGCGGGGGTGCCTGTCGTGCCGATCGTTCTGCGCAACACCGGCGAGATCCTGCCGCGGCATGGCCGGGTGCTTCGGCCTGGCAACGTCGATATCGCGGTTCTCGATCCGATCGACGACTGGACTGTCGAGGACCTCGACGCCCAGGTGACTGCCTTGCGTGACCGCTTCGCCGCGACGCTGGCCGACTGGCCGGGTGCCCGATGAACGCCACCCCGCGCGGACCCGGGGCCTTTCCGGACGAGCCTGGCCCGGAACGGGATTGGGCGCAGGACGACCGCATGAACGAGCTCGAGACGACGATGTGGCGCTCCGAGCGGCACCCGCAACAGTCCTCGACGATCTGCAGCCTGCTCATCCTGGACACCGTGCCCGAGTGGGATCGGCTGGTCGCCGCTCACGAGTGGGCCACGTCGCTGGTGCCGCGTTCGCGCCAACGGGTCGTGGAGCCGATCGTTCCCACCGGCCCGCCCGTGTGGCGGACCGACCCGCACTTCGCGCTGACCTACCACCTGCGTCGGATGCATGTCGGCCCGGACGGGTCGATGGCCGACCTGATGGAGCTCGTGCAGACCCTGGCGATGGCCCCGTTCGATCGCACCCGACCCCTCTGGGAAGGGACGCTCATCGAGGGGCTGGACGGTGGGCGCGCGGCATACCTGCTCAAACTTCACCACTCACTGACCGACGGCCTCGGCGCCATCCAACTCATGTCGCTCGTCCAGAGCCGCACCCGCGAGCACACGCCGGACAAGCCGACGGCACCCGAGCCCGACCCCTATGACGTGCCGGCCAGCGACGATGCGCTGTCGGTCACTGTGGAGGGCGCGCGGCATGCCGTCGGGCAGCTTCCGGGTTTGGCCCTCGCCGCGGCTGATGCGGGAATCTCGTTGGCGCGCAACCCTGGTGGCGCGGTGGCCGAGACTCTGCGGTTCGCCGCGTCGTTGCGCCGGGTGCTGTCGCCACCGCCGGCCCCGCCGTCGCCGCTGCTGCGCAATCGCGACGGTCGCGTGTGGGTCATGCGCACCCTCGAGTGTCCCCTGGCAGACCTGCGGGCCGCGGCCAAACGGGCTGGGGGGTCGGTCAACGACGCCTACCTTGCGGCCCTGCTCGGCGGCCTGCGCCGCTATCACGAGCACCACGGGGTCGAGATCGACGAGTTGCCCATCACCGTCCCGGTGTCGCTGCGACGCAGCGACGACCCGATGGGCGGCAACAAGTTCGCCGGAGCCATGCTCGCTGCGCCGATCGGCATCGTCGACCCGGCCGAGCGGGTTGCGGCGCTGCGTGGGGTGATCCTCGCCTCGCTCGCGGAGCCCGCTCTCGACTCGTTCTCGGTCATCACCCCGGTGGTCAACCGACTGCCGTCGGCGGTCGGCGCTGCGGTCATGGGGCTCGGGGCGGCCACCGACCTGTCGGCGTCGAACATGCCCGGGCTGCCCTATGAGGTCTTCATGGCCGGTGCCCGCGTGGAGCAGGTCTATCCGTTCGGCCCGCTGCCGGGCGTCGCGATGATGGCGGCGATGATGTCGCACGTCGGCACCTGCTGTATCGGGATGACGATCGACGGAACCGCCGTGGCCGATGTCGATGTGCTCATGCGGTGCATGCAAGATGGTCTCGACGAGGTTCTCGCGATCCCGTAGCAATTGTCACAACCGGCCGGGGAGTTGTCCCCATGGTGTAGGACTCGCAGGGTTTCTCGAATCGAGAGACAATCGTCGCCATGGCCACCCTTGAGGATTCAGTGACGGTCTACACCCGTCGCCTCGGAGTGTCGTTGGGGCTGGCCCATGCGAGGAGATTCCTGCGGGCCCGCGGTCTGGATGGCCGGTTACCGACCACGGCCGACGGCGTCGAGACCGCCATGGTGCTGGTGCTGTCGGGGCTTTGGATGATCAACATCACTCAGTTGGCAATCGCGTCCCATACCGCCATCGAACGATCGTCGGATCCAACGTTCAGTTGGATCCTCCAAATCGCCGTGGTGGTGCGCATCATGTGCTGGTTCGTCGTGGTCCTCCTGAAGCGGACCGTCGCGGTCACCTGGGCAATCCTCGGCGATGTCGCCTTCGGGGTGGTCATCCTGTCGCTGCAAACCCGGAGCATTCCCCCAAGCGCGTACAACTCGTGGGAGGCCTGGGCCTATGCCATTACCCTGCCCTGTGCATTCTGGGCGGGGATCGGGCTAGTGCGCATGTGGCAGTCGATCCTCGCGGGATCAGTCTGCGGCACGGCATACCTGATGGCTGTGTTGCCTGGGGCGCTGGCCTCGGGGGACCCCGTCACGCCGGTGACCAATTCCGCGGCATACCTTGCCTTCGCCGTGCTTGGGCACGCCGGCGCCAGCTACCTGCGCCGCCTCGCGGCCGATGCCGACGTGGCACGGTTGGAAGCCGCCCGCAACGCGGGCCAGTTGGAACGGGATCGCCACCGCGTCCTCCTGCACGACCAGGCCACCGTGCTGCAGTTGCTTTCGCGTGGCGAACACGACCCTGACCTGGACCTTGCCCTGCGTCGGCAGGCGGCGGTTGGGGCGGCGGAGATCCGCGTATTCATGACAGGGAGGCGCAAGGATCGGCCGGGAGCGCGGGATCTCGCAGCAGTCGTCAGAGGTGCAGCTGCGCCGTTCACCGACCTGCCACTGACTCTCAACCTCGAGCTCGGCGACGAGGTCATCATGGATCCTTCCGTCGCCACGGCGCTGGCCCGAGCGGTCGCGACGGTCCTCCACAACGTGCGGGTCCACGCTGACGCTCAATCCGTTGTTGTGCACGCGGATTCAGTGGATCAAGAGTGGGAGGTCGTTGTCCGCGACGACGGCGTTGGGTTTGATCCTGAGTTAACGGCGCTCGGATTCGGACTGTCGGAGCAGGTGCGACGCGCGATGTTCGAACTCGGCTGTCGGGTCAGGATCGAGTCCGCTGTGGGCGAAGGCACCATGGTGACATTGGGCGGGGACGTTCACGTCAGTCCGCGCTCGCCAGATCTCCCTGCCCGACCCCGAGAAGTCGTTCCAGGTCTGCGGGGGAGTGATCCCGTAGGTAGTCGGCGAACTTTCGGTTGACCTCCGCCATGTACTCCTCGACGGTCTTGGGTGAGAGGAACATGGAGGACCCGATCGCCTTGTAGGACAGGCCCCGAGCCCGCGCCCGAAGGACTTCCAACTGACGGGGGGTGAGCCCCGGCATGGCGTCCTTGCGCTGTAGCACCTCGGCCAAGCCAGCCAGTGCAGTGGTCGTGACCACGGCACCGGAGTCGACCCGCTTGACGGCGGCCAGCAATGCGTCGAGGGACTCGGACTTGTGGATGATTCCGTGCGCCCCAGCCCCCAAACACGCTGCGAGCACATGGCGGCGGCGTTCGTTGGTGTAAATCAGAACCCGATAGCCGGCCGCTGAGACTCGCCGAACCGCAGTCAAACCCTGGTCGCCGACTCGGTCTTGGTGAGGTCCAGACAACCAGAGGTCGAGAAGGACGACGTCGGCATCCGGACATTCGGCCAGGAATGCCTCAACGGATCGGAAGGCCCCCACGACTGTCACGTCATGCAGCAGCCGGGTGATTCCCTCACGGATGAGAGTGTCGTCATCGATGCAGGCCACGCGTGTCGTTCGAGGAACCTGCGTTGCCGCAGCGCCGTCGAGGGCGCCGTCATCAACCCGGCCTGCATGTCGCTCGTCAATCCCCACACCCCTATCGTCGGACACGCCAGCCGCCTTCGCCATCGGCATTTCCCGGGGTGTCGTGGTGGTGTTGCGTGTGACACGCTTCGAGGATCGGTCAGCCTGGTCGTGAGAACGCTGCTGCACCGCGGACTATGGTGAACTTCGGTATTGTCCAACGGGGTAGGTCCAGTTTGACGAGGGCGTTGCCGCGCGCTCTGGGTAAGTGCGAAGACCGTGCGGCACCACGGCGATTCGGCGTCGAAGGGGAGGGTCGAGATGGTCGCCACCTTGCGGGTGGGGTGGGCCACTGATCGAGGCGCTGTTCGGCAGTTCAACGAAGATCACGTGTTCGCAGGGGGGCGGGTAGTCGCGGTCGCGGATGGCATGGGGGGTCACGCCGCTGGCGATGTCGCCAGTGCGATGGCCGTTGATGTCATGTCTCAATTGGACGGTCAGTCGGAGCACCTCCGTCCGGACGAAGTCGTCGCGGCGCTGCTGCGGGCCAACGACGCCATCGTCCACTCCGCGACCCAAGAGGCTCAGCGGTTCGGCATGGGGACGACGATCTCAGGGTTAGCCCTGGTGTGGGTCGGCGGGTCCGCGCACTGGGCTGTCTTCAACGTGGGTGACTCTCGGGTTTACCGGTTCTTCCAGGACGAGTTGGTCCAGGCCACGGTTGATCACTCCGAGGTGGAGGAGCTCGTTCTCGCCGGCCGGATCACCCCTGAAGAGGCCCGGGTCCACCCTGATCGGAACATCATCACCAGGTCGCTCGGCACGGTTCCTCCACCACAAGTCGACATCTGGGTCACCCCGCCGGTGCCCGGGGAACGCTTCCTGGTGTGTTCAGACGGGTTGGTGGCCGAGGTTGACGACGGCGAACTCGCCGAGGTCCTCAGGCGGGTCGAGGAGCCCGCCGAGGCGGCGTCCACCCTGTTGGCCATGGCTCTGGAGCGTGGGGCGCGAGACAACGTGTCCGTCCTGGTTGTCGCGCTCTTGGATGTCGGTGACGACGCGGACCTGGGTTCCACCCTGGCAACCACACTCCCTCGGGGACAGCTCGGAAAGGCAGAGGGATGAGCGACGACGTGAGGACGGCGGTCACCTACCGCCCGGGCCAGTGGGTCGGGATATCGGGGGGGAACGTTGGTGTGCTCCTCTGCGCCGAACTCGACCACCCACTGGTGGTGCCACTGCACGAGCGCGTGGCGGCGGGCGGCGGAGTCGACGACCTCCTGGAGGCCATTCTGGCCGAGGGACTGCGCACCACGAGTGCCTTCGCGCTGGCCGAACGGCACGGGAGCCAGATTCGGGTGCTTGTTCGTGGGGACGCTATCGCCGACGTCGCGGATGGGTCTGGTGGCAACACTCGGGTGCGGAGTGAAACGGGCATGTGGGCCGATCGACGCCTTGAGGGGTCCGGGGTCCTGCTTCGGTCGTTCACCTCCGATCCGACGGGTCCTACCCTGCCCTTGCGTTCCGGCATCGCCCAGGCAAGCGCCCTCTGCCTTGGCCAGGTTGGGACTTCGGTTCCCGCTGTCGCTGAGGCTTCTCCTGCGGCTGCGGCTCCCGCTGAGGGCGAGGGGGTGACCGATCCGGCCGACGAGGCTGGCCACGAAACCACGGCGTTGGCCTCGCTCCCACAGATCGTTGAGGAGGAGATCGTCGGCGATCCGGACGATGCCTTCGATGACCTGCTCAAGCACACTTTGCTCGAACGTCCACGGCCGCGGCCGGCGCAGGCACCAAGCGCGCCATCGGCGGATCCGCCTGCGGCGCCGACGCCCACGACCGGGCTGGACGGCATACGATCTCCGATCGGCTCGGAGGTCGACGGCCGAACCCTTGGCCCTGATGAGTGGCCCGAGATGGTGGCGCTTCCCGCCCTCCCGGCAGAACCTCCGCTCGTCGACCATCGCATCGTCCCGCCCCCTCCCGCCGGGCCGAACATCATCGATGCCATGCCCGACTTCGGCGACTGGAACGATGCGGTCGGCCTGCCCGCCCCCGGCCCTCGCCCCACCCAAGCCCTCCCTCCGTCGCCGGCTCCGGTCAGCTATCTCCAGCAAGCCGGCCCTACGCCTTCGGCTGCGCAGCCCCCCGCCCGGGCCGCGAGCCTCCCGCCCCGCTCGACCCATGCCGCTCGGCCTGACCTCACGGTCAACCGTTCCATGCTTGTCGGCTCCGGGGGCGCCGCTCGGGCGATGGCGCCGGAAGTGCAAGCGGGTCGCTGTCCCCAGGGTCACCTGAGCCCGGCACATGCGGCGGTATGCCGCGTTTGCGGAGTGCCGCTGCCCCCGCAGAACGCCGTGTGGGTTCCCCGCCCAATCCTCGGCCGACTGGTCTTCAGCAACGGTGACATCGTCACGCTGGATCGAGGGTTAGTGCTCGGTCGGTCCCCGTCGTTGCCGGCCGGGCACAACGGGGAGCAGCCGAATCTCGTCAAACTGAACGACCCCACGCTGGAGGTCAGCAGCCAGCATCTTGAGGTCCGTCTAGACCACTGGTACGTCCTCGTCCTGGATCTGGGATCCACGAACGGGACCCTGGTGACCCTCCCCGGTCAGCAGCCATTGCGGCTGCGTCCGGGAACCCCTCAACCCATCGAGCCGGGAACCGTGGTGAACCTCGCGGACGTGTTGACCTTCGTGTTCGAGGTGACTGCATGACCGCCCCGACGATGCCTGTTCTGCCGGGGTTCACGGCCGTCCAGCATCTGGGTTCGGGTGGCTATGCCGACGTGTACCTCTACGAGCAGCACGCGCCGAAGCGCCGCGTCGCCATCAAAGTGCTGCGGGATCAGGCCCTCTCACCCAAACTGGTCGACCAGTTCACCTCCGAGGCGAACGCGATGGCCGAACTGGCCCACCCGCACATCGTTCCGGTGTACTCGGCCGGTCAAGCCCCGGATGGGCGTCCCTACATCGCGATGATGTACTACCCGCCACCCAGCCTGGCCGAGCGGTCCGCCACCGAGCGGTTCGGCGTCAGTGATGTGCTGAGGATAGGCATTCAGATCGGGAGCGCGATCGAGACAGCGCACCGGGCCGACATCCTCCACCGAGACATCAAGCCGGCCAACATCCTGGTCAGCCCCTACGGCCAGCCAGGGCTGACCGACTTCGGGATCGCGGCACGGATCGCCGAGGCCGACGACGACGACCAGGGCCTATCCGTCCCGTGGTCGCCACCAGAGGTCGTGTTTGGGACCTCCCCGGCCCGACCATCGAGCGATGTCTACTCTCTCGCGGCGACCCTGTGGCACCTCCTGGTGGGCCGCTCGCCGTTCGAGAACCCCGGCAACTCGGGGAACTCGCAGTGGGATCTCATGCAGCGCATCCGAGATCTGCCAGCTCCGTCGACCGGCCTGCCGATCCCCGCATCCCTCGACCGGTTGTTGCGTCAAACGATGGCCAAGGACCCCGCTCAGCGGCCGAGACGCGCCATGGATTTCGTGATGGCGCTCCAGGCGATCGAGCAGGAGGAGCGACTGCCCCGCACCGAGGCCGTCGTCCTCGATGAGCGGTCCACGCCGGGCGCATCGCCGACCCCCCAGCCCGGCACGCCGAGTCGTGGCACCGACTCGACTCGCCTCAAGGGCCCGATCCGCGTCGACCCGACGCGAGCCGCCTCGCCACCACCCGTCGCCACCGCCGCGGACGCGGGCGCCACCCCAGAGACGCGGCAGCGCGCGACCCGGGTCACGGGAGGTCCCGACTCTGAGGGGTATGCCGCGACTCAGCGGCGGGTCGGGTCCGGAACCCAGTCCAGTGCTCGCCCCGTCCGCCGGGACCCTGCGCCTGCCGAGGCCCCGACGATGAGACGCCATACCGCGACGGGTTCTGCCGAGACCACGCCGCAGGAGGCCCCGGTCGGGCGCGCCCGCTATGGGGTCTTCGCCCTCGCTGCAGGCCTGCTGATCGTCGCCGCGGTGGTGGGCCTCCTGCTCACTCAGACCGGCCGGGGACAGGTTCAGGCCACCGCGACCACTCCCGCAGTCACCGCCAACCCTGGCAGTGGGGGTGACGCGCTCCCGCCGGGCCCAGTCACCGTCAAGGCGACGCGGGCGGACGGCTCGGTAACGTTCACGTGGTCATACTCCGCGGCCTACGACTCGGACACTTTCCTGTGGCGTTCGCAGGATGGGCGAGTCACCGGAAAGGCCGAGAAGGCCGCCTATACGGTTGACCTCCCCGCCGGGACGGCCATGTGTCTCCAGGTCAAGGTGGTCCGGGCCGACGGGTCCAACGCCTCTCCGACCTGGTCCGCGCCCGGGTGCGCTCCGTGACGGGGCAGGGACCGGACAGCACCGCCATCCTCGATTTCTGTGGCGAGGAGTATGCCGTCGACCCCGGTGGGACTCTCGTGCTCGGGAGGGAGGGGGACGTCGTCATTGACGACAATCTCTTCCTGCACCGACGATTTCTCGAATTGAGTCACGCTCAAGGTGTCTGGTGGTTGGCGAACATCGGAAACCATCTCGCCGCTACGGTTGCCGACGCCGATGGGGGAGTCAACGCCTGGCTTCCACCCGGCGCCAGGATGCCGGTCGTCTTCTCGCAAACTGTGGTGTGGTTCACAGCGGGTCCGACAACGTATGAGTTCGAGATTCGGTTGCCCACGGCACCCTATGAACCGACCTCGGCCCTGTCCGAAACTCCACACGGGGCGACGACGATCGGGCGAGTGTCGCTCACTCCTGATCAGCGGTTGCTGCTGGTGGCACTCTGTGAACGTGCCCTGGTCAAGGGTGAGCCGGGCGCGTCAAGCATCCCGCAATCAAGCGAGGCGGCAACGAGATTGGGATGGACGCTGACTCGCTTCAACCGCAAGATCGACAACGTCTGTCAGAAACTCACCGTCGCCGGGGTGCGCGGTCTGCACGGTTCCACCGACCGGCTCGCCTCCTCTCGGCGAGCGCGCCTCGTGGAGTATGCCCTTGCCACTCGGCTCGTGACGCGTCAGGACCTCGCACTTCTGCCCTGACGTTCACCGATGTTCGCGAACCCCCGAGTTTCTGTCCGTCAGCTATCGGCAAAGGGCTGTTAAGTCACCGCGGACGACGGGATCGGGGGATCCGGACGTCAGAACCCGGTAAACGCCGGGTTACGTGGCGGCCGGGCTACTGGAACAGTTCAAGGCGTACACCCGACGTGGGGGGAATGCAATATGTGGCGTGGTCATCGCGCGCGTCTCGTGGCTGCCGTTTCGGTCCTCATCCTGGCCGTCAGCTCGCTCGTCACCTTCGCCGTTCTGTCCGACGGCAACCCCGTCCGTCAGCTTGACGTCCACGATTCGGGCATTTGGGTCACCAACGACCTTGACGGCTTCTTCGGGCGGGTGAACAAGGCCGCTGGGAGTATCGACACCTATTTCACAACCCCTGGCGGGGCTGCGCCACCGTTCGCGTTCGACATCCGGCAGGACCGCGGAGTCGTCGTCGCCTGGGACCGGTCCGGTGGGCGCCTACTGCCGGTTGACGTCGATCGGGGGGTCGCCGTCGGTGATCGCGCGGTTCCCGCGGCACAGGACAGCCAGCTCGAACTGCGCGGCGGCACGCTCGCGATCCTCGACCCCAAGTCGGGCAAGGTCCGGGCATCGCGTTACGGCGCGGACGCCAAGTCAGTTGACATCCAGGTCCTCGACTCGACGATGCCCGCACTCATTGAGTTGGGCGCGGCCAACCCAGCGTCGACCGGCGGCAAGACTGCTGCTTCGGTGGGCGGCAGCCTCGCCATGACGGTCGGCCTGGACGGCAGCGTGTATGCCGCGTCGTCGGGCGGCAAGCTTGTCACCGTCCGTCCGACGGCGAGCGGCTTCGAAACTCCGGTCGTGACCGATCGCTCCGGAGGTGGGAACGCGCTCCAGCTGTCCGCGGTCGGGACCACCGTCGTCGCCCTCGATGGGTCTACGGGCACCCTGTGGATCGGGGATCGGAGCGTATCGCTCGGCGAACCCGATCCAGCGACCCGGCTGCAGCAGCCGGGACCAGCCGCCGATGTGGTTGTGATCGCGACGAGCAAGGGCCTGTTCAGCGTGCCGATCGGTGACGGTGACGTCAGGCCGCTGTTCGCTGCGGGCACAGGCGCGCCAGCGGCCCCTACGCGGCTCGGTCCCTGTGTGTATGCCGCATGGGCCGGCACCCCGGGCGCTCTTGCCCGCTCCTGTGACAACGCGGCCGCCACCCCGCAGCCGCTCGACCGCCAAGCGGTCCTGCAGGACCCGGTGTTCCGTGTCAACCGTGACCAACTGGTGCTCAACGACGCCTCGACCGGCCGGGTCTTCGACATCGACACCGCGCGCAGCCTGGACAACTGGGACCAGATCCAAGAGGCGATCAAGCGGGACAACGCCAACACAAAGAAGGCTGAAGAAACTCCAGCGGCCAACAAGGAGACCAAACCCAAGGCCGATGACGACTCCCTGGGCGCTAGGCCCGGGAAGACCACCATCCTGCACGTCCTGGACAACGACGCGGACCCTGCCGGACGTGTCCTGTCCATCGTCAGCGTCAGCCCCGTGGAACAGTCCGGCGTGAGTCTCACGATCGCACCCGATCGGCAGAGCCTGCTCCTCGCCCTTCCTGCGAAGGCGTCGGACCTGCAGTTCACCTACACCGTGGACAACGGCACCCAAGCGACCGCGCAGGCGCAGGTGTCGGTGGACGTTCGGGTCCCCTCGGACAACGGGAAGCCGACTCTGCGCGCGGCATACGAGCCGAAACCCTTCACCGTCGTTGCCGGGCGTACCCTCAGCATCCCCGTGACTGACGACTGGCGGGACCCCGGGGATGGCGACCCGGTCCAGGTCGTCAACCCGAAGGTTGCTGACGGCGTTGTGGCCGCGACGCCCGACGGGAAGATTGACTTCACCCCGCCACCTACGGGCAAGGGGTCGAGCGGGCCGGCGGAGATCACCTACCAGGTCTCCGATGGCGTGGGCGAGGTCGTCGACGGCAAGATCACGGTGACTGTCCTCGAAGCAACCGCGCCCACGGCGGCCCCGGCGATCACCCAGCCGGACGTCGTCCAAGGCCTGGTCGACGTGCCCTTGGTCATCCGGCCGCTGGACAACGACCTGCCGGGTGCCGACCCCAGCAATGCCAACGCGGTTCTGGCCTTGGCGGGCACCATCGCGCCGAAGGACAACCTGACGGTCGACACCGAGCTCAAGTCGGGCAAGGTCACGGTGACGGCAGACAAGGCTGGCAGCTACCTGTTGGACTACCAGGCGGCGTTCGGTGGTGCGGCCTTCGCCCCCGGCGTGATCCGGGTCGACATCGTCACGCCGCCGGAGAAGGCGGCTCCGCCCGTGACCATGCCCGACTTCGGTGCGGTCCGCGGTCAGGTCCCCGTGATGGTCGACGTGCTCGCCAACGACGTCGACCCGAGCGGTGGTCTGCTCACAGTCGTGTCGGCCAAGCCCGACACCGACAGCGCCGACGCGGTTCAGGTCGACGTCGTCCGTGGTCGGTGGCTGCGGGTCACGCCCACTCAGGACTCGCTCGGCAAGGGGGTCATCGTTCGCTACGAGG
>Ga0208938_1001796_pt1 | contig 12020 bp, 10 predicted proteins | sample AD_UKC125_MetaG_FD_184434 | JGI IMG/M metagenome (GOLD analysis project Ga0208938, IMG submission 184434) | Active sludge microbial communities of municipal wastewater-treating anaerobic digesters from USA - AD_UKC125_MetaG (SPAdes) (version 2) | ecosystem: Engineered > Bioreactor > Anaerobic >... | reverse complement strand
TGCTGAAGTTCGCCGAAACCGGGATGATCTATCGCGGCGCCAAGCCGGTGATGTGGTCCCCGGTCGAAAAGACCGCGCTGGCCGAAGCCGAAGTGGAATACGAGGACATCACCTCGACCCAGATCGACGTGGCGTTCGAAATCACCGAAAGCCCGATTGCCGAACTGGTCGGCGCCCATGCGGTGATCTGGACCACCACGCCCTGGACGATCCCGACCAACCAGGCTTTGGCCTATGGGCCGGAGGTTGAGTACCACCACTACCGCGCCCACGATGGCAGGCGATTTGTTGTCGCAGCCGATCTGCTCGAAGGCTTCTTCGCCCGCACGGGGCTCGGGCCGCAAGCCGAAGATGTCGAAGGCCATGTGGCGCTGAGCGAATATGCGCTCGGCACTTTCAAGGGTGCGGACCTCGCTGGCACATTCGCACGCCACCCGATGCACGCGCTGGGCGGGTTCTTCGCCACGCCGCGCCCGTTCCTCCCCGGCGACTTCGTCACCACCGACAGCGGCACGGGCCTGGTCCACATGGCCCCCGACCACGGCGAGGACGACTTCCTGCTGTGCAAGGCGCATGGGATCGACCCGGTCTTCGCAGTTGAAGGCGACGGCAAGTACCGCGCCGACTGGGCCTGGCTGGGCGGCCAGGGATCGGTCATCAATCCGAAATTCAACGCCCCCGACGGGCCGATCTGCAGCGATCTTGCCGCCACCGGCTGCCTGCTGAACGCCTCGGCGGACTACAAGCATTCCTACCCGCACTCGTGGCGGTCCAAGGCCAAGGTGATCTTCCGCTGCACCCCGCAGTGGTTCGTGCCGATGGACAAGGCACTGCCCGAAGGCGTCGCCGCGCCCGGCGCTACCCTGCGCGAAACAGCCACCGCTGCAATCGCCGCCACCCGCTTCGTCCCCGAAAAGGGCCGCAACCGCATCGGCAGCATGGTCGAAGGGCGGCCCGACTGGGTGCTCTCGCGCCAGCGCGCCTGGGGCGTGCCGATCACCCTGTTCGTGGATCGCAAGACCGGCCAGTACCTCAACGACCCGGCGGTCAACGCCCGGATCGTCGCCGCGGTCAAGGCCGGTGGGGTCGATGCCTGGTCGGACGAGCGCGCGCAGGAGTATCTCGGCACTGATTACAAGGCCGAGGATTACGAGCGCGTCACCGACATTCTCGACGTCTGGTTCGATTCGGGTTCGACCCACGCCTTCGTCATGGAAAGCGGCAAGTGGCCGGAACTCATGCGGGACGAAGGCTACACCGGCCCGCTCGCCGACATGTACCTGGAAGGCAGCGACCAGCATCGCGGCTGGTTCCAGTCGAGCCTGCTGGAAGCCTGCGCGACGCGCGGCCATGCCCCCTACAAGACTGTCCTCACCCACGGATTCACGATGGATTCCAAGGGGATGAAGATGTCGAAGAGCCTTGGCAACACCATCGACCCCTTGAAGGTGATGGAAACCAACGGCGCCGACATCATCCGCCTGTGGGCGCTGTCGGTCGACTTCACCGAGGATCACCGCATCGGTGACGAGATCCTGAAGGGCGTGGCCGACCAGTACCGCAAGCTGCGCAACACCTTCCGCTACCTGCTGGGCGCGCTCGACGGCTTCACCGAGGCCGAGCGGGTGGACGTTGCCGCCATGCCGGAGCTGGAGCGCTATGTCCTGGCCCTCACCGCGCAGCTGGACGCCAGCCTGCGCCGCGCGGTCGATGACTACGACTTCAACGCCTATGTCCGCGCGCTGACCGACTTCTGCAACGAAGACCTGTCGGCCTTCTTCTTCGATATCCGCAAGGACAGCCTCTACTGCGATGCGCCCACGGACCCCAGGCGCATGGCCTATCGCACGGTGCTGGACCTGCTGTTCCACGCCCTCGTCCGTTGGGCGGCCCCGGTGCTGGTCTTCACGGCGGAGGAAGTCTGGGCCGCGCGCTATCCTGAAGCGGGCAGCGTGCACCTGCTGGAATGGCCCGAAGTGCCGGAGGTGGAAGTCGATGCTCTGATCAGCAAGTGGACGGCTATTCGCGATCAGCGAATGCTCGCAAACGAACAGATCGAACCGCTGCGTCGCGAGAAGGTGATCGGCTCGAGTCTGGAGGCGGAATACATCTATCCAGGCGACCCCGGCGATGTTGACATGGCGGAGATTCTGATTGTCGCCGCAGTCCACCGAGGTCCAACCGAAGTGCGGAAGACCGAAAATCACAAATGCGGCCGCTGCTGGCGCCACCTCCCCGAGGTGAGCGAGGACGGCGCACTGTGCGGTCGCTGCGAAACCGTGGTCAATGGCTGAACCCCTATCCACCCCCCGTCACCCTGAACTTGTTTGGCTTCACCGCCCTACCGGGTCAGGGTCCATTCATCCGCGCAGCCCGAAGCGCGCGGTGGCACGATGGATGCTGAAACAAGTTCGGCATGACGAAGCAGGAAACGAGCCGCTGTGAAGTTTCTCACCCGCAACCGCCTGATCGGCCTCGCTCTCGCGCTGGCGATCTTCCTGGTCGACCAGTGGATCAAGGCGTGGGTCGTCGCGATCAAGCTGCGCGAACTGCAGGTGATCGAGCTGATCCCGTTCTTCCGCCTGACCTGGGTGGAAAACTACGGCGTTTCGCTGGGCCTGCTGACCGCCAATTCGCTGGAGATGCGCCTGGGCCTGATCCTGCTGACGCTGGGCATCGCCTGCGTGGTGCTGGTCTGGCTGCTGCGCGAAAAGCACTGGTGGGACATCGCCCCGCTCGCCCTGGTGCTGGGCGGGGCCATGGGCAATATCCGCGACCGGGTGAACTTCGGCTTCGTGGTCGACTATGCCGACCTGCACTTCGGCGATTTCCGCCCGTTCCTGGTGTTCAACCTGGCCGACGCCGCGATCACCATCGGCGTCCTGATTATCCTTGCCCGTTCGTTCCTTTCGCGCGAAAAGCGCGGGGACGAAGATGCGGGCGCGAAGCCCTCGGAGATTTGACACAATGAGCAAGACCCCTGCCCTGATCGTGCTGACCGGCGCTGCCGCGCTGCTTGCGGGCTGCGGCAGCAGCGGCCTGCTCGGGCGCGAACGGCCGGACGAATTCGCCGTGCAGCGCCAGGCCCCGCTGGTGGTGCCGCCCGATTTCGCGCTGGTTCCGCCGGCCCCCGGCGCGCCGCGCCCGTCTGACACCAGCGCATCGCAGCAGGCGCAGGACGCCCTGTTCGGCCCGGCCCAGCCGCGCAGCGCAGTGGAAACGGCAATCGACAACCGGGCTGGCGTTGCCGCCCCGTCGATCCGCTCGACCGTTGGCGATCCGGCCACCAACACCGTCGCCAAAGGCGCGGTGACCCGCGACATCGTTGCCGCGCCGGAAGGCGACGGGCGCGAAGCCCAGGCCAGCGCCGGCAACTAAGCCCGCCTCAGGTTCGGATTTGCAGGAAAGGCCCGCCGCAAGGTGGGCCTTTTCGTTTGAGCCTGTGGGCCTGTTCGCTGCGATCAGCCGCCGGTCTGGTCGACCCGGCTGACCAGCAGCTTGTCGATCTTGCGGCCATCCATGTCGACTACCTCGAAGCGCCAGTCCTGCTCGGCAAAATGTTCGCCCTCGTGCGGCAGGTGCTTGAGCACCGACAGGACATAGCCCGCCGCCGTCGCATAGTCGCGGTCGTCCGGCAGTTCGATCCCCAGCCGCTCGGCCAGGAAGTCCGCCGGCATGGCACCAGCCACCAGCAGCGATCCATCCTCGCGCTCGACCAGCATCGGCTCGTCGCCCGCGTCCTGATGGCTGGCGAAAGTGCCGACGATCGCGGCCAGCAGATCGGCCGGAGTGACCACCCCTTCGAGGTGGCCGTATTCATCGTGGACCAGCGCCATCGACACGCCCGACTGCTGGAGAATGCGCAGCGCATCCATCGCGTCGATCTGGTCGGGGATGATCTCGGCCTTCTTCATCAGCCGCGCGATCTGCAGCCGCTTGCCGGCCAGCAGCACCGCCAGCACCTCGCGCACCTTGACCACGCCGACGATATTGTCGGGCGAGCCATCGGCCACGGGCAGCAGCGAATGCGGGCTGTCCTTGATCGCCGCGCGCACTTCGGCCTCGCTGGCGCGGCGGTCGATCGTGTCGAGCTCGGTGCGCGGGGTCATCAGCTCGCGCACCGGCCGGTCGGCAAGCCGCATGATCCCGGTCATGATCTGCCGCTCGTCCTCCTCGATCGCGCCCGATCGCGTCGCCTCGGCGAACAGCATGTGGAGTTCTTCGGCAGTCACCCCCGCCTCGCCCTTGTGCCGCGCGCCAAGCAGGCGCAGCAGCAAGCTGGAGGAACGGTCGAGCAGCCAGACGAACGGGGCGGTCGCCCGCGCGACAAAGGCCATCGGCACGGCGGCCAGCACGGCGATCGGCTCTGCCGCGCGCAGGGCGACCTGCTTGGGCACCAGTTCGCCCACAACCAGACTGAAATAGGTGGTGAGCACGATGACCAGTGCGAACCCCGCCTCTGGCGCCCAGTCAGCCGGGACGCCCAGCGCCATCAGCCGCTCGCCCGTGGGACCGCCCAGGCTTGCCCCCGAATAGGCGCCGGCGATGATCCCGACGAGCGTGATCCCGATCTGCACCGTCGACAGGAACTTGCCCGGATCGGCCGCGAGGTCCAGCGCGGTCTTCGCCCGCGAGCTGCCACGATCCGCCAGCATGCGCAGCCGGGCGGGGCGCGCCGAAACGATCGCCAGCTCCGACATGGAGAACAGGCCATTGAGCAGGATCAGGCCTGCGATGATCAGGACGTCGGACCAGGGATAGGGTGTCACATGAGGGGGCCTAGCAGGTTTGCGGCCCAAGGCGAAGGGGGCTGCGGGAACCAGTGGCGGCGCTGCCCGTTTCCGGTCTATCGATCCATGCCGCGTTCAGCTTGCAAGGTGTAGCCAGCTGAAGTTATTTTCCAAGAGAAGTGAGGGGTTTGCTCCATGATCAAGTCTAGACTGCTGGTTTCCGGCTTCGCCGCGTTTTCGCTTCTGACCGTGTCGGCCTGCGTCACCGATCCCAACACCGGTGAGCGCAAGGTGTCGCGCACCGCCATCGGCGGAGTCGGCGGCGCGGTGGCGGGCGCGCTGCTGGGCGGGCTGATCGGCGGCAAGACCGGGCGCATCGTCGGCGCCGGGATCGGCGGCGTCGCGGGCGGCGTGGTCGGCTACCAGATGGACAAGCAGATCAAGGAACTGAAGGAACAGACCGCCGGATCGGGCGTCGACGTGACCGAGACCGACAACGGCAGCGCTATCCTGGTCAACCTGCCCGACGGCGTCACCTTCGACGTCGGCAGCTACAGCCTGCGTCCCGAATTCCGCGCCACGCTCGACAAGGTGGCGGAAAGCCTGATCCAGTATCCCAACAGCCTGATCGACGTTTACGGCCATACCGATTCGACCGGATCGGATGCCTTCAACCAGACCCTGTCTGAAAACCGCGCCCGGACCGTGCTCAACTACCTCGTCTCGCGCGGGGTGCCGGCGGCGCGGATCCGCAGCCAGGGCTTTGGCGAGACCATGCCGATCGCCAGCAACGACACCGCCGATGGCCGGCAGAAGAACCGCCGGGTCGAGATCAAGATCGTGCCGGTGACCACCGACGACGTGCAGGCCGCGCGCACGGGGCAGTAAGTCTTCCTCCTGCGGTTCTCATTGCGAGGCCGCAAGCCGAAGCAATCCAGAGGCGGTGCAAACCGCTGCTGGATTGCTTCGCTACGCTCGCAATGACGAAAGGAGGCGGGTGGTGATTGCACCCCATCCCCCCATCCGTTCGTGTCGAGCGTGGTCGAGATACGGTAGTGCAGACGCGTCTCGACCACGCTCGATGCGAACGGTGGAAGCGGGTGCTTTATTCCTTCGCCAGTTCCCGGGCGCGGCTGGCCAGCCGCTCCACCGCAGCGGCGTGGATCGCGGGCGCGGTCGCCAGGACGCCGAAAGCGCGGGGATCGCGCTTGTTATAGTTGAGCGGCTCGCCGAACACGTCGGTCACCACCGCGCCCGCCTCGCGCGCGATCAGGGCGGCCGCGCCGATATCCCATTCGAAACCCCAGCGCAGCGTCGCCAGGAGGTCCGCCTCGTCAGCCGCGACCATGGCGAGTCGCAGGGCGATGGAATTGGGCTGGTCCACCGGCGTCAGGTCAGCATCAATCCTGGGCAGGACAGTCGCCGGAACCCGCGCGCCGGACAGCTGCTTGCGCTGGCTGGCGACCAGCCGCACGCCATTGCGCCACGATCCCTGCCCCGCCTCCCCGTGCCAGAACTCGCCGCGCGCTGGGGCATCGAGCATGCCGAGCAACGGCCGCCCCGCGCTGATCAGCGCAACCGAGACCGCCCAGCCGGTGCGCCCGCGAATGAAATCGCGCGTGCCGTCGATCGGGTCGACCAGCCAGATCAACCCGCCCTCAAGCCGCTGCGGGGCATCGATCGTCTCTTCGGACAGCCAGCCGGCCGCCGGCAGCAACGCGCCAAGTTCCCGCTTGAGGAAGGCGTCGACTGCAAGATCCGCCTCGCTCACCGGACTGCCGGGATGCTTTTCCCATGCTTCGAGAGCGTGTCCGGCGCCCGGCCAGCGGTCAAAGGCGATTCGGCCCGCTTCGCGAACGATCATCTCCAGGCGCGCGCGGTCGATCATCGGCGGCGAACTTGGGCACGCGGATGCGCCTTGGCAAGCCTCGGAAGGGCCACAGTCCCCGCAATTGGCAACTTAATTGCGCATGCAGGGGCCTTTTCAAGCCGGTCCCGATGTGCTTATGCGGCGCCGCATCATCGGCCGTACGGCTTACCTCCCCGCGGAGATCGAGACCCATGAACATTCACGAATACCAGGGCAAGGAACTGCTCGCCAAGTTCGGCATCGCCATTCCCGCGGGGATTCCCGCACTCACCGTGGAAGAGGCCGTCGCTGCCGCGAAGCAGCTGCCCGGGCCGCTCTACGTCGTGAAGTCGCAGATCCACGCCGGCGGGCGCGGCAAGGGCAAGTTCAAGGAACTCGGCCCCGACGCCAAGGGCGGCGTGCGCCTCGCCAAGAGCATCGAGGAAGTGGAAGCCCACGCCAAGGACATGCTGGGCAACACCCTGGTGACGATCCAGACCGGCGACGCCGGCAAGCAGGTCAACCGCCTCTACATCACCGATGGCGTCGACATCGGCAAGGAATACTACCTGTCGATGCTGGTCGACCGCGCCACTGGCCGGATCGCCATGATCGCCAGCACCGAAGGCGGCATGAGCATCGAGGACGTCGCCCACGAGACGCCCGAGAAGCTCACCACCATCACCATCGACCCGGCCGAAGGCTTCATGCCGCACCACGGCCGCGCGCTGGCCTTTGGCCTCAAGCTCAAGGGCGATCTCAACAAGCAGGCCCAGGTGCTGGGCAAGCAGCTCTATGACGCGTTCATGGCGCTCGACTGCTCGATGATCGAAATCAACCCGCTCGCCGAATCGGATGGCAAGCTGCTGGTGCTCGACACCAAGATGAGCTTCGATTCGAACGCCCTCTACCGTCACCCCGACGTGATGGAACTGCGCGACGAGACCGAGGAAGACCCCGCCGAAATCGAAGCCAGCAAGTACGACCTCGCCTACATCAAGCTCGATGGCAACATCGGCTGCATGGTGAACGGCGCGGGCCTCGCCATGGCGACCATGGACATCATCAAGCTGAACGGTGAATTCCCGGCCAACTTCCTCGATGTCGGCGGCGGCGCCAACAAGGAAAAGGTTACCGCGGCCTTCAAGATCATCCTCAAGGATCCGGCGGTGAAGGGCATTCTCGTCAACATCTTCGGCGGGATCATGAAGTGCGACATCATCGCTGACGGCATCGTCGCAGCGGCAAAGGAAGTGAACCTGTCGGTGCCGCTGGTGGTCCGCCTCGAAGGCACCAACGTGGAACAGGGCAAGCAGATCCTCGAAGGTTCGGGCCTGCCGATCGTCTCGGCCGCCGATCTGGGCGACGCCGCGAAGAAGATCGTCGCGGAAGTGCGCAAGGCCGCCTGAGCGCCTCGCGCCTGACGGGCAAGCAAGGGGCCGGTTCCGCAGGGCGCGGAGCCGGCCCTTTCCTTTCAGCCCCCTGCAAAGGCTGTCAGTGCAGCATACTATCGCCGCGCTGCAACCGCACAATTGGCGCGCAAGCCCCCGATTCCGCTCTTGACCGCATGGGAATGCGCGGCAATGGCGATGCCGTTCACTCGTTTAAGTGCACGGCTAAATGGGAAGTTGACGTTTACGTAAACTCTACCTATGCGGCAGTGCAGCAATCGATTTCGGCAATCTCCATGGGAAAGGCTTGCGAGACATGAAAGCCCTGGTCTGCGTAAAGCGCGTGATCGACTATAACGTTAAGCCGCGGGTCAAGTCCGACGGCACGGGTGTCGATCTCGCCAATGTCAAGATGAGCATGAATCCGTTCGACGAAATCGCCGTCGAGGAAGCCATCCGCCTGAAGGAAAAGGGCGTGGTGACCGAGATCGTGGCGCTTTCGGTCGGTCCGGCCAAGGCTCAGGAAACGCTGCGCACCGCGCTGGCGATGGGCGCTGACCGCGCCATTCTGGTCCAGGTCGACGACGGCGTGGAAGTCGAACCGCTGGCGGTCGCCAAGATCGTCAAGGGCGTGGCCGATGAAGAGGCCCCGGGCCTGATCATCACCGGCAAGCAGGCGATCGACGACGACAGCAACCAGGTCGGCCAGATGGTCGCCGCGCTGCTTGGCCGTCCGCAGGGCACCTTCGCCAACGAAGTCACCGTCGAAGGCGATTCGGTCGTCGTGAAGCGCGAAATCGACGGCGGTCTGGAAACCGTGAAGCTGGCGCTGCCGGCCGTGGTCACCACCGACCTGCGGCTCAACGAACCGCGCTATGCCTCGCTGCCCAACATCATGAAGGCCAAGTCCAAGCCGCTCGCCGTCAAGGCCCCGGCTGACTACGGCGTCGATGTCGCGCCGCGCCTCAAGACCCTCAAGGTCAGCGAACCGCCGGTGCGCACCGCCGGCATCAAGGTGGCCGACGTGGATGCCCTCGTCGCCAAGCTCAAGGAAATGGGAGTCGCCTGATGAAGACGCTCGTTTGGGTCGAACACGACAACACCGCCGTCAAGGATGCCACCCTGGCCGCCGTGACCGCCGCTTCGCAGCTGGGCGAGGTTCACCTGCTGGTCGCCGGGTCGGGCTGCGCCGCCGTGGCTGATGCCGCCGCGCAGATCGCCGGCGTGGGCAAGGTCCACCTCGCCGATGACGCCGCCTATGCCAATGCGCTGGCCGAAAACGTCGCGCCGCTGGTTGCCTCGCTGATGGCCGATCACGACGCCTTCGTCGCGACCGCCACCACCACCGCCAAGAACATCGCGCCGCGCGTCGCCGCGCTGCTCGACGTGATGCAGGTGTCGGAAATCCTCTCGGTCGAGGGTCCGAAGACCTTCACCCGTCCGATCTACGCCGGCAACGCCATCGCCACTGTTGAAAGCAGCGATGCCAAGCTGGTGATCACCGTGCGCGGCACCGCCTTTGCCAAGGCCGCCGCCACCGGCGGTTCGGGCGCGGTCGAGGCCGTGTCGGGCGCTAGCGCATCGGGCCTGTCGACCTTCGTCGGCTCGGAAATCGCCAAGAGCGAGCGTCCGGAACTGACCTCGGCCAAGATCATCGTCTCGGGCGGCCGCGCCCTGAAGGACGCGGAAACCTTCCAGCAGGTCATCTTCCCGCTGGCCGACAAGCTGAACGCGGGCGTCGGCGCCAGCCGCGCCGCGGTCGACGCGGGCTACGTGCCGAACGACTACCAGGTCGGCCAGACCGGCAAGATCGTCGCTCCGGAAGTCTACGTCGCGGTCGGCATCTCGGGTGCGATCCAGCACCTCGCCGGCATGAAGGATTCCAAGACCATCATCGCGATCAACAAGGACGAAGACGCGCCGATCTTCCAGGTCGCCGACATCGGCCTCGTCGCGGACCTGTTCACTGCCGTGCCGGAACTGACCAGCAAGCTCTGAACAACGCGATAACGCGAATACGGAAAGGCCCCGCTTCGGCGGGGTCTTTTTCGTTGGTCACCAGCGGTTGTGAACCTGCTCGGCAAAGCCGGTGAGGCCTTCAATGTTGAGCACCGTGCCATCATCCAGCAACGCCCTGCCGGCGAAACGCCCGAACACCTGGTGCTGGTCGGTCAGGAACGGGCCGATCGCGACGCGGTCGTGCCGGTCGACGATCGGGGTGAAGGTCATCTCGAAGCGCCCGTCGCTGCTGGTAAAGCGCCAGTCCGCCCGGTCCAGCGGGCCGTCGGGCAAGTGGAAAGTCACTTCCGCCAGCTTGTGCGCTTTGCCATCGAGGAACAGCATGTTCTCGCTGGCGGCGCTGGTATCGCCGAACCCGTAGCCGATATTGAAGCCGAAGCGGCGGCCCTGGTGCAGTCCCGAGGCCGAGCCCCAGTACCAGGTGTTGTCCCAGGTCCAGACCCCGCGTCCCCAGTCGAGCACGGCGAAGGCGCGGTCCGGGGTGAATTCGATCCGCTGGCTGCCTAGCTGCGCGTGACCCGACGCGGGCAGGCAGTTGAGCTTCTGGTTATAATAGAACGCGCGCGGCGCATCAGGGAAGGGCGTGGCGATCGCCATGCGGTCCTCGTCCGGCTGCGCCAGCGCGATCTCGCCAGATAGCCCCTTGCCGCGATCGAAGCCCGGAGCCGCGAAGGCCAGCCGCCGCCCTCCCGCCTCGTGCCGGAACGATAGGTCAATGCCCCCGTGGTGCTGGTCGACATCGCCGCTGTTCGCGCTGGCGGGCATCCCCATCCGCCCGAAGGGAAATGGCCGGACCGCCCCGTGATTGACCGCCGTACCGGCCTTCAGGTCGATCCATGACAGGCCGAGGAACCCCAGATAACCATTGTCCGCGACCGTCAGCGCCAGGGCATGGTCGTCGGTCAGGATGCAGTAGTAATCCCACTCCTTGATCCGCCAGCTGCTCGCACGGATCGCGCGCCGGTCATAGCGCCGGACCTCCGCCGTGGCCCAGCCGCGCTCGATCAACTGTCCCGCATTGTCGAGCAGGTCGCCCGGCCCCATCCTGTGCTGCACCCGCCCCTCCGTCAGTTTCTACAGTCGTTCGTAGAGGACCAGCGGCGCGGCGCCCCCGTCCGGCTGGAATGTCCCATAGCGCACGAACCCCAGCTTGCCCGCCAGCGCGTCGGACGCGGCGTGGCCTTCGTCGATCATGCAGGCGATCCGCTGGCGGCCGTGGGTGGCGTCGAACCAGGCGAGCGCGGCTTCCATCGCTTCGCGGGCCACGCCTTGGCCCCAGTGGTCCTTGTGAACGATCCAGCCGGCCTCTGGCACGTTGTCCATGCCGCTCTCTGCCCCGAAGCCCCGGTGGCTGCGGAATACGCCGCAATTGGCGACGATCCGCCCCTCGCCCTTAAGCCGGACCATGAAGGTGCCATAACCGTGGAGCGCCCAGGACCCGGCATTGCGATAGAGGCGGGCGAACGAATCTGCCTCGCTCGGCGCGAAACCGCCCAGGAAGCGCCGGGTCTCCTCATCGCGGGTCAGGGCGAACAGGTCGGCAAGGTCGTCCGTCCGTGGCTGCCACAAATCAAGCCGCGCGGTGGTGAGAAACGGCCCGCTCACAGCAGCTGGTCGATCACGTAGATGACAACACCAACCAGCCCGCCGACCAGCGTGCCGTTGATCCTGATGAACTGGAGGTCGCGGCCCACTGCGCCCTCGATCCGATCGGTGACCGTTGCCGCGTCCCAGCGCTTGACCGTCTCCGAAACCAGCCGGACGATCTGATCGCCATAGCGCACCGAAATTCCCACCACGGTGCGGCGGGCGAAGCGGTTGATCTGGAGTTGCAGCGCCGGATCATCGCGCAGGTGCCGGCCCAGTTCGGCCAGGGCCTCGGTGAACTGCCCCTCGCCGCTGCCGGCGGGGCGGCGCAGGCGCGCGAGCAGGGCGGTGCGCAGCCGCTCCCACACCCCCTGCCACCAGGTCGACACTGCGGGGTTGGCGATCAGTTCGCCCTTGAGCCGCTCGACTCGCGTGCGCAGCTGT
>Ga0208938_1001792_pt1 | contig 12029 bp, 3 predicted proteins | sample AD_UKC125_MetaG_FD_184434 | JGI IMG/M metagenome (GOLD analysis project Ga0208938, IMG submission 184434) | Active sludge microbial communities of municipal wastewater-treating anaerobic digesters from USA - AD_UKC125_MetaG (SPAdes) (version 2) | ecosystem: Engineered > Bioreactor > Anaerobic >... | reverse complement strand
AGCGGTTTTATAGTTGGTGCGTATCATCCATCCTTTGATATCTTCGGGTTTGGGTTTTGTTTTCTGACCTTTTATCGTGATCCATCTTCCGGCACTATAATTAAATCGGTTGCAAAATGTTCCTTCACCTGATGAACCAATGATGTACGCACTGTGAATATTGAACGTCATTTCGTCCTGTTCTCTCTCGGAAAACAAAAAACGAACTGTATCACCCGGATTACCCCGTACATAAATTTGCGTCCACCCCGTAAAATTTACACCCATGTCTACGCGGTACGATCCGTCCGGCCGTTCTTCTATGGCAATAGGATGTATTTCATCGAATAGTTTGTTGGCTTCAACTTGTTGTGCCGATAAAGCAAGACGTGGGGCATAAACCACGGCTTTATCCCAGTTCGAGTCATCGAAATTGACGGCATTCCAATCTTTTATTTCTCTATTTGCATCTTGTATTTCGCCACCGTAATTTCGCATTTCCCATGTCCCCAGCAGTTTATTCGAACTTGGATGCGTTTTCCATGTGGCATCAGTCTCGATGCGTGTTATGTTGTTATTGGCATCGTATATATCGGTTTGAGCAATGACAATAGGTGTACGCGGTTTATCCGGTGTATAATAAGGGGCGAAAATGGACCATGATGCTCCCAGCCATAATCCGATTACATTGTTACCGGTCTTGAGTTCATCGGTGATATCGTATGCCATGTATCGGGCGCGTTTGGTATGGTCGGTTGCAGCAGGGGTCAATACATTCGAACCTATTTTTTCCCCATTGACATATACTTCGTGATATCCCACGGATGCTACAAACAGCGTGGCTTTTGTTGGCTTTCCTTCTAAATGGAAGGTTTTCCGTAGCCAAGGATCATCGATGTTGCAATTTCCGTTCGATTTTTGATAGTCAAATAATTGTGAACTACCTATCCATTTCGCTGTCCATTCGTTTTGGAAAAATAAACCGGTGCTCCATTCCGCAACATCGCTATAACCGGACTCGTGTCCCTTTTCATCTTTAACGGCTATTTTCCAATAATAATTTTTGTCGGATGAAAGAGGCATCCCTTTGTATTCAATCAATTGCATTTTGTCGGATTTTACCCATCCCGTATCCCACATATCCCCTTTGTGATTATCGATCGCTTTTCGGGAACTACTTACCCATATGCGGTATGCTGTTTGTCTTTGCCCATATTTATTTTCATCGGTTGCTTTCAACGTCCAGCTGAAGCGTGGATGTAATACGTCTAATCCTTTTGGATTGGTTAAGTATTCGCAGGTAAGATTTACAGGAAAAATGCTGCACGACGGTTGGGAAAGTACCGATAAAGAAAATAAGATGAAAAAGAAAGTCAGTATATTTTTTGTTTTCATATAATCATGATTTTTTAAATGAAAATCTGCGGTTTATAAAGTTTTACTGAAAGAATATTTTCCACTACCTACTTTTTTGTAGGTGTGCTCTTTTGGCAGATAAATTTTTGCAGAACAATTGGTTGGAATCGCAACGTTTACCGTAAAAATATTGTTTTCTATTTTCCAATTTACTTCAATGGTCCCATGTAAAGTGGTATAAGAAGCTTCAACAAAATTTAAATCACCCACTACCTGTGGAGCAATTATTATGTTTTGAAATCCGCTATAATCGTCTTTGTCAACAGTTATTCCGGCCAGCGATTTATAAAACCATTCTTCGATTTGTCCCATCATAAAATGATTCCAGGAATTTCCTTTTCGAGGATCCCATTGTTCGGTTAAAGTCGTTGCGCCAAACTGTACCTGAAAACCATAACCGGGAACTTCTTTATGATTATGCATTTTATACATAATCTCGTTTAAGCCGTTTTCTGCCAATACTTGAAACAAATACCTGTTTCCTACATCCCCTGTTGTTAATTTGTAGTCGTGTTTTTCGATGTCTTTAACCAAATTAGCAAGAACAGCTTGTTTATATTGAGGATCAACCAGTCCTGCATACAGTGGCATGGCATAAGAAGCCTGGCTCCCTGTTCCGTATTGGGCTGTTTTGGGATCAAAAAACTCCTTATTGAATGCTTCTTTTACTTTTTCCTTTAAATCGGTATAATAGGCAACATCGTCTGTTTTGCCGAGCATCGCTGCGGCTTTCGTTAAATAGTCGATATCCATGTAATAGTGGGTCGTTGCAGATAACGCGATAGGAGTATTTCTCGAAGGTCCTGCAGGAAATTCTTCGTTATAATCGTACCAGTCTCCCAAACCATGCGAAACAATGTGATTTTTGGCAGTTGTTGACAGATAATCTACGTATTTTTTTATTACATCGTAATATTCGATTATTAACGAATTATCTCCGTAATATTGATAGTACATGAAAGGTAAAATGACAGCGGTGCTTCCCCATTCGGGAGAATCCCTGAATCCACCTTCAAAGACGACGTATTCAGGAGCAATATCAGGAACCAAACCGTTTGGAAGTTGTGCATCGCGAATATCCCGCATTATTTTTGGTGCGAAAGTTGTCAAATTAAAGTTATAAAACAATCCCGGACCATTTAAGTGCACTTGTTCTAACCATCCTAATTTTTCTCTGTGTGGACAATCCGTAAAAACTGCATGAAAATTGCTTTTCATGGCATTTACGATAATTCGGTGGGCATCGTTAAAGATAGTGTTGGAGCAATAAAAATGTCCGGTTTGGGGTGCCGAATTATAAACAAAGCACGATTTTACATCATTTATGACAGGCAAGTCGCGGTCGTCTTTACTGTTTTTCATTTTTCCGCCCTCTATTTGAATGTATCGGTATCCGTAGTATGAAAATCGGGGATGCCAAATTTCTTCTTCTCCTCCTTGTAGCGTATATTCATAGTAATAAGGGGCTCCCGATTGAGATTGGTTGACTGAGCCATCTTCGTTTAAATTTTCTCCCACGATTAATCGAATTTTATCTCCTTTTTTGCCGGATACCTTTATTAATGGGAATCCTGAAAGGTTTTGCCCCATATCGAGTGTATAAAAATTTTCTCCCTTTTTGATTTCTTTGATGGGATATGTTTCCATTATTTTCACAGGTGGTGCAGTCTGTGGAGTTAATTTCCCTTTCGGAGGTTCTTGTGCCACTACCTGCTGCCATTTCGAATCGTCAAAATCATACGTATTCCATCCTTTTTGTTCTAATTGTGCATCATAGTCTTCACCTCCATACATATCGTTGAAAACAATGGGACTGAGGGAGTACTTCCAACTTTCATCTGAAACAATTTCTTCTTTCGAACCATCTTCGTACGTTAACTGCATTTTGAAAAATAAAGTTGGGGGTCCGAAACTTACCTGCATTTTCACGTAACGTCCTCCTTGTTCGTTATAAAAACCGTTTCCTAACAGGATACCTACTGTATTTTTAGTTCCAATATTTTCTGTGACATCGTAGGCATTGTAATATACTGTTTTATCGTAATCGCTCCATAAGGGGGCAAACTGATTATCACCAACCTTTTCCCCGTTCAACGAGAGTTCGTAATGTCCCAACCCGCAGATATAGATGATGGCGCTTTTCACTTTTCCACGAGTTTCAAACGGTTTTCTCAAGTAGATGCTTCTTTTTGAAAGTGGATGTGTTTGCTGCCATTTCTTTGCTGCTTCTGACGTAACGGCCAATGCATGATAATTTCGACCTTCGGGAATATGAGAATCTTCTTTTTTTATAGCTCCAATCCATTGGGCTTTTGATTCAATATCCGAAGGTGATAGAAAGAAAGTTGCTGTTTCGCTCCATTCCGATGCTATGTCTTTATTATCCCAAATTTGTACTTTCCAATTGTATTTTTTCCCGGTTTCCAATTTTGTTTTTCCTTTGTATTTTACCCGTTGATTTTGAGAAGATTGAACTTTACCCGAATTCCAGATTTTTTTCTTCTCTCCATTCGAATCCACATATACCTCTATGGCATAGGCCGATTGCTGCACATCATTCTTCCCGGATATCAGTTGCCACCCAAAGCAAGGCGTTTGTGAAGACACCAAAATGGGATTCTCCAGGTAATCACACGTAAGGTGCGCAATTTTTACTTTTCCCTTGTTAGAGGCGCAGGAAATTAGCGAAATAGCCGTAAAAAATAATATCATGGCTACAAATTGACAATTTGTTATTTTTATTTTCATAAGTTTCATAAGATTTTTTCATTATTTACAACAAATACTCTTGTGCTTTTGGAATGGATATCGCCATTATCAAGGTTGGATACTTTCTTCATTCACCTATTCATTTCCCCATAAAGTAGGATGATTTTCTTTAGCCTTGCGCCATGCGTCTCTCCATTTATGGATTTCTGCAGGGCCGATGAACGGCATCAATCTGCGTTGCTCTTTTGTGGGAGCCGGGGGCAACATCACGGCTTTGTCCTGATACCAGTAGGCAACCGATCCCAGATCGAGGGTAAGGTTGTTATTATGTCCGTGTTCGATGGTCCCCTTTATTCCGTTTTCAAAGAAAATGGGATCATGAATAAAAAAGCGATAGATATGGGTTCTGCCAAGCCAACCCACATCGTTGTTTACCCGCGGATAACCAAAAAACAAACTTGTATAGGGTTCTTTGGGACACCATGAAGTATTGAAAAAATCCTCTGTTCCCGTACCGATCAGCGAAGGCATTTTTTCGCCGTTAATAAACCACATGTCATCTCCTTCGCCATACCACATGGGGGTAGGGGAATGTACATAGTAATTGATCCCCACGAAATGTCCTTTGCCTTGTGTTTCGATAAACACATAATTATCGGCACCGGTAGGATTGTTTCCTTGTGGTCCCAGGATGCCCCATTCGTTTTCCCCTTCCGGCAGAGCATTGGTCAGTTCGTGATTGTACCAGGCATGAAAACGCCCCATGCCTTCGGGTAATTTATCCGTTTCGAGATAATCGACATAAAAATAGAAGGCATCGATATTCCTGTCGGTTTGATTTTCTATCTCGATGCGTGCACCTTTTTCGAAAGGCATGGCAAAATAACAGGAGAGTCCGGTGCCGTTTGTAGGCCCTGCATTCAGTGGAAAGGAAGAATAGTTGTACTGTTCGTTCCATCCTTGACCAAAAAAGGGACCGATAGGCGATTCTACCGAGGGATATTCGTTATCATCCCAATACATTCGCAGGATGATGTCGTTTCTGCTCAATTCGGCAGGAGGGGGAGCAATCGTAATCCAGATATGAGTAATTACTCCTTTTCCTTTTATTTCCGCGATGACCTTTCTTTCACCGGATTTTATTCCCGTCAAACAATCGCTGTTGCCGCCTGTCCGATCATAACTGCTGATTCGCCTGTTCCTCACTCCGCTTTTTATCTTGGCTAAATCGAACATTTCTCCGGACATTTCATTTTGAGAGAATAAAGCAAAACCAAGAAAGAGAAAAAACAGAACAAAAATGTTTCGTTTTTTAAATGATAATGTTTTCATATGCTTTACTATTTAAATATCTAAATTCTAATTTTTGTGTAGATTTTTTGTTGACATTTCAAGGTCAGAGGAAACTTAATTTTTTATTTGTCATTATTATTTCCGAAAACTTTTTTCACGGCTTTCAGATAACCGAATCCATTCAACATATCGGGTAACAAATAGCTGCCTTCTACCCATTCGTTCCAAGCATTGATGGTAATGAGCTTGGGTTGGTCGGGATGGTTGTCTGCATATTCTTTTGCTTTGAAAAGCAAAGCGGCAAAACTAACAGGTGTGTTATGATAATGTACCACATCTTTTTTTCCTTTTTCTGGAAATCTCGGTGTGTCGTCCCAACCAATAGAAACACATGGAAATACCGGGACATCTAAAATTGAATCCAATTGTGCCCTTATTTTTAGCGAATTGGAACCATACACCAAATAATCTTCATTCAGTCCTCCCATGTTGTACATAGCGACACTGTTAAATCCCATATCTTTCACTCTTTGGGCGAATCGAGTGGCTGTTTCTTTTGACATAACTGAGCCTCCACCCTGATTCCACTGGATGTGTAAATCGGGGAAACCGGCTTTTTTTACTTTTTCTCTGAAATAATCCAATGCTTTGCAAGTTTCTTCAATACTTCCTCCAAAACTCTCCAGCAAATTTTCTATACTGAAAATGGAAAATACCGGTTTGCCATCAATTTTGAAATAGTTGGATTGTTTAAAATATTGGTTTATTACTCTGTCAACAATAATTTTAAAATTTTCCCAATCTACAGCTCCCTTCCAGAGCAGTGATGTGTCGTCTTTAAACTTGTGTACATTCCAATAATTTCGTTTTACATCATGATTTGCCCACATGATATAAAACTGCATTTTCGAATTGTTTTTTGCTTTCAAGAATCCGTCATTGAGAGCACTTTCAAGGAAAGGCCCTCCGTCATACCAATACCAATCATACACAAAAACATTGACACCATGATCAACGGCGACATCAATCCATTTCTCCACTACTTTCGGATCATTGTCCATCTCGTAACCCCACAATGGTAGACGGGGTTGGTAATGGCCTTCAAAACGTGGGGTTCCTTTTTTTATCACTTCCCATTCACCGGTTCCTTCCGGCCATAGCATGTTACCGAACCGTTCATCATGGTGACACGATGGCCAAATGTAGGCTGCTATGAAATATTGATCATTTGATTTCTTGTCATTCTCTTTTTGAGGCAAAGCATATGAGAAAAAATTGCCTGTCAACAGCAAACTGATGATGCTTATTAATTTTAAGTTGCTTTTCATTTTGTTTTATTTCTTTGATTTCTGAGTTACTGTAATAAAGTTTTATTTTTTAGTTGCCGGAACTTTTTTGTGATTATAAACACAAAGCCTTGAAAAAATGGTAAAATAAATACCAAATGGATTAAGATTCGTGTTTTCTTAATTTTGATTTGTGTAATTGATACAAACGGGACCGAGTAAACCGTATTCTTTTAAGGACGATTTTGGGTCAGGTCCATTAATAGTCCAAGTTTTTCTTTCCTTTTCAGGTAAATTTGCATCATAGACCAGACGGTTATGCCACGTACCGGTCACGGCTATCTCCACTGTATTTTCTCCGCTTTTAAGATAGTCGGTAATCTCCATTCGGTAGGGATAAGTCCATCTTGTTCCGACATCTTCCCCATTAAGTTTAACTTTGGCTATGACTTCGACGCGTCCCAAATCCAAAGAATAATGTATTCCTTCTTTTATATCCAGATTAAAAGAAGTTGTATAAACAGCCGTTCCCGAAAAAGATTTGCCTTCGTCTGTTAACGGAAGATCTTTCCATGCCATTAATTGATTAACGGAAATAAGCGAATCGGGGATTCCCCAACCGGACGGAAAATGAATTTTCCAAGGAGTCCGTATTTCCATTTTGTCGGCATAGGAAAGAAAATTTTTTGCCTCCCTAGATTCGTTTTTCCGAAAGACAACGAAACAGGAAGTGCCGGCCGGCATATTCATTTCGATAGTAGTACAGCCATTCTTGTTTATTATGGATGATGCTTTTGTGATTTCTCCTGTCAATGGATCCCATATCTCTGCAGAACCTTTGCAGCGGAAGGAAATATTTCCATCATATCCCTTATCTGCAGGAGCAGAAACAAAGTAGAAGTCGGCATTGTTCGTTTGTCGATGCAACCAAGAAACATCAGAGAAGTTCACATTTATATCCTGTCGAATTTTTTCGGCATTTAAAACCGATTCGATATTGCTTCGATAAACTTTCCCTTTACCTACTTTACGTATTTTTTCCTTGCCGTTGCCCCACAGTTCTTTGACAGCCCTTTCGAAACGTAATTTTGTTTCTTTGCTTCCGCTTAAAGTCGCAATATTAGAAGGGGGATCTCCTACCAATAGTATTCCTTGCTTGACAAAGGAAAGAATTTTTTCCAGTGTTTCAGGCAACATGCGTCTGCAATCGTAAAGCCATAGTATGCGGTATGAAATTCCTTCGGGAGTAATTATTTCGCCATCTTTAACCGATAAGCGATTGAGTAGTGCGTCAGGATTGCAGTAATCGTAAGAATAACCTTCCGGAAAATCTAAAGATTGTGGAGGTTTGTGATTCTGTTCATCGCCCAGATACATCAATACATCCGAAACGGGACGCCCACATTCAAGCATATACGTGCATCTTGCCAAATAGGTGGTAAAATAAGGCATGTGTTGCCACCAGGTCTGTAAGCGTAAAAACGGTGTACCGATGCCGGAGCCGAAGGAGGAACCGGGAGGCAGAAAATCCGTCCTGGGATTATGGGTATAGGTGTGAAAAACGGGATGGGTTACTCCTCTTGCAAAATGTTCGTCAGCTCTGTCTTTTAAAAAACGCGGATGCTCATCCCATGTCAAATTAAATGAAGTAAAGGCTTCGGCAGCTACCCTTTTTTTCCCGTACATACGTGCAGCCGATACACAGGGTTTTACCGGTTTGAACTCGATACTCCCCACATAGGAATCCATCTTGGGTTGCCAAAATTCGCACATGGGTATGTCTGCATATTTGTAGTATTCCATAATATCGCCGGGGAACACATCTCCGCAGGATGTTTCAAACGAAACTTTCAACCCGTTGTTTTCTGCGAGAGTTTTTATTTCTCCAAAAAAATTGTTTACCAGTAAATCGTTCAGGGTAACCCGCCAGTCCCGCAAAAAACGTGCTGTGTTTTCCGGGTTATCAACAACATAGCCAAATAATGCAGGAATCATCGGAAGTAACGGATAATGCCATTTTTTATAAAAAATGGTATCTAATTTTAAAGTCCAGGTCTGGGTTTTGCATTCCCAACTGTCCAACAATAAGCCATGCAGCAATCCTTTATTCAGAATGCCGTCGTTTTCGTTTATTAATCGCCCTATATATCCGTCAAAGTGTGTTTTTATTCCGGAGACATCCAACTTGTTGCATTCCCACCCGGTAGCTTCGGGCGGAGCCGGACCGTTTTTCATGCCTGTGTTGATGTGCCCGATGCGCAGAATGGTCCATTTTCCTTTTGGGGAATCCCAAGAAAGAGTGCCGTCCAAATTCATTTTGGAAGTAATGTCGATGATTTTTTTCGGATCAATCCATGTGTTTTCCGATTGTTCCGGATGGTTTTCCCTTACTATTCTTCTTAATGTCCATGCGCCTTCCGATTCCCAATTTTGTTGACGCGCCGCGGAATAAAAATTTATGTAGGATAAGTTCATTTCATGCAGATTTTCGATTTCGATGCGATATGCTTTCGAGGGGATCTCCTTGCATGCGATCGAAATCGGCTTGTCGTCCTGCCAATTGCTCGAAGGCATTTCTATATGGGCAACGGGTTCCGTTTTCCCCGATGAAACGGCATAAATTGTAACGGTAACACCTGGCGAATAACACCAGGCATGGGAAAACGAATTAATCGGGGGAAATTCAACCGTACGTAGGGTGATCTTTTTATCGAAATCAACATCTATGATGGTTGGTTCCGAAAGAGAAGGAGGCAACATTAAATTTTTTTGTTCCCATAAACATTCTTTCCATTGCAAATTATTCCGATTGCTTTTTACATTTTTCGGAATTATACGGTTTCCGGTGTCATCGAGTGGTGTCGGGAAGGCCAGGACAAACAGATCTTTGTAATCACGCCATTCTTCTTCGCTTTCGCGGGGCTTTGTAAGGGGGATTTCTCTGATTCTTCCACCTTCGATATCGGTACGGGAATAGACCAAATGACGCATGGAGTTTTCGGGTTTGATCCATGGGCCTCCAGCATATGACCACCCGGGACAGTTCTGCATCGTAAAATTCAAATCTAACCGTTCGCATTCTTTTGCTGTCCATTGAATATGTTCATTCCACGACTCGCTCAGGCATTTGATTTGGGGAGAAACACCGGGCCAGGCGCCGCCAAATTGTCCGTGAAACAACTGAATGCCGGATATCCCTGCCGATGCTATCGCCTCCAAATCGGCAGTTATGCCTTCTTTCGAAATATTTCCGCCGATAAAATGGAACCATGTTTCGGGATAATAATTCTTATCGGGATTTTTAAATGTGTTTTCATTCAATAAATCATCTGCCCATTGTCGAGATTTTGGAAGATTTAAAAATGATGTGCATGCTAATAAAATGATATTGCCTATCACAATAAAAATAATAGGGTGGATACCTTTATTTTTTAAATGAATTTTCATACGAAAATTGTTTAATTTTTGATGGATTCGAATCCAATCGTTGTAATTTAATTAAATTTAAAGCGGATTTTTATAGCTGATTTTGTATTTTCCGCTTTTTAGCATTACTGGTTGTACATTATCATTCTGTAATTGATGTTTTTTACCTTCGAGAGTGAATTGGTTGACTCCGATTGGCAAAACAACTTCGAGCTCCATTCCTACAGGAATCTCAAGATCGATTTTTATTGTTTGATCCGCTTCTAAAACCCAGTTAACTGAAAGTTTCCCTAGAGGAGTTTCTTTAAATGTTTTAGCCCATGAGATTCCCTTGGGAATTTGAGGTTGAATACGTACTTTTCGGTATGCAGGGACATTTTCTACCGGACATATGCCGCCTATGGCTCGATAAAACCATGAGCCGACACCATTATAGCAATTGTGGATGTGACTGCGTGCACCATCCCAATGTTCCCATGTGGTTGTGGCGCCGTTGTCAAGCATGAATAAATAACCCGGATAGCCCCGCTTTTTAAGCATGGAATACATTAGCTCAACGGCCTTATTTTTTATCGCCCATTCCGTTATCACAGGAATACCGACCAATCCGCAGGCAAAATGGCCCTTTCGGTTTATTTTCGTTTCGTTATAAAAGGATTTTTCGACATCTTTCATCCGATCTTCCGGTACAACACCGGCAATCATCGGAAAAGCCAGGTCAATTTGTGTTCCCGTGCCGTAAGTGTTGTCCGATTCATTAAAGAATGTTTCGTGAATTTTCTTTTGCAATCGTTCTTTTTTTATGGCGTATATCGTTTCATCTTCCTTTTTCCCGAGAAGGCGAGCAATCTTTTGCATATTATCCAAACAAACGACTAAAAAGGAATTATTGACCACATCGACCGAAGCTTCTGCCGTTTGATCAACCCCTCTTGGGGTAGCCCAGTCACCAAGATACCAATTGCGGTAGTCTGTGTCGGGCCAACGCTTTAAAAGACCGTTCACACTGTATTTGTCAACATATCCCAACCATTTTTGCATTACGGGATAATATTTTTGAAGAAGCAACGTATCCCCATAATTCAGAAATGTATTCCATGATGCCGTGATAATGAAGCCGCACCAATACGGACCGCCTCCGGCCGGATAAGGATTCGGAGCGGTATGGGGCATTCCACCATCCTCCCGTATAACGTCTGCCCATGCCTGAAGCCAGTTGTTATACAAAGGCGACAAATCGAACATGGTTTGTGCCGTAAGTGTAGAGGCGTTTCCATCTCCCCCGTAACCAAGTCGTTCCAGATGCGGACAATCGACCAAATCGCCACCCAGACTTAAACATTGGAGAGTATAAAACAACATGTCATGGATCCGGTTCAGATCCGGATCTGAACACTCAAATCCTGCTGCCGATTTATAGTCCGTATGAATTAGAAATGCTTTAACGGAATCCGGTTTCGGCATTTCTTTTAATCCGGTTATGCGAATATAACGAAATCCATGGTAATTAAATTTATTTATGAAAACTTCGGGTAAAGTTCCCGATGCCGTATATAAATCGTATTGATTCATATCATAAAATTCATCTCCTTCGAGAAGATGGTCACAATATTCCATTTTAATCGATTGAGATTTTTGCAATTGGGGAAAATGGATTTCTACCCATCCTGTCAGATTTTTTCCCATATCCACAATGAAAGTGTCCGGAGCGAGGGCAACAACAGAAGCAGGATAAATAGTATCGGCAATGATATTGGGTTCCACCATTTGAGGGATCACTTCGTGGGTAGAAATGGATATTTTGAAAACAGGTTCCCAATTTCGTCCTGAACCATTTTCAACCTCTAAATCACTTTTTGCTAACGAGCCATCGATAATTTCTCCTCCGAAACGATGAGGACGCCAATCCCCATGTCGCAT
>Ga0208938_1001788_pt1 | contig 12049 bp, 11 predicted proteins | sample AD_UKC125_MetaG_FD_184434 | JGI IMG/M metagenome (GOLD analysis project Ga0208938, IMG submission 184434) | Active sludge microbial communities of municipal wastewater-treating anaerobic digesters from USA - AD_UKC125_MetaG (SPAdes) (version 2) | ecosystem: Engineered > Bioreactor > Anaerobic >... | reverse complement strand
CCATTCCAGAAACTGCGTGCGGTGCGCATCGCCGGCCTCGATCAGCGTGAATTGCGCCAGGTCGGCGGGCCGGTCCAGGCGCCGTGCGCTGTTGAGCAGCCAGGGACTGGCCACCGGGGTGAGCTGTTCGCCGAACAGCCGAATGGCCCCACGCGGCACACTGACGGGTGCGGCGTAGCGCAGGGCCAGGTCCACGTCGGCGGTTTCCAGGTCCACCGGAATGTCGGTGGCGTCGATGCGAATGTCGATGTCGGGGTGTTCACGCTGGAATTCCTCCAGCCGGGGGATCAGCCACATTGAGGCAAACGAGGCCCAGGTCGAGATCGACACGCTCTGGCGGCCCGCCGTGTGCCGGATCTGCCGCACCGTGCTGTCCAGCCGCTCCAGTGAAGGCAGCACGGCGCGCATCAGTTGCGCGCCGGCGCCGGTCAGTTCCACGGCGCGCGTATGGCGCAGAAACAGCGCCACGCCCACCTCGTCTTCCAGCGCCTGGATCTGCCGGCTGACGGCCGACTGCGTCAGGGCCAGTTCGTCGGCCGCAGCGCGGAAGTTCAGGTGCCGGGCCACGGCCTCAAAGGCGCGGAGATGGCCGGCGCCGATCGGGCGGGTGCGAAGGCGCGAGGGCAGGGCGGGCATGGTCGGGTCTGGGTCAGAGGCTTTGATTGATGCGATTCGGGAATCAATAGCTTCGCGGGATTTCATTGGACTGTCAATGGCGGCTGACAGATCATTCATTCCCGAATCACGCCACCGGAGATGACCATGCAGAACCCGTCCGACCCCGCGCAATCGCTGTTTGACACGCCCCGAAAGGCAGCGGGCTGGTGGCCGCTGGCGGCCGGCCATGCGATCACCCTGCGCCCCGATACGGCGGGTGAACTGCGCATTGGCCAGGGTTGTGTCTGGCTCACGCTGGACGGCCCGCACGAGCGCCGCGCGGGCGATCTGTTTCTGGAGGCTGGTGCCAGCCTGCCGATCGCCGCCGGGCAGCGGGTGGTGCTGGAGCCCGTTGCCCGTGCCGGGACGCGGGAGGCGGCCATCGACTGGCTGCCCGCCGTGGTGCCCGAAGGCTGGCCGGCTGCGGTGGCTCAGCCGGCGGCGGACTTGCGTCTGGCAGCAGGCGCGGCGGGGCTGGCTTTGCGTGCCGCTGCGGGCGCCTTTGTCCGGCTGGCCGGTGGCTTGCTGGGCCTTTTGCCAGCAGCTTTCGGCTTTGCTACGGATTGGGTAGCGCGCCGCGACCGTGGGACGCTGGGAACGGCCGCTTTCAGGGCACATTCGAGTGCCAGCCGGGCCCAGGGCTGCATGAACTGAGCCGACTCCATCGCCTCGTCCGGGGCGCTGTAGTAGTTCATGCTCATGACCCGGCCTTTGGCGGCGTAGACGAAGCGTTCACAACCAACGGCTTCGAAGCGGGCGCGCGTGTCGTCGCTGGCCTTCAGGTACAGGCGTTCGCCACCGCCGAGGTCGGCGATGATGGCCAGCGTCAGTCCCTCGGTGGAGAGGCCCCAGCCGCCGAACATGCGCCGCGCCACGCAGGGGCCGGCAGGGGCCAGCAGTTCGCAGCAGTAGTTGGCAAATTCCCGGGAAATCGCGGAGGAGGCGGAGGAGGGTTTCGTGGCCATGCCGAGACGATAATCCAGAACATGGCCCGCCCCAAATCCGCTTTTCACGAACTCAAGCGCGACGAAATCCTGGACATTGCGGCGCAGTGCTTTGCCGAACGCAGCTACCCGGCTGCCAGCATGAACGACATCGCCGCCGCCAGTGGCACCAGCAAGGCGCGTCTGTACCACTACTACGGCAGCAAGGAAGCCATCCTGTTCGACCTGCTGGACCGCTACACCCAGCGCCTGTTGCTGCTCATCGCGCAGGTGGAGGCCACCGCGCATCGCCGCAACCTCGACGACCGCGCCGCGCTGCACGAGCTGATCCGCGCCTTCCTGCAGGAATACGAAACCTCGGCCACCCGCCATGTGGCGCTGCTGCACGACACCAAGTTCCTTGGCAGTGAGCCTGACCCGGCGCTGGCGGCCGACCCGCCGGTGTCGCAGCGCGAGCTGATCCTGAACCGTCAGCGTGACGTGGTTGCGGCGGTCACGCGGGTGCTGCGCCGCGCCTACCCCCAGCGGCTGAACCCGGGCAACCAGACAGCCATCACCATGATGCTGTTCGGCATGATCAACTGGACCTTTACCTGGCTCCGCCCCGGCGGCCCCATGAGCTACGCCGCCTTTGCGGACGAGGTGATCGCGATGCTGGAGCGCGGCCTGGCGTGAACCCTTCCACCCCGCAGGCTGGCCGGGTGCCTGGCGGACTTTGATTTACCAATACGTAATTCGTTACGAATAGGTAAAATTCAGACCATTCCCCCGATTGACCCACAGGAGTTTTCCACCATGTCCAAAGCATTTGCATCCCAGGCCGACCTGGACGACAAGAAGATCACCTTCGAGCAACTCAGCCCCCACTGCTGGGCCTACACCGCCGAAGGGGACCCGAACTCGGGCGTCATCATCGGCGACGACTTCATCATGGTCAGTGACGCCACCGCCACCCCGGCCATGGCGCGAGACCTGATCAAGAAAATCCGTACCGTGAGTGACAAGCCCATCAAGTACGTGCTGCTGACCCATTACCACGCGGTGCGCGTGCTGGGCGCGAGTGCCTACTTCGCTGAGGGCGCAACCGAGATCATCGCCAGCCAGGGCACGCTGGAGCTGATCCGCGAGCGCGGTGCGCAGGACATGAAGAGCGAGATGGAGCGCTTCCCGCGCCTGTTCCGCGGCGCCGACTCCGTGCCGGGCCTGACCTGGCCGAGCATGGTCATCGGCGGCGGCGACGCGACCAAGGGTGAAGTGCCCGGCAAGCTGTCGATCAACCTCGGCGGCATCGTGGTGCAGATCTGGAGCCCCGGCTACGGCCACACGCGCGGCGACACCATCGCCTGGGTCGAGGCGGAAAAAGTGCTGTTCAGCGGCGACCTGGTGGAGTACGAGGCGGGCGTCTATACCGGCGACGCGCAGCTCGAAGAGTGGCCCGCCACGCTGGAAGCCCTGCGCGCACTGGGAGCAGAAGCGATCGTGCCCGGCCGCGGCGAAGCCATGAAGGGCGTTGCCGACGTCAACAAGGCACTGGACTACACCAAGCGCTGGGTCACGACCCTGTTCCAGGCCGGCAAGGAAGCCGCCGCCGCCGGCATGGACCTCAAGGCCGCCATGGCACACACCCGCAAGGCCATGGACCCGGTGTTCGGCCATGTGTTCATCTACGAACACTGCCTGCCTTTCGACGTCAGCCGCGCCTATGACGAAGCCAGCGGCATCAAGAACCCCCGCATCTGGACCGCCGAGCGCGATCTGGAGATGTGGAAGTCGCTGCAGGCCTGATCGCTGCGCCGGGGTTCAGGGCTTGCGGCCCGGCTTCCAGGCTCCCCGAACCCGCTGCGGCGGGTTTTTTTGTATTCTCTGAGACAGCCCGACGTGATCGGGCTGCCCAAAGACTGCACACCGCCACGCCTGCCCATGGATATCCTGGTCGAACAAATCACCTATGTCACGCGCCTGGAAGAAGTCATGTGGGGCATTGGCTTGATCGCTATCACCCTGCTCATTCACGGCTTCGGCATGATCGCGACGCTGCATATCAGCACGGCCTTCAAGCAGCGGACTGGAAAACCGGACTCATTTTCGGTGGGCATGGCCAGCATCATTCTGGGCAGTTGGCTGATCATGCTGGTTCATATCGCAGAGATTGCACTGTGGGCCGGGTTTTTCCATTGGAAAGACTGTTTCAAGACCTTCAGCACAGCGGTCTACTTTGCCGGCCTCCAATACACCACGGTGGGCAGCTCGCTCAACCTGCCGAAGGAATGGCGGTTGCTGGAGATCATGACGGCCAGTGCGGGACTGTTGGGCTTTGCGTGGTCGACCGGTGTGCTGATGACGCTGGCGCAAGAATTCCAGGAACAGCAGTTGCGCCTGCTCCGTGAGCGGCGGCTCAGCCTGGGAATCAAGATGTGGAAAGGGCGCTCATCGCGCGCGACGCGCGAGGACGACGCAACTTGAGCAGCATGTCTCGAACGCCACCGAGGCGCGGCGGCCTTCCGAGGCTTCAGCCGCCTGGGGGGCGGCCGATCGCTGTCTTGCGCCATGTGGCGGGTGGACGACCTTCCCACCGGGCGAACGCGCGCACGAAGGCGCTGACACTGGTGTAGCCCAGCAGGCTGGCAATGGCGGCGATGTCGCTGGTGGTGTCGCGCAACAACTCCCGGGCCAGATCGTGGCGGGCTTGGTTCTGCAGGGCACGGAAGCTGGTGCCGGCGTCCCGCAGGCGCCGATTCAGCGTCCGGGGTTGGAGGCCGAACTGCATCGCCAACTCGTCCAGCGTGCAACGGTTGGTGACCACCAGGCGCTGGATGGCGGTATAGACCTTGCCTTCGAACCCGCGTTCCAGCCGGTTCACCATGGCATCGATGTAGCCTTGAAAGTAACGCCGTAGCTGGCTGTCTGCGCCAGGCACAACGCTGGACAGCCACTGGGTGCGAAAGACGAGCGCGGTGCGTTCCGCATTGAACACGACCGGTGCCTGGAAAAACTGGCGATAGGGCGTGACGTTTTCCGGCGGCGCATGCCGGAAGTGCACTTCCATGGGCTTCCAGGTGGGTCCGCACAGGCTGAGCATGATGTTGCGGCCGATTGCCATCGCCGCGTCGCTCACGGGAATGGAGCCCTCGGCGTCGGCGTGGAAAATGTCGTAGCGCAGCATGGCCACATGGGCCCGCAGCTCCAGCGTCGGGGCGGCGCCGCGGTCGTGCACGTCCATGTGGGTGATGAGTGTGTCGATGGAAGTGCGCACATCCGGAGCGTTCTGGACCAGATAGCCGAGCGGCCCCAGTGACGAAAGCCCTCCAGCGCGCCCAACCAGCAATCCCAGATGCGGGCAGACACTGGCCCGGACGCATGCCGCCAACAGGGCGCAGAGCGACCGGTAGGCGATGGATTCATCCGGATCCTCGAATATCCGCCAGGAGAGGCCCTGCGCGGCGACGATCGGCGCCAATTCGACCCCCAACTCCCGCATCACGCCAGGCAGAGGCTCCAGGGGGGCCGCCCGGATCGTGCCTTGCTGGGGCAAACGAAGGTGGCTTGCGAGTTGGGCGTTCATGGGCGTTGCGCCAAAGATTCCTGCAGATTTGTCGTAATGTATCAATCAGGCGGCGCACTCTGTCAAATCAGGGTCATTGTTCAGTGCTAAGGAAAGTCTGCACAACCTCGGCACTCGGCGCCCGATGTGAGACAGTGACGGCATGAAACAAATGAGCCTGGGCGAGCGAGGATTCGAGCGCAAGACCAAGAGGACGCGCAAGCGTGAATTCCTCGATGAGATGAACCTGGTGGTGCCCTGGGCCGAGCTGGTGTCGCTGATTGCGCCACATGCCCCCCAGCCTGGGACCAAAGGTGGTCGTCCACCGTTTGCCGTTGAGACCATGCTGCGCATCCACTTCCTGCAACAGTGGTTCAACCTGTCGGACCCGGCGATGGAAGAAGCGCTGTACGACACGCCGATGTTTCGTGAATTTGCAGGACTGGACATCGGCGAAGACCACCTGCCCGACGAGAGCACGATTCTTCGGTTCCGCCACCTGCTCGAAGCCCACCAGCTCAGCATTCAAATCCTGGCCACCGTCAATGCCACCTTGAGCGCCAAAGGCTTGTTGCTCAGAGAAGGCACGGTTGTGGATGCCACCCTGATCGCAGCGCCGAGCTCCACCAAAAACAGCCGCAGCGAGCGTGACCCTGAGATGCACCAGACCAGGAAGGGCAACCAGTGGTACTTCGGGATGAAAGCCCACGCCGGTGTCGATGCGGACTCCGGGCTGGTGCACACCGTCACCGCCACAGCGGCCAACGCGCACGACATCACCCAGGCACACGCGTTGCTGCACGGGCAGGAGTCGGATGTCTTTGCCGACTCGGGCTACCGAGGCGTGCAAAAGCGCGAGGAAATCCTGACCCGGCACCCGGATGTGAACTGGCACATCGCCATGATGCCGGGCAAGCGCAAGGCCTTGAAGAAAGACACGGCCATGGGAGCCATGCTGGACAAGTTGGAGCAGACCAAGGCGCGCATCCGGGCCAAGGTCGAACACCCGTTTCGGGTCATCAAGCGCCAGTTCGGCTACGCCAAGGTCAAGTACCGGGGGCTGGCCAAGAACACGGCCAATCTGCTGACGCTGTTTGCGCTGTCCAACCTGTGGATGGTGCGCAAACGACTGCTGAACATGGGGACGCAGGGATGAGTGCGCCCGAAAGCGGCCAGTGGGGCGCGAATGAGGGTCAAACGGCCTCCGAAACGCCCACTGAGAGGCTGAAAATTTCGGCATTTGAAAAGTCACGTGCAGATGCCCTCTTCAGCCGGTGTTGTGCAGACCATCCCTAAATTCCGGCGCTTGGTGGAGACTTTCGTTTTCATCACCAAGCGCCTTGTCGGGCGTCAACCGAGGGAAAGGAAACATGTTCAAGAAATTACGCGCTCTTGCCTTTTGCCTGCTGCCAGTGGTGTCCTGCCTGGGCAGCGGTTCGGTCCAGGCCCAGCAGGTCAACGGAACGCTCGGTTCGCCCAGCGCCACGACGACGGTCAGCAACAAGCAGCTGCCCGCACCCGATCCGAAATTCGGCGGCGTCATCAAGGAAGGCGCCTTGCAGTCCAAACCGTGGTGGCCGCCCACCGTCGTGCCGCCCAAGGACGCGCCCAACGTGCTGCTGATCATCACCGACGACGCGGGATTTGGTGTGCCCAGCACCTTCGGCGGAGTGATCCCCACACCGACCATGGACCGTCTGGCCAAGGAGGGTTTGCGCTACAACCGCATGTTCTCCACGGCGTTGTGTTCGCCCACGCGGGCCGCGCTGATCACCGGCCGTAACCACCACACGGCCGGCTTTGGCGTCATCTCCGAGCAGTCCACGGGCTTCCCCGGCTACAACAGCATCATCGGCAAGGACAAGGCCACCATCGGTCGCATGCTGGTGGACAACGGTTACTCGACCGCCTGGTTCGGCAAGGACCACAACGTGCCGGCCTTCCAGGCCAGCCAGTCGGGCCCGTTCGACCAGTGGCCGACCGGCATGGGTTTCGAGTACTTCTACGGCTTTGTCGGCGGAGACGCCAACCAGTGGCAGCCCAACCTGTTCCGCAACACCACGCAGATCTATCCGTTCCAGGGCAAGCCTGAGTGGAACCTGATCACCGCCATGGCCGATGACGCCATCGACTACATGACGCGGATGCACCAGACCAATCCGAACAAGCCGATCTTCATCAAGTACGCGCCCGGCGCCACGCACGCGCCGCACCATCCCACCAAGGAGTGGGTCGACAAGATCAGCGCGATGAAGCTGTTCGACGGCGGCTACGAAAAGCTGCGTGAGCAGATTTTCGCGAACCAGAAAAAGCTCGGCGTGATTCCGAAGGACACCCAGCTCGGACCGTGGCCCAGCCAGATGCTCAAGCCCTGGGACCAGCTCAGCGCCGATGAGAAGAAGCTGTTCATCAAGCAGGTTGAAGTGTTCGCCGCCTATGCCGCCTACAGCGACTTCGAAATCGGCCGCGTGGTCCAGCAGTTCGAGAAGCTCGGACGGCTCGACAACACGCTCATCATCTACATCAACGGCGACAACGGTACGTCGGCAGAGGGTGGGCCGATGGGTACACCCAACGAAGTGGCCTTCTTCAACGGCGTGCAGGTTCCGGTGGACGTGCAGATGAAGTTCTACGACGTGTGGGGCACCGAGATGACCTACAACCACATGTCGGCTGGCTGGTCCTGGGCCTTCGATACGCCGTTTTCGTGGTTCAAGCAGAACGCCTCGGCGCTGGGCGGTGTGAACCAGAACATGGTGGTGTCGTGGCCGGCGCGCATCAAGGACAAGGGCGCGCTGCGCGAGCAGTTCACCCACGTCATCGACGTGGTGCCGACCATTCTGGAGGCGGCCGGCATCAAGGCGCCGCTGATGGTGGACGGCATCAAGCAGGCGCCCATCGATGGCACCAGCTTCGCCTACACCTTCGACGCGAAGAATGCCAAGGCACCGCAACGGCACAAAACACAGTACTTCGAGATGATGGGCCAGTGGGCGCTCTATGAAGATGGCTGGTTCCTCAGCACCAAGGTGAACCGCGCGCCGTGGGATGCGTTTGGTCCGGCCAATCCGGACCCGTTGAATAACCAGGTGCTGGAGCTGTTCAACCTGAACACCGACTTCAGCCAGACCAACGACCTCGCAGCCAAGAATCCGCAGAAGGTCAAGGCGATGAAGGCCAAGTTCATCGCCGAAGCCAAGAAACACCAGGTGTTCCCGCTGGATGCCTCGGTGGCAGCACGCATCGTCGCGCCGCGGCCGAACATCACCGCAGGTCGCAACGAGTTTGTCTATACCCACCCGATGGTCGGCTTGCCTCAGGGCGATTCGCCCTTCATCCTGAACTCCTCCTACACCTTCATCGCCGACATCGAAGTGCCGCAAGGCGGAGGCGAAGGCATGATCGTGACCTCAGGCGGTCGCTTCGCAGGCTACGGCTTCTACCTGCTCAAAGGCAAGCCGGTCTTCCTGTGGAACTTGGTCGATCTGGAGCGGCTGAAGTGGGAGGGCACCGAGGTGCTGACCCCGGGCCGCCACACGGTGGAGTTCGACTTCAAGTACGACGGCATGGGTGCCGGCACGCTGGCCTTCAACGACTTCAGCGGCATTGGACGCCCGGGCACTGGCACCCTCAAGGTGGACGGAAAAGTGGTGGCCACCAAGCAGATGCCCAAGACCTTGCCGATGATTCTGCAATGGGACGAGAGCTTTGATGTCGGTTCCGACACGCTGACCGGCGTGAACGATGCCGACTACAAGCCGCCGTTTGCCTTGACCGCCAAGCTCAACAAGCTGACCATCAAGCTGGATCGGCCGCAGTTGTCGCCGGCCGAAATTGCCAAGCTGCAGGCAGCGATGAAGGCCAAGGACTGAGATCCGCTTGGTCGGCAGCGCCTGTCACGGCGCTGCCGCATGTCCGCGTCAAACTGCCCATCGAACCGCATCTGATAAACCCGTCAAAGGAGCTTCCCATGATTCGAAAGACCATTCTTCTCGTCGCGTCCCTCGGCTTTGCCGGCGCCGCGCTGGCCGACTTCCCCCTGATGAATGCGGTTGCCGACAAGGTGATCCAGAAATACCAGAGCTCCACCTGTGAGCAGCTCTGGGCGCAGAAGCAGCAGCCGAAGAGCGCGGAAGAGCAGCGCGTGATCGCCTTGCTCAAGAGTGACCCGCAGTTGCGTACCGCTTTCATGAACAAGGTGGCCGGACCGATTTCGAACAAGATGTTCGACTGCGGCATGATTCCCTGATTCGTTCACCGGTCGGCGGCATCCCATCCATTCACCGGACACGGCCCGCCACGGGCCGTGATCCTTTTCAACGGAGTACCTGATCATGAGATTCAAACCCTTGCAAGGCACTGCCATTGCACTGGCCGGTCTGTTGCTGGCTGGCAGCGTGTCGGCTCAAAGCGCCTCCGCCGCGAAGCCCGGCACTGTGGCCAAGACATCGGCCCCGTCCAAGAAGGCCCGTGTGCCTCTGCTGATCGAGCAGCGTGCGATCGACATGATCAAGGCTGCCAGCGCCAAGATCGCGGCCGCAGGCTCGATGAGCTTCACAGCCATCGTCGATGTCGAATACCCCAGCAAGCTGGGTCCGCCATTGGCCTTCCCGGTGCGCTATGACGTGGCCATGCAGCGGCCGGACAAGCTGCGGGTGCTGCAATCCGGGGCCGGTGCGCCGAACGAGTTCTACTATGACGGCAAGTCCATGATGGCCTTCCTGCCGGAAGCCAATCTGGTGGCGATCGCCGATGCACCGCCAACGCTGGAGGCGGCGTTGGCCCAGGCGCGCTCAAGAGCCGAAATCTATTTCCCGTTCACCGACCTGTTGTTGCCCGATCCCTACAAGGCCTTCACCGACAAGGTGCTGCATGCGTTCTACATCGGCCCGTCCGGCGCCGTGGGCGGCGTGCCCACCGAGGCCGTGGCCTGGGCGACCAACGATGTCTTCATCCAGATGTGGATCGGCACCGACGACAAGCTGCCACGCCGCATCCGCGCCATGTTTGCCAGCGACCCGCTCAAGCTGCGCCATGACATGCAGTTGAGCAACTGGCAGCTGAACCCGAACCATCCGCCGGAGACCTTTGCCTCAGCGAAGGCCAAGGCCGGGCAGCCGATCGGCTTTGCCAAGCCTGTGGCCCCCGCTGCCCCTGCTGCCCCCGCCAAGAAGGCGCAAAGCAAGAAGGCGGCGCCCAAAGCGGCAGCCGTGGCGGCCAGCGCCGCACAGTCCAAGTAACCTTGAGGAGAACCGTGATGATCCGCACCCGTTCCCCCTTCCGCCTGTCCAAAGGCGCCCGTGCCGCCTTGGCGGTTGCCGCGACGCTGGGCACCCTGCTGCCCGCGACGCAGGCCCTGGCATGGGCCAGCGCCAACCGCTTCGGCGGCAGCACCTCGCACAGCTTCGGTGAGACTTCGCACACCAACGCCTATGGCGGCAGCAGCACCCATGTGGCCGGCGAAGGCACCGAACACACGAACACCTACGGTGGCAGCACCGCACACAGCGAATACGGCGGCACCGAACACACCAATGCGTACGGCGGCAGCACGGCCGGTGCTTATGGTGCCGGGGCCGAGCACACCACCTATTACGGGGCCACGGCCTATCACCCGCCTGCCTATGGCGCCTACCCGGCCTACCATCCGCCAGCGTATGTGCCGGCCTACAGCACCGGCTGCTATGGCTGCGCCGCAGCGGCTGGCGCGGTGGTGGGCGTGGCCACTGGAGCGGCCATTGCATCGGCCAACACCGCAGCCGCCAGCACCAATGCTTATGCGGCGGGTGTCGCGGCTGGCAGCGCCAACACCGGTGTGGCCTATTCGTCAGGCTATGCCGCAGGCGCGGTGGCAGCCAGTGCGCCGCCACCCGGCGCGACGGTGACCACAGTGACCACGACCAGCTATGCGACGGGGGTCAGCTATGCCGCCCTGCCTGCGGGCTCGATGGCGGTGACCAAGAATGGCACCACCTACTACCTGAGTGGGAACACATGGTTCCAGCCCATGTTCGGCGCCAATGGTGTGCACTACGTGGTGGTGCAGGCACCTTGATCCCGCGTGGATAATTCTCCGATTGACAACTTAACAATGGAAGGGAAGATCATGAAACTTCAACTCGCAACCGTTCTGTGTGCCGCCCTGCTGGCCGCGGGCTGCGTCTCGCAGCAGACCTACAACACCGAGGTGGCCAAGGCCAACACGCTCAGCACCCAGAACCAGCAACTGGACGCGCTGAACCAGAAGCTTGCGGGCGAGCTCGGTGCCGACCAGGCCCAAATCACGCAGCTGCAGAACCAGCTCAAGGTGACGATGGTCAACGAGGTGTTGTTCACCGAAGGTGGCTGGACGCTGAGCCCCAAGGGTGAAGCCGCCCTGGCCAAGATTGCGCCCACGCTGAGCAAGCTGCAAGGCCAGCAGATCGTGGTGGAAGGCTTCACCGACAACGTGCCGATCGGCCCCGCCCTGAAGGCGCGCTTCCCGTCCAATTGGGAGCTCTCCTCCGCGCGCGCCACCGACGTGCTGCGCTTCCTGGTGTCCAAGGGCGTGCCCGCCAACACCATCTCGGCACAAGGCTTTGGCGATTCCCGCCCGGTGGCGAGCAACGACACGGCCGAAGGCCGCGCGAAGAACCGCCGCGTTGAAATCGTCATCATGGCGGCCAGCCGGCCCTGATCTTTTTTCGCGAACAGGCCGGCGGCCAGCTGGAGGTCAACCTCCAACTGGCCGTTTGGCTTTCATCGCCTTCTGACTTCAAGGAGTTTTCCCATGCGCAATTTCTCGCGAATCATTCAGGCCACGCTGGTGGCGTTGTTGATGGTGCTGTCCCTCGGCGCCCGTGCCCAGGATGAGGCGTCCATCATCCAGAGCCGCCACGAAATCCGTGAGGCCGCGCAGGATGCGCTG
>Ga0208938_1001787_pt1 | contig 12051 bp, 10 predicted proteins | sample AD_UKC125_MetaG_FD_184434 | JGI IMG/M metagenome (GOLD analysis project Ga0208938, IMG submission 184434) | Active sludge microbial communities of municipal wastewater-treating anaerobic digesters from USA - AD_UKC125_MetaG (SPAdes) (version 2) | ecosystem: Engineered > Bioreactor > Anaerobic >... | reverse complement strand
AAAATAGAGAATTCGGGAGTTAACTGTGGTAATATAAGGGGAAAATAAGAGGAAGGAGATAGTGAAAATGCCTGAGGTATTAGAAAATTTAAAGAGCCTTCTCAAAAAGGCAGAGAGCAAAATGGTGCTTCTTGTAGCCGATGGCTTAGGCGGAGTTCCTCACCCCGATTTTGGCTATCAAACAGAATTGGAAGCAGCTCGAACTCCCAACCTGGATGAGTTAGCTAAGAAGAGCGCCCTGGGGTTAATGACTCTGGTAAACCATGGCATCACACCGGGAAGCGGCCCAGGGCATATCGGGTTATTCGGCTACAATCCCGAAGAACTTACCATTGGTCGAGGAGTATTAGAAGCTCTGGGAGTAGGTTTCCATCTTCAACCCGGAGACATTGCTGCTCGGGCTAACTTTGCCACCCGTGACGAGAGAGGTATCATAGTGGATAGAAGAGCAGGGCGCATTTCTACTGAAGAATGTACCCGGTTAGTAGAGAAAATTTCCCGGGAGATAAAAGAAATTGAAGGAGTAGAGATAATCTTAAGACCGGGTATGGAGCATAGATTTGTCCTGATTTTACGAGGAGAGGGTTTGAAAGAAGGAGTTAGAGACACCGATCCTCAAAAGGAAGGACTTCCTCCTTATGAGCCCCAGGCGCTGGATGCGGAAGCTGAAAAAACTGCTCGAGTTTTAAAGCTCTTTTTAGAGAAAGCTCATCAAATCATCAAAGATGAACCTAAAGCTAATACCATTCTAATGCGTGGCTTTTCTCAATCTCCACATATTGAGAAATTCCCGGAACGTTATGGAGTGAGAGCTTTAGCTATTGCTGTTTATCCTATGTATAAAGGAATTTCCCGGCTTTTCGGCTTTGATACCCCCGATGTGACAGGAGATTTTCAGGATGAGGTAAAGCTTCTCCGGGATAAGTGGTTTGATTATGACTTTTTCTTTTTGCATTATAAAGATACCGATAAAGCAGGAGAAGATGGAGATTTTAAGAAAAAAGTGGATAGGATAGAGCACTTAGATCAATTCATTCCCCAGGTTCTCGCTCTGCGTCCTGATGTTCTTGCTATCACTGGAGACCACTCTACTCCCTCCCTTTTGCACAGTCATTCCTGGCATCCTTCGCCAGTTCTCCTTTACTCTAAATATGCAGGAGTTAGCACAGGTACGCGCTTTACCGAAAAAGAATGTGCTCACGGATATTTAGGACAGTTCCCGTCTCGGGCTCTTATGAGTCTAATGCTCGCTAACGCCCTACGGCTGGGTAAATTTGGAGCTTGAAAAAGCCAGGTGGCGAGGCATATAACTATCTTCTTCCAGCCTCGCCACTCCCCGAAGAAACTCGATTTCCATAGCCAGTAGATACCACTCTCCCTTTTCTCTCTATCATCTTTTTAACTTCTAAAAGATAATTTTCCCAGGATTCTTCGATACCCTTCCCGGGATAAATGATATATCTACTCTGATAAAAAGAGGGGGTAAAATTGGGCATAAAGACGTTGGCTCCGCAGGAGAGTGCCTTTTCTCTTCCTCCGGGAATAAGCGTTCCCAAAGCAGTGGTAGCAGGAAGATTAGAGGTTTTAGTGAGGACGCGGGTGAGAGCCAGAACTTTTAAAGTGAGAAGGTATTTTCCCTCAGGGTTGGAAACCTCCTCCCCTAAGGGAGTATCGGGGTTGGGGATAAAAGGGCCGATGCCAATCATATCAAAATCCCACTCCTGAAATTTTTTGATATCTAAAGCCAAAGACTGAAGAGTCTGATAAGGAAGCCCTACCACATTCCCACTTCCCACCTCGTATCCTAATTCTTTGAGGGTTCTCTGGCACTCGAGGCGCTGGTCAAAATCATCATCAGGATGAAGCTTTGCAAAAAGCTCTCGATCAAAAGTTTCCTGTTTCAGGAGATATCGATCCGCTCCGGCATCTCTCCAGAGAGCATACTCCCAGGGCTCTCGCTCTCCGATACTCAAAGCCACCGCTACATCAAGTTTTTTAATCCGGTGAATGAGAGAAGCTAAACTTTTAGCATCGTAAGCGAGGTCTTCTCCCGACTGAAGCACGATGGTTTTCAGCCCCTGCAGAGCGATTTTTTCAGCGAGGCTATAAAGTTCTTCCAGAGACATCCTGTATCTTTTAAGCTTCCGGTTATCCCGGCGCAATCCACAATAGAGACAATTTCTACGGCAAAAATTGGAAAACTCTACTAAACCTCGAAGATGAACCTCTTCTCCCACATACTTTTTTCTCTTCTCATCAGCAAGATAGAAAAGTTGCTCTTCCACCTTTCTATCTCTACACCCGAGAAGAATGACCATCTCTTCCTGAGTGAGGTTTTCTTCTCGGTCTAACTTATTTAATAAGTCCCATTCTTTTCCGCTGTTTTTCATTTTTATTCCTACTCTTTTTTTCCAGTTTAAAGGAAAAGAGCGAATAATCTGTATTGGAAAATTTCAGCTCATTTCCACTTAGGTTTCTGACTTTTATAGTTAACCACAAAAGCCATCGTAATGTTCCTCTTATCGCAGAAAAATCCATTCCTCAAGAAGAGTTCAGGGTGTTCTCCGTAATTCTGGTAATCATTCTCTCTGTCATTGTGGGTGATTTCTTTCCTGTGGCGTATGACAATCCTCTACAAGCTGTTATCGCAAGCTCGTCTGCTCGTTTGTGTGGTGAGCCTATCTTTGAAAAGAGAAATCGCCTCATTCTTTGCTCCTTGCAAAGAGGGGGGAAGGGGAGCGATAGGAGAAGTATCTCTATCAGTGGTTCTGTAGTTATAAGACTAAAACAAAAAAGCCATCGGTTCCGACAAACCTTAGCCTTTTCTTTTCTCACCTTTTGAGTGAGAAATTTCAGGATGGACTTCCACTCAAAAGCTTTGAGCTTCTTATCTTTCAAACAGAAGCTCTTTTTCCCATCCTCCGGCTTAACTCCTCAGAACCGATGGCAAATATAATATCCACCACTTTTTAAGTTCGCCAATAAGGGGGAGGAAAAATTTTATAGATTATACCTTCCTCACTCTTTTTCCCACAATATCACTTATTGGTGTAGCTTTTTCATGCTCTGCTTTTAAATCCTCTCCAGTGAGTGCAAGATATCTTTTAGTCATATTTAAATCAGTGGCTCTCGAGTGCGCTGTAAGGTAAAGACATTGCCACCATTGCGCAAGTATAAAAGAGCGAAAGAGTGGCGTAAATCATAAGGAGTTATTTTATAGCCAATTTTACGAGAGTATTCTTTAAGCCTTCGGCCGAGGGAAGCTGTGGAAAGCTCTTTTCCCTCAAAACTTTTCAAGTTAACTGCTCTCTCTTTCACCTCGCAGATAAGCATGAACTGGTTTCCTATCTCTATTCTTATGGATGACGAATACCTCATTTTGTTCTCTTGCCCCCTTTTTAAGACGTTTTCTCCTATGCTTCAGGTGAGAAGCTCTGCTCCCCTCTCCTCGTTATCTTTTTATCCAGAAGACAACGTGCCCCATAAAGTTTATTTCTTTCTTCTTGAGGATAGCGTATCATCCTTTTATTTTATTACTAAAGGACATTTTCTAAAGAATTTTAGAGGTGACATCATCACAAAATAACTACAAACGGTCTCATAAAAATTTGACAAAAAATTAAACATTATGTATAATTCAAGTAAATAGTAATGAGAACTATTATTATAATGGAAGAAATGAATAAAATTAAGAAAACTAAACAAAGAGAAGCTATTTTAGAAATTCTAAAAAATACTAAATCTCATCCCACTGCTGATGAAGTTTACCAAAAAGTGCGGCAGAAAATTCCTCGCATTAGTAAGGGCACAGTATATCGTAATTTGAAACTCCTCACCGAAAACAAAGAAGTTATGAAAATTGATACAGGAGGAACAGAAGGTAGATATGATGCCCGAGTGGAAAATCATTACCATTTTCGCTGTGAGAGTTGTGGAAAGGTGTTCGATGTAGATGTGCCAGTAGATACGGAACTGGATAAAAAGGTATCTCAAAAAACCGGGTTTAACATTACTCACCATGTTTTAGAGTTTCGGGGCTTTTGCTCTGATTGTCAGAAAAAAGAAATTATCTCCCCTAGCGGAGATAAAAATAAAGAGGAGGTATAAACGATGGAAGAATTAAGAGAAGAAATTATCAGTTTTCCTCGAGTGGGAGAGATGGCACCCTCTTTTGAAGCTGTTACTACTCATGGAACTTTAAGGCTGGAAGATTTCAAAGGGAGCTGGCTGGTGTTATTTTCTCATCCTGCCGACTTCACTCCGGTGTGTACTACCGAGTTTATCGCTTTTAGCCAGGCCTATCCTGAATTTCAAAAAAGAGGAGCAGAGCTCCTGGGACTCAGCGTGGATAGTGTGTCCTCTCACATTGCCTGGGCTCGCAACATTCAGGAGAAAACCGGAGTCAAAGTTCCTTTCCCCATTATTGCCGACCTCAGTAAAGAAGTATCTATCAAATACGGCATGATTCACCCCGGAGAAAGCAAAACTGAAACTATTCGGTGTGTGTTTATCATCGACCCCGACCAGGTTATTCGCGCTATCCTCTATTACCCTCTAACCACTGGTAGAAATATCAGTGAAATATTGAGAATAATCGATGCTTTACAAACTACCGATAAATACGGTGTGGCTACTCCTGCTAACTGGCAACCGGGAGAAAAAGTAATAGTTCCCGCCCCCACCACCGTAGAAGGAGCAGAAGAGCGGTTAAAAGAGGGATATGAATGTGTAGATTGGTATCTATGTAAAAAAAGCGTCTAAGAAAGGAGGGTTTTTATGGCCTGCGTAACGCCAGAAGGAAAACCTACTGAATCGGGAAAGAAAATTCTCAACGCTCTAAAATCTGGAGCAGCGTCTCCTGAAGAAATAGCTAAAACCAGTGGTTTACCTCTATTCCGAGTAAGAAGTGGACTTCGAGACATGGTTCAAGCCGATTTAGTGAAAGAAGAAGAAGGAAAGTATAAACTTACTGAAAAAGGAGAACAATTTATCGAATAAACCAAGACGTCAATTTTACCGGGAGAGGGTGGAAAATAGCCTGCCCTCTCCCAGGAGTTTACTGCAGTTATCAAATAGGTTAAAACTTTAATTTTTTTCACCCTCAAATTCTCCCTATCTCAGGGAATGCTTGTGTCTCCTTCCTGTTATTGTGGCAATCTGGAAGGAAAATAGAATAGTTTACGGTATCTCTTTCTCTTGTCTCTGCAAGAATAATCATACAGGGTAACTTCCGTTCTGAACTTAAAAAGCATAAAGATTGGAGAAAAATTAAAACAATAATAACGCTGGGGAAATACCGAACGGCCTATGACATAGATTAAAGAAAAGAGATTAAGAACGTAAAAGAACTATAGGGGTGCTGCTCCCCTTATGAACCACTTTCTTTTTTTTAATCACCTCTGAATGATTCTATTGTCTCCTCAGCCATCATTCCTGAATGTTCCTATCAGGAATCCATATTATTTAAGGACAAGAATATTTGGATTCCCGATAAAAAAATCTTGGGAATGACGAAAAGGAAAACCTCGATGGGAGAGGTTAGATTAGGGTGAGGGTGGTTTCTCCTCACAAAATCTTTTTCCTCAAAAATCCCCCTCCCTTGCTCACGGGAGAAGAAATACAGGAAACTTCCTCCCACGAGAAGCAGGAAGAAGAAAAGAAAGAGGAATTCCCTCCAGGAGGAGAAAAAACAGGATTGCCACGCTAAGCGGAAAAGCGAGGTTCGCGGCAAATAGAGAATTTTTCCGGGGAGAAGGAGTAGGTCTGAAGCTGATAAATGATGATGGTTCAGAATCTCCAGTAAACATTGGCGTAAGATATGGTCTTCCGGGGATAGATAGTTTACTTCCTCTAATAATCCCCGGTTAATGCGTAAATAAAAAGACAATGAGAACTATAAAGGAAGAGGTAATCTGGATTGAGGAATTTACAGCTTAGAAGAAGCCAGAGAGGTAGAGGTTATTGGTAGACGGATAGAGGAAGATTGCAATCGGTTCTATCTCCATAAACTCCGGGGAGCTTGATAAACAATATTATGAGCTTCAAGGAGGGAGAGTTCTTAACTTCTATACTTCTGAAGGATAAAACATGTCTTGGTTTATGGGTTGCACTACACGATAGAATACTTTAATAATGCTGCACAGAAAGCAGATTTATGGGTGAGTGGTGAGGAAGCAGAGAAGAAAGCAGGAGTAGTTTATCAAACATTGCAAAGACGAGTACTGAACAACTTAGCGAGAGAGCAGTAAAATAGTTCGTCAGCCGCAACGGAGTTTTTTAGGGATAAGCGAAAAAAGAAACTTCTGGCGCGCCTGGAGGGAGTTGAACCCCCAGCCTACGGATCCGAAGTCCGTCGCTCTATCCTGTTGAGCTACAGGCGCGCAATCAAAGGCCTTGATCTAATCCACTACTATTTTATAATTTTATACCCTTCTCTGTCAATGAACATTTTTAGCTTAACTCTCCCGTATTCCGGAAAAGGAAAGATATAATTGCAATTAAATTGGTAGTTAAGCCGAAAGAATTGAATGAACCTTGAACTCTTGAGATAACTTATGTTTCTCCCAAAGCATTTAGCCACAAATCATTGCAATGCTACTCACTTCACCGGGAAACTCGCTTCTCAAGGGGATAATGGCGAGTATTTCTACTGTAGCAACGCAGTGGCAAAAAAGGGGTCATGGTAAGCTCATAACATCAATTGTGTGGTAATATCGGGATGACAGAGTATCCCACTTATTTGTAGTTGTGCTTTTTGAGTCTCTCTTGTAGAAGGATGGATTTTGTGCTAAATTCCTTCCAGAAATAATTTATCGGGGTTGGTGCTATGAAAAGAAAATTGAGAGTGGCTGTCATCTGTGGTGGAAAATCGGTAGAGCACGAGATTTCTCTCCAATCAGCAAAAAACGTTATAGAAGCTATGGATAGAGAGAAATATGATATTGTCCTTATAGGTATTGATAAAGACGGTCGCTGGCACCTTAAAGCTTTAGCTGATTTTGAAGAAGAAATGGAAGGATCTCTTCTGCCTCATCTTACCTCTCGAGGGGATGAGGTGGTTTTTATTCCCGGAGGCGCAGGACAACTGGTTAATCTCTCTACTGGAGAAAGGTTGCAGCCGGTAGATGTTGTTTTCCCTGTTCTTCATGGACCGTTTGGTGAAGATGGTGCCATCCAGGGATTGCTGAAAATAGCAGAAGTTCCTTTCGTGGGGGCGGGAGTGCTGGGTTCAGCTATTGCTATGGATAAAGAGGTAAGTAAAAGATTGCTGAAAGAAGCCGGAATTCCTGCCGCTAAATTTTTATCTTTTGCTCGTGAGGAAAAAGAGGAAATCAAATTCCCCGAAATGGTTAGCCAATTAGGATTGCCTTTTTTTGTAAAACCGGCCACTCTTGGCTCATCTGTGGGTATAAGCAAAGTTAAAAAAGAGGAGGAGTTTTTCTCTGCTTTAGAGGAAGCTTTTCGCTACGATGGTAAAATCTTAATTGAGGAATATGTCGAGGGGCGAGAAATTGAATGTGCCGTTCTGGGAAATGAAAAACCTCGTGCCTCTTGCCCTGGAGAAATCATCCCCGGTCATGAATTTTACTCTTACGAGGCAAAATACATTGACCCGGAAGGGGCTCTTCTTCAGATTCCTGCTTCTCTTCCAGAAAATATAGCAGAGAAAATAAAATCCCTGGCTATCCAGGTTTTTCAGGCTCTCTCTTGTGAGGGGATGGCCAGAGTGGACTTTTTTCTCCGGCGAGAAGAAATTATTGTAAACGAACTCAACACCATTCCCGGGTTTACTTCCATCAGTATGTATTCCAAGCTCTGGGAAGCAAGTGGCATCCCTTACCCTCAGCTCATAGATGAGCTAATTCAATTAGCGTTAGAAAGAAGTGAAAAAGAGAAGTCGTTACAAACTTTCATAAATTGGTAACAAATCGCTCACTGAAAAGCCAAAAAGACCCCTTAAAATGTTCTCAAAAGCTAAAAAGGAGGTTAAGCACATGAGAAAAACCTGGTTATTTCTAGCTTTAGTGAGTGTGCTTGTTTTAAGTATAGCTTTCCCCATTTTTGCTCAGGAAAGAAGCTCCCCTCCCCGTGAGGAAAGAGATAGGGAAATGAGACAGGATAGGCTGCACCAGAATATTAACTATTCTCTTAACCTGAGTCAGGAACAGAAAATCAAAATCCTGGAGGTCTGGGAAAAATATCGTCCGAACATCCGGGATTTGCAAGACCAGATGGAGGAAGCGCGAATTAGTCTCTGGAAATTGAGTTTCGAAACCCCTTCTGAAGAAGTAGCCAGCGAGATACAGGCTAAGATAGAAGAAATCAACTCCTTGAAACAAAAGATACAGGAAAGTAGAAATGCTATGCTTCAAGAAGTGCTTTCTATTCTGACTCCCGAACAGACTTCTCAATTGGCTAAACAATATCCCCAAAGAAGAGGAAAAGGCTTTACCTTTCAGAGAGGCACGGGCTTTCCAGGTATGGGCTTTCCGGCAAACATCAGGTAGGATAATTATAGTAGCCCCGAAGTAGCTTCGGGGCTACTATAACGCACAACACGGTTCCTGGCCGTAAGAATACCAGGAGGAGAAAACCCTGGGAAAATCAGTTAAAGGAGTTTTGAGAGAAAATAGCTCGGCGAGCATTATTAAATTTCTTATATTTAAAGGTGGATAGAGTATGGCTATTATCTTGGTAGTGGAAGATGAAGAAAGCGTGAGAGAGCTCCTCCGCTTGTATCTTGAGAAGGAGGGATTCCAGGTAGAATTGGCTTCCGATGGGGAGGAAGCACTGAAAAAGATGTCCAGAATTTCCCCTGATCTCGTTCTTTTAGACCTCATGCTTCCCAAAAAAGATGGATGGGAAGTGTGCCGGGAAATAAGGAAGACTTCTTATGTTCCCATAATTATGCTCACCGCCCGAGGGGAAGAATTTGATAAGGTGCTGGGGTTGGAACTGGGAGCCGATGACTACGTGGCTAAACCTTTCAGCCCTCGGGAGTTGGTAGCGAGGATTAAGGCTGTCCTTCGTCGCTTTAATGCCTCTTCGGGGGGAGGAAAAACGTGGGAGGCTCTTGGTCTCCGGATTGATTATGAAGCCAAAAAAGTGGAAATAAAAGGGAAGGAAATCAACCTCACTCCCAAAGAATTCGAACTACTCTGGTTTCTGGTAAACCACCCCCAGAGGGTTTACACCCGGGAACAGCTTTTAGAATATGTGTGGGGGTATGATTTTGCAGGAGATGCTCGAACTGTAGATACCCACATAAAACGTCTTCGAGAAAAATTAAGCGAAGGAGGAATTTCTTCTTCAATAAAAACGGTATGGGGATACGGTTATAAATTTGAGCCCGAACGATGAAAAAAACCCTATTTTCTAAACTTCTCCTTTCTTATCTTGCAGTGGTGGCCCTTTCCTTTTTGGTCTCCGGAATCTTAAGTTCCCAATTTTTTTCTCGCCACTACCTTGCTTCCCAAGAAAAAGAAATAGCGGAACAGGCTAAAACCATCAGCGAATTCATTTCCCAGTCTCCTCGGGAAGAAATACCGGAGATTTTACCCCGCCTGAGAAAAGGAACTCAGATTTTGCTTCTCAGCCGACAGGAACTATCCTCTCCTAATTTTCCTGTTTCCGAGCCACCTCGCCCCCCTTGGGGTAGAAGGGGTAGAGAGCCGCTTTCCCGAGAAATGTTAGAAAAAGTCTTTCAAGGAGAAACTGTAGTTTTTAGAGGGTTCAGCCCCCGTTTTGACCAGACAATGTTGATAGCCGCTTCCCCGGTCTTGCAAAATGGAGAAGTTTCTTCTGTTCTTTTACTTTTGTCTCCTATAGTTAATATTCAGGCTACTGTGTCTGCGGTAAGGCGTATCATCCTTATAGCCAGTGCCATCTCTTTAGTTTTCTCTCTCATTCTCTCCTATTTTTTCTCTCGCTCTCTCACTCGTCCTCTTCAGAAAATAAGCGAAGCAGCTCGAGATTTAGCTTCCGGCAATTTACAGCGGAGAATAGAAGTGCACACGGAAGATGAATTGGGACAATTAGCGCAAGATTTTAATTACCTTTCCTCCGCTTTAGAAGAAACCATTAATCACCTTCATCAGGAAAAACGGGAAACCGAAAACATACTCCTTCATATGGCAGAAGGTGTAGTAGCTATAGATGAAGAAGAGAAAATCACTTCTATTAATCCAGCCTTACTTAAAAAATTGAAGTGGGAGGGAGAAGCTCCTTTGGGACTTCATGTTGCCCAATTATTTACTCAAGTCCAGATACAGGAAATTTTCTCCCGAGCGCTAAAAGAGGGAAAAGAAGAAGCTCAAGAATTTCAAATAGAAAATGGAGACCATCTCGTTGTCCACATAACACCCTTAAAAGAGAGGGAGAAAGTATATGGAGCGGTAGGGGTTTTTCAAGATATCACCGAACTTCGCCAACTGGAAGAACTACGTCGTGATTTTTTAGCTAACGTTTCTCACGAGTTGCGCACCCCTCTTACCTCCATCCAGGGATTTGTAGAAGCAATGATGGATGGGGTAATCGGTGATGAGGAGCTAAAAAAGAAATACTTAGAAGTTATTCACCGAGAGACGCTGCGCCTTTCTCGGCTTATTCATGACCTTTTAGACCTTTCTCTCATGGAATCAAAAAAAATAGAATGGGAAGTAAATCCTTTATCCCTTCCCCAGATGATAGACCAGGTATTGCTTAAGTTAATGCCCCAGATAGAGGATAAAAAAATCCAGATAAAGAAAGATTTTCCTTCTCAGCTCCCTTTAGTTCTGGGAAATATGGATCGGATTGAGCAGGTGTTAATAAATTTACTGAGTAATGCTCTTCTTTTTTCTCCTCCGGAGAGCACCGTAGAAATAAAGGTCTGGGAAGAGGAGAAAGAAGTAGCTGTTTCTATAAAAGACCAGGGGGAAGGAATCCCCGAAAAAGATATCCCCCATCTCTTTGAGCGATTTTACCGGGTAGAAAAATCTCGTTCTCGAGAAAAAGGGGGAACAGGCCTCGGGCTGGCCATCGCCAAACAAATCATAGAAAACCACGGTGGTACAATAAAGGTGGAAAGCCAGCTCCAGGAGGGAACTGTTTTTACCTTTACTCTACCGATAGCTTCTGAATCCGGCGGAGATGACACGATAGACTCCTAACTGGTCGCAAGTTTTTTCTTTGAAAACCTTGTTTCTTAAAAGCGAGATTTCTACTCGGCTGTTCCTCGCTTGCTTCGCTTGGCGTGGCAATCTTGGGGTTTTAGTCCAATGTAATTTGCTTTTTAGGATTTACTCAGAACCCAGAAGAGAGATCGCCACGCACGCTGGGATGTATTTCCCTGGCGTTATTATTCTGGTCTTTATTTTTTAGTTTACGCCGTTAGGCTTCTCTCTGTCGTGCTTGCGATGATTGTATTAGAGGATGACGCCGTGGGCGGCCACTCTTTGCAGATAGAAGAGAAGGATGTAAGGAAATGCGCCTCTTATGGTTCTGAATTTTATTGAGTCAGATAATGTTTTTAAGACATCCTGCATTTTGTTTTAATTATTGCTCTTTAAATTATGAAGTCTATACTTACTCCTTGGTGTTTTTAGACTAAAAGGCGGTGGAGGTAGAAGCCACTCAGCCAGTGAGCAAAACCTGCAACCAAAACCTCCTTTGAAATCAGGAGAGCTTTAGGGAAAACACATCATCGTGAACGGGGTCAAAAGAGCGCCGAGGCCTTGAGTATAAACTCGGAGATTGAAAAAGAAAAAAATAAAGTTACTTCTTCTTTAAAGGTAAGGGCAAGAGAAAAGTCGTAAAAAATACCAAAGTGGCCAATATTACGATGGTTGCCCCAGGAGAAGTATCCAAATAATAGGATAAGGCAAGTCCTCCCAAGACACATCCTAAGCTATCGATAGAGGAAAGGACCAAAACCTTTCTGAGGTTTTTGCTCCACTGTAAAGCTGTGGCGGCAGGAATAGTTAAAAGTGCTGATACCAGTATAATTCCCACTATTCTTACAGAAATGACAATAAAAAGAGCAATTAAAGCAACGAGAAGATGGTTTAAGAA